>OGYJ01000835.1_pt1 | contig 27882 bp, 20 predicted proteins | sample 1576531 | NCBI WGS metagenome assembly OGYJ01 (sample SAMEA3541574, study PRJEB24748) | human gut metagenome | biome: human gut; feature: human-associated habitat; material: faeces | place: China | collected 2012 | reverse complement strand
TCAACGACCACTTTGCCAAGGATGTGCCCACCCCCAAGGAGCTGAGCGCCATTCTGGAGGGCGTGCGCGGCACTGCCTACGAGCAGATCATCAACACCGGTATGCTGCGCTGCATGTCCAAGGCTGTGTACGAGGAAAAGCCCAAGGGACACTACGGTCTGGTGTTGCAGGACTATGCCCACTTCACCAGCCCCATCCGCCGTTACCCGGACTTGGCTATCCACCGCATCATGACGGCTCAGCTCAAGGGTACCGATAAGGACACCATGATCCTGCGTTACAGCGAGTTTGCCGAGGACGTCAGCAAGCAGGCCAGCGAGCGCGAAGTCATCGCCATGCAGATCGAGCGCAAGGCCGAGGACTGCTATAAGGCCGAGTATGCACGCCGCCATCTGGGCGAGTGCTACGAGGGCCGCATCTCCGGCGTGACCCAGCGCGGCCTGTTCATCGAGTTGGAAAACGGCGTGGAAGGCTTTGTACCTGCTTCCAGCCTGACCGCCACCGGCACCATGCTCACCGAGGGCGTGCGCCTTTCTGATCCCGTTTCCGGCAAGAACTGGAATCTGGGCGATACCATGATGATCACCATCGTGCGTGCGGACGTCAATCTGGGCAAGATCGACTTTGAGGTCGCCCCGGAAAGTGCAAAGCAGTAACTTTATAATTGAATAAACAACAGACTGCCCCCGAAGCAGCGCGCTAGACCGTGCTGTTTCGGGGGCAGTTTATTGTAGTTCTCAAAATCCTGGCAAAGTAAAATGCCCGCCTGAAAATCAGACAGGCGGGTTTGCCATCATGTAGTCGAAATACAGTCCCTTGTGCAGAGCGTGGGCAAAGCGGGAATCGTTGGTCTCGCCAAGATTATGTTTACGGATACCATTCCGGCTGCTGCGTTTTGAGATATGGCATTCTGCTGTGATTCTTCTCGGGTTCTTCGTCAGAACGCAGAAAATGCGGAAACTGCTTGATTTCACTTGGTTTCCGTACTAGAATGGAAACCAGAAAGGCAAATACGGTTTCCACAAGGAGGACGCTCATGCAGGAAAAGCTCGATGCGCTGGTGCGCACGCAGGCGATGCAGCTATTCCGCCAACAGGGGCTGCATTTCACCATGCAGCAGGTGGCAGAGCCGCTGCACATCAGCAAAAAGACCATCTACACCGTTTACCCCTCCAAGGAGGCGCTTTTACTGGATATGGTAGACCACGCCTTTGCAGAGATCCACCGCTGCAAGCAGGAAATTCTGGCGGGCGGTGGTACTTTGCAGGAAAAGCTGCGGGCAGTCATCATTGCCATGCCGGCAGAATATGCCGCGCTGGATCTGCGGCAGATGAAGGAGCTGGATGAAAAATACCCAGTGGTGGCGGCGCGGGTGCGCAGTCAGTTGGAAAACGGGTGGGAGCCCACCATGGCGCTGCTGGAGCAGGCTGTGGCTGAGGGGGTCATGCGTCCGGTATCCCTGCCGGTGCTGCGGCAGATGATCACCGCATCCATCGAGAGCTTTCTGGCAGACCGCAGTCTGGCAGAAAGCGGGGTGCAGTATGTGGCTGTACTGGAGGAAATGATCTCGATTTTACTGGAAGGAGTGCTGCCGCGATGAGACACAGCTTTTGCGAGGATTGGGAGTTTACACGACACTGGACGGAAGCTTTTGGCAAGGGGCTGCCTGTACCAAAACAGCAAGCCGTCCGCCTGCCCCATACCTGCCGGGAGGTGCCGCTGCACTATGCCTCGCCTGCCGATTACGAGATGGTCTGCGGCTACCGAAAACGGTTCCGGGTACCGCCGGTACAGGCTGCACCCCGGCTGTTTGTCCGCTTTGACGGCGCTGCCCATCAGGCGGTGGTGCGGGTCAACGGCAGGGTTGCCGGGCAGCACCGGGGTGGCTATACCGGCTTTGCGGTGGAGATCACCGACCTTGTGGACCGGGAGGGTGAAAACCTGCTGACCGTGCAGCTGGACACCCGTGAAGACCCAACGATTCCACCCTTTGGTTTTGTCATTGATTACCTGACCTACGGCGGGTTGTACCGGGAGGTCTGGCTGGAAGCTACGGCAGAAAGCCGTCTGACTGATCTGTTCGTCTACACGCCCACCCTGCAGGAGGCTGTGGTGCAGTGGACAGCAGAGCTTACGCCCGCAGCCGCGGCGGTCCGCATCCGGCTGGAGACCACTGAGGGCACTTTGCTGGCAGAGCAGACTGCACCTGCGGCAGAAACCGGGAAGATGCAGCTTTCTGTGCCAGAAGCACAGCCGTGGGATACAGAGCACCCGGTGCTGCATCATGCCGTGGCAGAGCTTTTGAACGCAGCGGGGCAGCCCATCGACCGCAAACAGGTGACGTTTGGCTTCCGCACCGCAGAGTTCCGGGCGGATGGTTTCTACCTCAACGGCAAAAAGACCTTTCTGCGGGGTCTGAACCGACACCAGAGCTACCCTTACATCGGTTACGCCGCACCGGAAAGCCTGCAGCGGGAGGATGCCCGCATTTTGCAGGAGGAGCTGCATTGCACCGCCATGCGCACCAGCCACTACCCCCAAAGCCAGTATTTTCTGGACGAGTGCGACCGGCGGGGTCTGCTGGTGTTCACTGAATTGCCGGGCTGGCAGCACATCGGGGACGACAACTGGAAGGACGCCGCCTGCGAGATGCTGCAGGAGATGCTCTTGCAGAACCGCAATCACCCCAGCATCATCCTGTGGGGCGTGCGTATCAACGAGAGCGTGGACGACGATGCCTTCTATGCCCGCACCAACAAAATCGCCCATCAGCTGGACCCCAGCCGTGCCACCTCCGGCGTGCGCTATCTGGAAAAAAGCCATCTGCTGGAGGATGTTTACGCCTACAACGATTTTTCCCACAACGGCACAACGCCCGGTGCTAAGCCTAAAAAGGACGTGACCCCGGATATGGGCAAGGCGCTGCTCATTTCGGAGTGCAACGGTCACATGTACCCCACCAAGTCCTTTGACGATGGCCCGCATCGGCAGGAGCACGCCTTGCGGCACGTCCGGGTGCAGAATGCCGCCTATGCCAGCGGGGAGCACGCCGGGTGCTTCGGCTGGTGCATGTTCGATTACCAGACCCACAAGGACTTTGGCTCCGGGGACCGCATCTGCTACCACGGTGTGCTGGACAGCTTCCGCAACCCCAAATTGGCGGCGGCGGTCTATGCCAGTCAGGGCGATGCCGACCCGGTGCTGGCGGTCAGCTCCTCCATGGACATCGGAGATAACCCCGCCGGGCAGCTGGGCACGGCCTACGTTTTCAGCAATGCCCAGCAGGTCAAGCTCTACAAAAACGATGTGTTCGTCACTGCCCTGCGCCGCAGCGAGTGGACGGCGCTGCCCCACCCGCCCTTTGTGATGGACGATACCATCGGCGAGCTGCTGGAAACGCAGGAACACTTTTCTCCCTCCAAGGCAGCCGCTGTGCGGGACTGCCTGCTGGCCGCCGGGAAATATGGCTTGGCAGGGCTGCCGCTGGCCTACAAGGTCAAATTTGGCTGGTGTATGCTGCGCTACAAAATGGCCTTTGAAGATGGCGTGGCGCTTTACGGAAAATATGTGGGCAACTGGGGCGGCGAGGCCACCCGATGGCGGTTCGATGCCGTGCAGGACGGCAACGTGGTGCGCAGCGTGACCCTCTGCCCCAGTGCAAAGCTGCACTTGGAAGTCAAAGTCAGCCGGACGACCCTGCGGGAACAGGACACCTACGATATGGCGGCTGTGCGGGTGCGGATTCTGGACGAAAATGGCACCCCAGCCCCCTACGCACAGTTCCCGGTGCAGTTTACGGTGGAGGGCAGCGCCGCCCTTGTGGGCCCGCAGACCGCCGTGGCAGAAGGCGGCATGACCGGCACCTATCTGCGCACCGTGGGCACCGCCGGAGAAGCCCTGTTGACCGTTTCTGCCCCGCAGACCCAGCCCGTTGTGCTGCGGTTCACCATTGAAAAGGAGGATGCTGTATGGAACTGACCCTGAAACAGAAAACCGCGTTCGGCATTGGTGCCGTGGGCAAGGATATGGTATATGCCCTGTCGGCTTCTTATGTCATGTATTATTATCAGGATGTGCTGGGACTTTCGGCAAGCTTTGTGGGACTGGTGCTCATGGCAGCCCGGTTCTTCGATGCCTTCAACGACCCCTTTATGGGCGTTCTGGTGGCAAAGACCCGCACTCGATGGGGACGTTTCCGTCCGTGGATCTTTTCCGGTACGCTGCTCAATGCGCTGGTGCTCTACGCCCTGTTTGCCGCCCCTGTGCTGGACGAAGCAGCGCTGATGGTCTATTTCAGCGTGATGTACATCCTGTGGGGCGTTACCTATACCATGATGGATATTCCTTACTGGTCCATGATTCCCGCCGTGACCCGCACGCCCAAAGACCGGGAGAATCTTTCCATGGTGGGACGCACCTGTGCAGGCGTTGGTTCGGCTCTTATCGCCATGTTCACCATGCTGCTGGTGGGCATCCTTGGCGGCGACAGCGAGCGCACCGGCTTCCGCTGGGTGGCGCTGATCGTAGCGGTAATTTTTGCAGTGACAGAGCTGGTGTGCTGCATTTCCATGAAAGAAACCACCCCCAGCGAGATGAAGACCGCCACCGTAAAGGAGATGTTCTCCGCCCTGTTCCGCAACGATCAGGCCATGGTCGTGGTGGGCAGCATCGTGCTGATCAACTCGGCGCTGTACCTTACCTCCAACTTCATCATCTATTTCTTCAAGTACGACCTTGGCGGTGCAGGCTGGAAGGCCACCTACACCCTGTTTTCCACCGTGGGCGGTGCGGCTCAAATTCTGGGCATGATGGTGCTTTACCCCTTGCTGCGCAAAAAGTTCAGCAGTACGCAGGTGTTTCACCTGAGCCTTGTGCTGGCACTGTGCGGCTACGGCACGCTGCTGGTGTTCTGCCTGACCGGGCTTTCCCATAGCCTTGCCCTGCTGTGCATCCCGGGCGTTGTCGTGTTCGCCTGCAACGGGATGCTGACCGTGCTGACCACCCTGTTCCTTTCCAACAGTGTGGATTACGGCCAGCTCAAGACCGGACGCCGGGAGGAGAGCGTCATCTTTTCCATGCAGACCTTTGTGGTCAAGGCTGCCTCCGGCGTGGCGGTGTTCCTGACCGGCATCGGGCTGGACCTCATCGGTCTTGTGGGCAACACGGAGGAGACCGGCCCCGTAGCAGTACAGAGCGCCGGAACGCTGCTGGGTCTGCGCCTGATGATGACGGTCCTGCCCATGTTGGTGCTGGCAGGTGCGCTGGTGCTGTTCCGCCGCAAGTTCGTTTTGACGGATGCCCGCGCTGCCGAGATCAGCGCACAGCTCCACGGGGAGGAAACGCACCATGACTGAAACGCTGCACTGGTACGCAGAGACCACAGGCGGTGTACGGCAGGGCGATGCCCCGGTGCACCCGGGCTGCGGTGCGCTGCATCTTTCCGCTGACCTGCCTGCCGGGACGCTGAAAGCCGTGCGTGCCGAGCTGCCGTGGAAGATGGAAGCAGACGAGCGCCTGTTCATGAACGGCTACCAGACATGGACATACAGCCCGGAGCTAAACCGGAATGGCAAGCTGCGCGGCACCGACCATATCCCCGGCTTTCTGCGCAAGAAATACGCCTTTGACCGCTACGGCGATTATCACTTTGTACCTTACGGGCATCATAACGGTCAGAGCCACGGCTTTTCCTACTGCTATTTCCGCAAGGGCGGGCAGTTTCAGCTGGTGGCATCGCTGGACGAAACCCCGGGCTACACCATCCTCCGGTACGACAGCGGCAAAGCCCTGCTGACGCTGGAGCGGGACTGCGCCGGGGTGGAGCATCCCGGCGGCAGCTTTGCTCTGTTCGACCTGTTTTTTGCCGAGGGCGGCGAGACCGAAGTGTTTGACGGTTGGTTTCGGGCTATGGGCATCCGTCCTCGAACTGAAGAGAAGCTGGCTGGCTATTCCAGCTGGTACAACCGCTATCAGGACATCACCGAGGACACCATCCGGGAGGACCTGACCGGATGCCGCAGCCTGCTTTGCCCGGGAGACCTGTTTCAGATCGACGACGGCTGGGAGCCGAAGGTGGGCGACTGGCTGGAAACGGATGCACAGAAGTTCCCCCACGGGCTGAAAGGCATGGTGGAGGAGATCCACGCCTCTGGCTTTCAGGCTGGGCTCTGGCTTGCCCCCTTTGTGTGCGAAAAGGACTCTGCCCTTTTCCGGCAGCACCCGGACTGGCTGCTGAAAGTGGACGGCAAACCGTGGTGTTGCGGCAGCAACTGGAGCAGTTTCTATGCGCTGGATATCGACAACCCGGCGGTGCTGGACTATCTGCGCCGGGTGTTTGACCGGGTGCTGAACGATTGGGGTTTCGACCTTGTCAAGCTGGATTTTCTGTACGGCGCTGCCCCCTTTGGCAACGCCCACGAGAGTCGTGCCGCCCGGATGCGCCGTGCCATGGAGCTGCTGCGCAGTTGGTGCGGACAAAAAGCCATCCTCGGCTGCGGCGTGCCGGTGATGCCTGCTTTCGGGCTGGTGGACTACTGCCGTGTCAGTTGCGACGTGAGCTTGGACTGGGACGATGTGTGGTATATGCGCCTGTTCCACCGGGAGCGGGTGTCCACAAAGCAGGCTATCAATAACACCGTATTCCGGCGGCAGCTCAATGGCCGTGCCTATGGCAGCGACCCGGATGTGTTCTTCCTCCGGGAAGAAAACTGCAAGCTGACGGCAGAGCAAAAACGCACCCTTGCCACAGTCAACGCACTGCTGGGCAATGTGTTCCTTACCTCGGATATGCCGTCTCACTACACGGATGCGCAGCGGGACGAGTACCGCCGCCTGCGCAGGTTGTTTGAACATGCAAAACAGGTAGAAGTAGAGACAGAAAATGGTGTGATTACGATCCGGTATTCTCTGGATGAGAAACGTCAAGAGCTGCGGTGCAGTGCTATTTATAGAGAATAATGAGGGCATAAAAATCAGCTTCACGCTTTTTCGTTGGCCGGAGGATTCTTTATGTGAAACGCAACGGACGTCTTCCTTAGAAAAGTGGCTCACGCCGAAAGCTGTATAAGCAGATAAAATGAAAACGCCGCCAGCGTACCGTGTGATGGATTTCACATGATACGCTGACGGCGTTTTTGCGCTATGAGGGTCATAACATCCAAATTCTACACTGAACCCCACCAGATACCTGAGTTGCCGGATTCGCTGTTAGCCCAAACATCTAATCCGGAAACTCAATTATCTGCTACCCCTGTGGCTATGATTTAGATATTGCTCAAATTCTCGAAAACCGCCCTCGACCTGTTTCCAAGGACGAAAACGGTTCAGACTGTAAAATGATGCCTGAACGATATTGAACGAATCACCGCACTATATTACTGGACTTTTGACATCAAGAGTACGCACTCCACGCGACTTCCATTGTCCAAACACAAATCTGTGTCATTTTCGATGATAGGAAGTCGGAATTTGATGGATTTGAGCCACTGACCGTTGGGCTGACGCTCCGGATAGATTTGGACTTCGGAAATCAGGTGCTCCATCAGCTTTTTGCGTTCGACAGGATTTATAACGTTGTAGAGCTTCTCAAAGCAGAGCAGAATCTTGTAAATATTGTCGCCGGTGATTTTGTCTGCTTCGATGGCCTGTTTCTTGGCACGAGCCGTTACAAGCTGATTCTCGGCATCCTCAATTTTATCGTACATCTTATAGAGTCGTTCGTTAAGGTCTGATTTGCGTATGATGTAGTGCCGGTCATCCGGGTCAAGGGTGTCGATTTCATCCATGAGTTTGGATTTGACGGAGTAATACTGACGTAGTTGTTTTTCGGCGGCTGTGATTTCCTGTTCGATGGCAGTTGTGTCCACCTTGCTGTTGATTTTTGACTGCATCAGCACAGCAAACTTCGGGTTGCTGACCAGCTTGATGATGACTTCCACGACGGCACTGTCCAGAACTTCTTCCTGAATCTGCTTGGTAAAATCGCATTTCTGTCCACGCTGCATCTTGCGGTGTTTGCAGCTATAATAGGAAAAGGATTTATAAGCAGTGCCATCCTTTTTGTGCTTGGTGCATTTGTTGCTGTACATTCCGGCTCCGCAGACAGGGCATTTGACAAGCGCAGACAACAGGTGTGCCTGCTCGGTCTTGTTGCGGGTGACCGGTTCATACCGTTTGGACTGTGCCAGCAGTTTGACCTGCGCAGCGTTCCACAATTCCTCGGAAACAATGCCCTCATGCAGTCCATCGACCAGAAGATAGTTGTCTTGCGGAACCTGACGGTACTCATTTCGTGTGCCGTGAACTTTTTCGAGTTTGCGCCGGCCGAAAGCAATTTTGCCGCAATAGACCGGGTTCCGTAGAATCGAGCGAATCAGCGTGGCACTGAACAGGGGAGAAGTACCGTTCTGTCGTGCAAGTTTCTGAAAGCCGTGAGCCGCCAGGTATTTGGAAAGCCCATTTGCGCCGGTATCGGTGTTGACATACTGCTCGAAAATCGTTTGGATGGCAGGGGCTTCATCCTCGTTGATTTGCAACTCACCATCGACCAGACGATAACCATAGGGCGCAAATCCGCCGTTCCAGCGGCCTTCCCGCGCTTTTTGAATGCGACCCTCCATCGTTTGGACACGGATATTTTCTCGCTCGATTTCAGCCACCGCAGAAAGAACGGAAATCATCAGCTTGCCTGCATCCTTGGAGGAATCAATGCCATCTTCCACGCAGATGAGGTTGACCCCGAAATCCTGCATGACCTGCAAGGTAGACAACACATCGGCGGCATTGCGGCCGAACCGGGACAGTTTGAATACCAGAACGTAGGAAACGCCATCTTTTCCTGATTTGATATCTTCCATCATCCGGCAAAAGGATGCACGCCCCTCGATGGATTTACCCGATTTACCGGCATCCTCATACTCGCCAACGATCTGGTAATCATTGAAGTCAGCGTATGCTTTCATCCGGGCTTTCTGGGCATCCAGCGAATAGCCGTCGATTTGCATCGTGGTAGATACACGAGTGTAAATATAAACTTTTGTCTTTCCCTGTGACATAAGAAATCCTCACGGCTACCGTTATTTCTTGTCGATTTTTTGCTCTAAGAACTGGATGGAATCCAGATAGTCTTGTTCCACGTCGCTGAGCGTTCTTGCCCTATACTTCCGATATTCGGTGGTGGCTTTGTCCACGGCCTGCTTGTGCGTCACAGTGCCGTTTCCGACAAGCAACTGCTCACCGCTCATGGTTAAAATACGGTCAAGGTGGTTGGCCCAATCCTGCATGGTCATGGGCTGTTTCCGTTCTGCCTGACGTTCTGCGAAATCCAGATAACCGGAAACCAACTGCCCCATAGCACGAAGTTCTTTTTCGTTCAGATAGTTTTTGGCAATGGTAGCTTCTCGTAAGGTGGGCTGGTTTCCTGCAAAAGTGGTCAGACCCATAAATTCCTTTTCGGCATCTGCACGGTTGTAAATGACCTCAGCGGCAGTCTGACCGTGGATGGCATAATGAATTTTGTTCTGGACTTTTTTGAAGAACTGGACGGAGATTTCTGCTTTTGGGTCGTAGTCAATGCTGGTTGCATAGATTTCCAGAACCTGACGATAAAACACTTTTTCGGAAGCACGGATGTCACGGATGCGTTCTAACAGCTCTTTGAAATATCCACCGCCACCCAGATTTTTCAGGCGTTCGTCATCCAGCGCAAATCCCTTGCGCATATATTCCTTCAGGATGCCGGTCGCCCAGATGCGAAATTGTGTGCCGCGTTTGGATTTGACCCGGTAGCCGACAGAGATAATCACATCTAGGTTGTAATAGTCCACATCGTAGACTTTTCCATCTGCGGCAGTGTAGGCAAATTTTGCCCACACTGATTCCTTCTGAAGCTCACCTTCCTTGAAGATGTTCCGGACGTGTTTTCCGATGACACTCCGATCACGCTGGAACAGCTCGGCCATCTGGTCGATGGACAACCAGACGGTATCGCCATCAAACGTGGCATCAATTTTGGTCAGGCCATCTTCAGTGGTATAAATGATGATGGAATTTTTGGGGCTTTCATCAGGGCGATTCATTTTCGTACCTCGTTCAAAATATGGAACATGGTAAGAGAATCTCACCATGTGTTTGGACAGCAATTACAAGAACATTATATCATGCTGCAAGGAGTTCATCAACGGCAATTTGCCCGGTTTCGATTTCTGGGATTAAAATTTCTGCATATTTTTCGATCATATCGGCCAGAAAACCCGCCAAGGCACTCCATTCATCAAAGTTGGACGTGCAGGCGGAAACGGGAAAGATATCTTTTTCGCTAGCAGGATATTTTTTCAATAGGCAGCTCCATTTCCTTGTAGCTGGACAGTGTGTGCCAGCGATTTTATCAAACTTCCTTTCGGACTTATCCAATCAACACTTTTAGCCGTTCCAGCTTCTCCTGCGCTGTTTCCTTGCGAAAGCTGACCCCAATGCAGGAGATCGGGACGCACATTTCCAATAGGCGGTCATAGATGCGGGCATGGGCGGTATCTTGTGGGTGCTGTATCTCATTCAGCGTCAGGTTGGTGGTGACGATCAGCGGCTTCCGGCTGCGGTATCGGCTGTCCACGATGCTGTAGATCTGTTCCAGTGCGTACTCGGTACCACGCTCCATGCCGAAATCGTCAATGATGAGCAGGGGATAGCGGCAGAACTTGTCCACAATATCATTTCGCCTGGAAAAGCTGCTGTTCAGCTCGTTCAGGATTCGGGCGAAGTTCGTCATACGCACAGGCACCTCCTGATCCATCAGAGCGTTCGCAATGCATCCGGCAAGGAAACTCTTGCCGGTGCCAACACCGCCCCAGAGAAGCAGCCCAAGGTTCTCTGCGCGCATGGTCTGCCATTGCTCTACATAACAGTGTGCATGACACATCTGCGGGCTGCGGCCATTGTCGTTTTCAAACGTCCAGTCCAGCATTGCCGGGTCAGAAAATCCCTCGGCTTTCAGCCGCCGCACAAGGTTGATGTGCTTTTGTTGGTTAATAAGGGCTTCCTGCTGTTCTCTTTCCGTGCGCTGGCAGCTGCATTCGGCGGGATGCTTGTTCTTGCCCATCAGGACAAGACCTTTGGGAAAGAAGGCTTCTTTGGGCGTTTGGCACTTGCCGCAATAAAGCAGACCGTTGTCTCCGTGATAGTCCGCTGCGTTTCTAGGCATACTGGAAACGGGGTTTTCCAAAATTTTCTCAATCGTCTTTATAGGCTTTCTCCTTCCACAAAGGTGTAGTCCGGGATACCCGGTGCTTGCTTCTGTTCTGGTCTTTGCCGTTTCGCCCAGATGCGCAGGGTGGCAGCATGGTCGGCGTACTTTCTGCCGGTGGACTGGATATAAGCCGAAAGCTGCTCGATCAGGCTATCTAGCCCGGAAAAGTCAGCTTTGAGCCGCTTGTACTCCATCTCTGTTAAAAAGACGTTCTGATATTCGCCAAAGGTCAAATGAGCAGCTGTTTTTTTTATCAGGTGGTTATCTTTCAGGTTGTTCTTATTACGTTGGTTAGTGGAACACTTTTGTTCCGTGGAAGGTATCATTTCTGTTCCATCGCATAGGGCAGAATCGTTCCATGCAAAGGAACATTTTTGTTCTGTCGGGACTTTTACAAAGATGCTGTTGGGCACAGTAATGCGACCTCTTCTGCGCTCGATCAGATCGGCATCCTCCAGTGAGCGCAATGCACGTTTAATGCTCATGGTACTGCATCGCAGGGCTTCGCTCAATGATGAAATGGGAAAAATTACATAGACGAAGCCGCGCTCATCCACCCAGTTGTTCTTTTGAGAAAGCGTTGCCCTGTCAAGCAGCAGAGTGTAGAGCAGCTTTGCCGTGTGGCTTAGGTCTGTATCCAGCAAAAAGCGGGCATAGGGCAGATATTGCGGCAGCGGCATATTGGGTTTCAAATAATTTGAAATGGCATTCACCTCCGTTTTTTACATCCAAATCAGTGGCCAGACAGTTTAGGATTGCCGGTTTCCATCACTGTTCAAGCGTTTTTTACGTTCTGAAGATACCGACTGGCACGGTCGATAAAAATTAGCAATTTCTCATTGTTCTTCGGTTCAGTAAGAATATCCGGGTATTCACGAAAGCACATTTCCCACCGCCGGACAAAATCCTCCTGCGCTCCCTGAATCTCGCACATCATGGCTTCGCCATCTGCCAAACGGCGAGGTGAATAGATGCTCTTGACGGCATCCTTGAGATTCTGTTTTTCTTCCTTGTTGAGTCCTTTCTTGTGCCCCTGAATGTCTTGATTGAAGGTCGTTATAAACGCATTGTCCTTTGAAAGCGAACCATAAGAATTCGTGACACAGGTGTTCCGTTCGGCTTTAGGCTTACGCAGCTCTGCCACAACTTCGGGACGCTTTTCCTTTGGAAACTTTGCAATCGAGGAAATTTCACGGTCGGTTGCCCGGAGCTTTCCACTCAGGATTTCTTCCTGCGCTCCGGGTACTGCTTCCTCCGCTGCTTCCACACCTTTTGCAAATTGCTCTGCACGGTAAACATAACTTTCGGATGTTCCATGTTCCGCAGCGACCTTCGACCGTGAACCGTGCTTTGTGCGGTCTGGTTCATTTTGAACCAGACCACTTTCAGATGCCAAAGTATACTGATTGCCGTGAAACGCTTTGATTTGCTTTTCCGCGTCTGCCTGCTTTCCGATCAGGAACTTTTTCTGTTCTGGGGTCAGGTTTCGCCGCCCAAGCTGATTTTTACAGATCCATACGAGTGCTTCATAGCGGCTGGAAAATTCTTTTTCGATGACTTCAAATGGAATAAATGGATATTTCCGAAGAATTTGATAGCGTGTATGTCCATCCACAATATAGCCGTTCCACGTGATGATCGGATTCAGTACACGTTCCTCCTTGAGGATGTTCATTTCCAGTTGGTGGGTTTCCTCAAACGACGGAGGGTTGATTTGTTTCTGGAACTCCGGGTCAATTTTAAGTTGGCTCAGTTTTGTCATAGGCAAACCATCCTTTCTGAAATGAAATAGAATATCATTGTTCTTACGCCGTTCTCTCTGCATGGATTTCCTGCCCCTTTCCAGCGGCGTTTTCCGGCTCTCCCTTGCGGGGTCTTCGCCGGGTATTCCATGCGGACGGTCATTTGGTTCTCAAGGTTCAATGATAGATTTGAAACTAGGTTAACACATTCATGGGAGATTTTTTAGGACATATTACGTCCGATTTTCACGAAAATCGAGTTGAATTTCTGCTAAAAATCGGACACTCAGTGCCTGAACTGGTGTGAAAGCAATGAAGAATGTGCTTTTGTGGACTTAGTGTATCACATAGCCAATTTTATTTTTAGGAACTGGTAGTTCCGGTTTTTAAGGGATATGAAATGAATTTCAAGACAAAATCGGAACTATTGGTTCCGGTTTTGCATATCAACGTGATCTCAAATTTGGGGTGCCGTTCTCTCTGCATGGCTTTCCTGCCCCCCTTTCAGCGGCGTTTTCCGGCTCTCCCTTGCGAGGTCTTCGCCGGGTATCCCATGCAGACGGTCATTCGGTTTTCAAGGTTCAATTGGTGTCTTGCTGGTAGCTTATCACACTTTCAAAAGAATTTTTAGGATCTATTAGTTCCGCTTTTTACCTTCAAAACCGGAAGTAATAGGTCCGGTTTGATGTGATATTGGATGAATCAACGCTGATTTTTCCGAAACGAATTTTTCTCCAAGAAATTTGCTTATTCAGCGTCCGTTAAGGTGCGGAACTAGCGTATTCTTGTGCTGAATACCTGCTTGCTGCAGATGCAAACGCAAAAACCTCCTGAGCAAAAAATAACCGCCAGCTTCAAGGTGAACTTGAAAGCTGACGGTCCTGATTAGAAAATAATTTTCAAATTTGGAAAGCACCTTGAGAGGCTTCATAGCACCCGCAAGCAATGCAGACGTATATACATCTGCTTATTTTGCGCTGCAAAATACTTGTTGGGAACACCCAAACCCGTGAACTGCATCCGATGGATGCAGACTTAGCGTCTCCAAATGAGAAAGTTTATGGCTCTAACACATTGTCAGCCATTGGTATACAACTTTTTCCAGCTAAAAAAGAAAATAGCGATGAATTGAGATGAACATTGCAGAAAAATGTGATACAATAGAAAATGAAAATCCAAACAACAGGAGGAACCCCCTCGTGGCAAATAATGTGAACGTCAAAAAACTGGAAGCTGACCTGTGGGAGTCGGCAGATCTGCTGCGTGCAGGCTCTAAACTCACCTCGAACCAATACTGTATGCCGGTATTGGGACTGATTTTTCTGCGGTATGCGTACAGCCGCTTCAAACTGGTGGAGCGGGAGATCCTGAAAGACCGTCCCGTGCGCGGCGGTCGGGTGCTGCCGGTGGAGCAAAGCGACTTTGCCGAAAAGAGTGCACTGTTTCTGCCCAAGGAGGCGCAGTACAATTACTTAGTCAATTTGCCCGCCAACATCCCGGAGCAGGGGCTGACCGGCATTGAGGGCAATCCTCTGAACAGTCTGGGCGAAGTGGTGAACAACGCCATGGAACTGGTGGAGCAGCAGAGCGAGCAGCTGCAGGGCGTTCTGCCGAAGGACTACACCATCTTCTCGGATGAACTGCTGGGGGAACTGCTGCGCATCTTCAACAATGATGCGTTGGACGATGTGGGCGGCGATGTGATCGGCCGTATCTACGAGTACTTTTTGAATAAGTTTGCCAAGAACGTGGCACAGGATGACGGCGTGTTCTTTACGCCGAAATCGCTGGTGAAGATGATCGTCAATGTGCTGGAGCCTGCCCACGGTGTTCTGCTGGACCCGGCTTGCGGCAGCGGCGGTATGTTTGTGCAGACCGGCGACTTTGTGAACCATGCGGGCATGATCGCCAACAACACCATGACTTTCTACGGACAGGAAAAGGTGGAGTACAACGCCAAACTCTGCCTGATGAACATGGCCGTGCATGGCCTGACCGGCGTGATCAAGTCCGGCGATGAAGCCAATACCTTTTATCATGATGCTCACAACCTGAACGGCTGTTGCGACTATGTGATGGCAAATCCGCCGTTTAACGTGGATAAGGTCAAGTCGGAGTCGGCGCAGAGTGCCGGGCGGTTGCCCTTTGGCCTGCCCGGTGTGAACAAGGCCAAGGAGATCGGCAACGCAAACTATCTGTGGGTGTCCTATTTCTACTCCTACCTGAACGAGCATGGCCGTGCGGGTTTTGTGATGGCGTCCTCGGCTACCGACAGTCAGGGCAAAGACAAGGACATCCGTGAAAAGCTCATCCAGACCGGCCATGTGGACGTGATGATGAGCGTGGGCAACAATTTCTTCTACACCAAAAGCCTGCCCTGTTCGCTGTGGTTTCTGGATAAGGGCAAACCGGAACATCTGCTGGACACCGTATTGTTCATCGACGCCCGCAACTATTATACCGTGGTGGACCGCACCCAGAATGAGTGGAGCGACTGGCAGTTGAAGAACCTCGACGCCATTGTCTGGCTCTATCGTGGCGAGGTGGACAAGTACAAGGGGCTTTTGGCGGAGTATCACGCAGAGCTGGCAGACGACCGCCCCTTTGCAGAGATTCAGGCCGCACTGGAACAAAACGTGCAGGCCAAGCGGGAAGAAGCCAAAGCCGCTGTGGATGCAGCGCCCCGCAAAGAGCGCAAGACCACGCAGGAAAAGTTCGACAAGGAGCTGGAAGCCCTCAACGAGAAGCTGACCGTTGCCAAGGAGGCCGTCTGGCTCACCGAAAAGTTTGGCGAGGGCGTTTATCAGGACATTCCCGGTCTGTGCAAGGTGGCAAGCCGAGACACCATCCTCAACGAGAAAGGCGCATCCCTGACGCCCGGTGCCTATGTGGGCGTTGCACCCGTGGAGGATGACGGTGTGGATTTCGCCCAGCGGATGAAGGAGATCCACAAGGAACTGCTGGAATTGCAGGTAGAGTCCAACCACCTGATGGAAACCATCTCGAAGAATCTGGAGGAGATGGGGGTATGATTTTAAGTGATGTGTGTGAATTTATTGTGGATTGTCCGCATTCGACTGCACCAGATGAAAGGAAAGGTTATCCCTTAATTCGTACCCCTAATGTTGGAAAGGGAAGACTCGATTTGAACGGTGTGCATCGGGTGAGTGAATCTGTGTATAAACAGCGGATTCAAAGAGGTGCTCCACGAGCTAATGATTTGATCTTTGCACGAGAAGCCCCAGCAGGAAATGTTGCACTCGTACAGGAAAATCAGACTGTGTGTTTGGGCCAAAGAACTGTTTTGATTCGACCGAACGTACAAAAGGTGAATCCGCAATATTTGGTGTATTATTTGCTCTCGCCGAAGCCACAGTATGAACTTTTGGGAACAGCAAATGACGCAACTGTTGCGCATGTTAATCTTCCGGCGATTCGGAACCTAAAAATTGAACTGCCAGAAAAATCTGTTCAGGATAAAATAGGTACAATATTGGTGTCCTACGATGACCTGATTGAAAACAACCAGAAACAAATCAAACTACTGGAAGAAGCAGCCCAGCGGCTTTATAAAGAGTGGTTTGTGGATCTGCGCTTTCCAGGGCATGAAAACACGAAAATTGTGGATGGCGTGCCGGAGGGTTGGAATGAGTGCACGGTGGAAAGCTTTGGAACAGTAATAGCAGGAAAAACACCGCCTACATCAAATAAGGAATATTATACAAATGGGAAGGTTCCATTTGTGACAATTCCGGATATGCATAATGTGGTTTATCCATTAAAAACGGAAAAAAGACTAACAATAGAGGGGGCTCAAACACAAAAAAATAAATATATACCCCCAAACAGTGTCATGATTTCATGTATTGGAACGGTTGGACTGGTAAGTATTGCCACAGAAGTGTGCCAAACGAATCAACAGATTAATTCCATTATATTAAATAATGAGGATGACTTATATTTTTTCTATGAGTCGATGCTAAGAATGAAAGATTTGTTGGATGGATTGGGAAGCAATGGAGCAACCATGACCAACGTAAATAAAAGCAAGCTTGAAAAGCTTATAATTATAAGTCCTAGCAAAGATATTGTAAAACAATATAATGATGTATGCAAACCATTGTTTGAAAGTACTTTGAACTTATCAAGAAAAAATGTATACTTGAAAAACATGAGGGAAGCACTACTACCTAAGTTGATGAGCGGAGAAGTGGAGGTATAATGTATGCCAGAGTGGGTGACATGGGTATTTGATGGAATCGGTTCGACAATTTTTTCTATAGCTGTAAGTGCTTTGATTGGCGGAGCGATTGGATATAAGATAGGCATACATAAAAACGTTAAACAGAAACAGATTGGTGGAAACAGTGCCAAGCAGCGACAGGAGTTTACACTGGAAAACGAAGATGTTTCTAAAGCTGGTGGGAAAATAAAAAACAATTTCCAGCAGAGCCAAAAAGCTGGCGATAATGCAGAACAGGTACAGATTGGAGGGATAAAACGTGGGCCTTTTTAATTGGTCTCAAAGAGCGGGCAATAATAGTAACCAATATCATGTGGAAAATCTGACGGTAAATCAAGGAATAACAGAAGAGCGTGCGCGCGAAATATATAAAGAGCTGATTCCGCAGACAATAAATGAGTATACTAAAGATGCGTATGCTTTGGCAAATGAACGAATTGAAAAACTTGAGAATTCAATGCTGGAACGCGCAAAAACGGTACAAGAGATTATTCCTGCATTTTCTGATCCCGCGTTTCAGAGAATACTTCGTAAAGCACAGCAGGCTGCAACTGTGACAGATGAAAAAAGAGATTATGATTTATTAACAGAGCTTTTGGTTTGTCATGTCGAAAAAGGAAAAGAAAAGAGAAACCGTGCAGGAATTGAAAAAGCGCTTGAAATTGTTGACAAGGTTGATAATAGGGCGCTTTGTGGGCTTACAGCAATACACGCATTTGAAACATTTGTTCCTATGACAGGAGATATGGAACACGGGTTAGAAGTGCTCGGTGGAATGTTTGAGAAATTGGAGTATGAAGAGTTTCCACAGGGGACAGACTGGATAGACCACCTGGATATATTAAATGCAGTTCGGATTTCTCCACTCAGTGGATTTAATAAATTGATAGAGTATTATCCTAAAAGACTGCAAGGCTATTCATGTGTCGGGATAAGAAAAGACTCCGAAACTTATAAAAAGGCAGTTGAAATGCTTCAGAGCGTCAAATTGAATGAGGCGGGATGCTTGATCCCTAATAGTCTTTTGGATGGATATGTGAAGCTAAATATAAGGTCGAAAGAGCACATTCGTGAACTGATAATTAATTCTCCACAAGGAAACCGCGTGATTGATTCTGAAGAAGTAGCTGTTTTGGAATCTATATGGGATTCATACGATAGAACTGATTTGTTACAAAAGCAAGTCGATGAAGTGTTTGTACAACGTTGGGATTCCATAGAATCGCTCCGAAAGTTCCATGAATGGTGGGATACAATTCCTACAGGATTTGATATTACATCCGCAGGGAAAATCCTGGCACATACAAATGCAAAGCGTTGCGACCCATCGTTGCCTGATCTGCTGTAAGGAGGAATAGAAAATGAGCCGCGAATACTCCGAAAATGTCCTTGTTCAGAACAGTGCAGGCAACTTGCTGCAAAATGTTCTGGGCTGGGAGGTGGTGCTGGCTTACAACTCCGAAAAGCTGGGGCCGGATGGGACGTTGGGCCGCACCAGCTATGGGGAAGTGCTGCTGACCCGGTATTTTCGGCAGGCGCTTTTGCGGCTGAACCCGTGGCTCACCCCGAACCAGCTGGACGAGGTGCAGAAGAAATTTACGGCGCACATTTCCACCGCATCCCTGATGCAGATCAACGAGGAAAAGTATTTTCTGCTGCGGGATGGCATCCCGGTGACGGTCAAGCGGCCGGATGGCCGCACCGAAATCCGCAGCGCGGCGGTGATCGACTTCAAAAACCCGGAAAACAACCACTTCCTCGCCGTAAAAGAAATGAAGATCCACTCGCAGCTGTACCGCCGCCGGACAGACATTGTGGGCTTTGTCAATGGCATTCCGCTGCTGTTCATCGAACTGAAAAAGCCCACCGTGGATGTGCAGAACGCCTACATAGACAACTATCGGGATTACCTCGATACCATTCCGCAGCTGTTCTATTACAATGCCTTTCTTATGCTATCCAATGGATTGGAAGCCAAGGTGGGCACGCTTGGCAGCAAGTACGAGTTCTTCCACGAGTGGAAGCGTCTGAAGGAAAGCGATGCAGGCAGCGTGGAACTGGAAACCATGCTGCGGGGCATCTGCGAGAAAAAGACCTTCCTCGATCTGCTGGAAAACTTCATCCTTTACGACCATTCCGGTGGGCGCACCACCAAGATTCTGGCCCGCAACCACCAGTATCTCGGCGTCAACGAGGCCGTCAGTGCTTACGAGAACCGCAAGCTGAAAGACGGCAGGCTGGGTGTGTTCTGGCACACGCAGGGGTCAGGCAAGAGTTATTCGATGGTCTTTCTGGCGCAGAAGATCCGGCGCAAGTTTGCAGGCTCGCCCACCATTGTGGTGCTGACCGACCGTGACGAGCTGAACCGGCAGATCAGCGATACCTTTGAAAACTGCGGTCTGCTGGGCAAAACCAAGGCTTCGCAGTTCATTGCATCCAGCGGTGCAGACCTTGTAAAAAAGCTGCAGGGCAACCCCAGCTTTGTGTTTACCCTGATCCAGAAGTTCAACCTGCCCAAGGAGCCGCCCATCTACCCGGATCACGACATTCTGATTTTGTCGGACGAAGCCCACCGCAGCCAGTACGGCATTTTTGCAGACAACATGATGCACCTGCTGCCCACGGCATCCCGCATCGGCTTTACCGGTACACCGCTGCTGGCGGATGACCATATCACCGAGCGCACCTTTGGCGGGTATCTGTCGGTGTATGATTTCAAGCGGGCAGTGGAGGACGGCGCAACGGTGCCGCTGTATTATGAAAACCGTGCGGATAAGATCGCCCAGTTGGACAAGCCGGAGATCACCGGGCGGATCCTGGATGCCATTGAAGCAGCCGACCTTGATCCTTCGCAGGAGGAAAAGCTGGAACGAGAATTTGCCAAGGAGATCCATATTCTCACCGCAGATGAACGGCTGCGCTCCATTGCAAAGGATTTTGTGGAGCATTACTCTGACCTTTGGACCAGCGGCAAGGCGATGTTCGTCTGCCTGAATAAGGTCACCTGTGTGCGGATGTACAACTATGTGCAGGAATACTGGCGGGCAAAGATCAGGGAACTGGAAGCCCGGCAGGGTACAGCGACCCAGCAGGAAGCACAGGAGCTTGCCCGCAAACTGGCATGGATGAAAGAAACCGAAATGGCAGTGGTGATCAGTCAGGAGCAGAACGAGGTGCAGACCTTCAAAAAGTGGGGGCTGGATATTCTGCCGCACCGTGCCAAAATGGAAAAGCGGGAGCTGGATAAAGAATTCAAGGACAGCAAGAATCCGTTCCGGGTGGTGTTCGTCTGTGCCATGTGGCTGACAGGCTTTGATGTAAAGTGTCTGTCCTGCCTGTATCTGGACAAGCCGTTGAAAGCCCATACCCTGATGCAGACCATCGCTCGTGCAAACCGTGTTTCGGAGGGCAAGAGCAACGGCCTGATCGTGGACTATATTGGTATCGTAAAGGCGCTGCGCAAGGCTCTGGCGGACTATACGGTCAGCAAGAACAGCCCGGCGGGCATTGACCCAACGGTGGACAAAACGGAGCTGATTCAGCGTATCCGTACGGTCATCGGAGAAACGGACGGTTTTCTGGCAGAACATGGGTTCCAGCTGCAGGAACTGGTGGACGCACAGGACTTTGAAAAGATGAGCCTTGTACAGGATGCGGTCAACGCAATGTGCGAGACATTGGAAACCAAGAAAACCTTTCAGACCTATGCGTCTGAACTGGCGCGGCTGTTCCGCTACGCAGACCGTGACGATGTGGACGATACCGTGCGCGCCCGGAAAAACGCAATTCTCGCCATCTACGAGGGCTTGCAGCAGAAGCGGAAACACGCGGACAATACCGACCTGATGGTGCAGATCAACGGCATCGTCAACGAGTACATCCATGTGGAAAAGCCGGATCGGGAGGCTGTACCTTCCCGGCAGTTTGACATCAGCAAAATTGATTTTGACCTGCTGAGCCGGGAGTTTGCCCACACCCGGCGGAAGAATCTCTTGCTGCGCGATCTGGATGAACTGGTGAATCAGCAATTGGCGAAAATGCTGTTTGCAAACCCGCAGCGCATTGATTATTATGACCGCTATCAGGAGATCATAGATGCCTATAATGCAGAGCAGAACCGGGCAACCATTGAGAAAACCTTCATGGATCTGATGGAGCTTGCAAGTTCGCTGGACACGGAGCAGCAGCGCTATGTGCGTGAGGGCTTTTCCAGCGATGAGGAACTTTCGGTGTATGATTTGCTGTTTTCGGAGAACCTCACGAAGCAGGAAATTGAAACGATCAAGAAGGTGTCCGTGGACTTGCTGACAAAAATCAAACAGCAGATTGCCAAACTCGACCATTGGACGGACAAGCAGGAAACTAAGGCGATTGTGGATAACCTGATTCGCAATACCCTTTGGCAAGAACTTCCCAATAGCTATGATGTAAGCGATATCCAGACCTACCAGAAGAAAATCTACGAGTATGTATATATGCGCTACCCGGAAGTAGCATAACGCAAAAATCACCCCAGAGAGAACGCACAAGAGGCTATTCTCTCTGGGGTGATTGCGTATCAAATCATCTGAAAATGCCGCAACGCTTTCACGATCGCATCCTCTTTTTCTTTCGGACACTTGGGCTGTTTGGCATTTTCAGATTTGGGCTTATTATAATTCTCTCGCTCGATGATGCCGTACTTCTGCTTCACCTGTGCGATATAGAGATTGGATACCTTCAACTGATGGTGTTCCCACACATAATCCCGAATCTCGTTGTAAGTCGCCTTGCTTTCCGCAGCAGTCACATCCAGTTCATCCATGCTGACGTCCACTTCGATGTGCCGGTCGACATTGAGTTTGGTCAAAAGGAGAACCGCTTCGCAATGCTTCGTCCTCGGGAACAGATCCACCGGCTGCACCTTTTCTGTATGATAGCCATTTTTCTCCAGCCATGCAGCGTCTCGGGCGGCGGTGGCAGGGTTGCAGCTGACATACACCACCCGGCGGGGTGCCATGCGCACCACTGCGGAGAGGGTGGCCTCATCGCAGCCCTTGCGGGGCGGGTCCAGCATCACGATGTCCGGGTGCAGACCCTCGGCAGCCAGCTGGGTGGCAGCCTGTCCGGCATCGGCACAGAAAAAGCGGCTCTTGGCTGCTACGGCCTCGCCCATGCGGGCAGCGTTGGCCTTGGCGCTCTCGATGGCCTCCGGCACGATCTCTACGCCAATCAACTTCCTGCATTGCTCGGCCATGGAAAGGCCGATGGTGCCCATGCCGCAGTAGAGATCCAGCAGCGTGTCGTCCGGGGTCAGCTGCGCGTACTGCGCAGCAACGCCGTACAGCCGCTCGGCGGCAAGCGTGTTGACCTGATAGAAGGACAGTGGTCCCAACCGCACCGGTACGCCGCAGAGGGTGTCCTCAATGTAGCCCGGGCCGTACAGGATATGGTTCTCATTGCCCAGAATGACGTTGGTATTTTTGGCGTTGACGTTGAGCAGAATGGTGCTGATGGACGGAAACTGCCCCCGCAGCGCGGTGCAAAGCTGCTCTGCGTGGGGCAGCTTTGCCCGGGTGCATACCAGACACACCATGATCTGCCCACTGTGCGCGCCGCGCCGCAGGAAGATATGCCGCACCAGCCCCTTGCCGCTTTGCTCATCGTAGGGGCGGATGCCCTGCTGTGCAAAAAAGGCGCACAGCGCGTTGCCAATCTCGTTCAGCACGCTGGGCTGCAGCTTGCAGTCCGGGCAGGGGACGATGCGGTGGGTGCGCCCTGCGTAAAAGCCGATGCAGGGCGCGCCGTTTTTGTCCACGCCAACAGGAAACTGCACCTTATTACGGTAGCGGTCTACCTCCGGGGAGGGCAGAATGTCCAGCACCGGCACCTCCAACCCGCCGATGCGGCGGAAGGCGTCCAGCACGCTTTCCTGCTTGGCGCGCAGCTCAGCGGCATAATCCAGATGCCGCAGGCTGCACCCGCCGCAGGGGCCGGCCACCGGGCAGTCCACCGGGATGCGGTCCGGCGAGGGAACGAGCAGCTCGTCCAGAATGCCAAAGGCGTACCGGCCGCAGTCCTTCACGATGCGCACCCGGGCTTCGTCCCCCGGAGCAGTGCCGGGAACAAATACGGCCTCGCCATCGGCACTGTGGGCCACACCGCTGCCGTCGCTGGAAAGGCGCTCAATGCGCAGGGTCAGGATCTGGTTTTTCTGTAAAGGCATGGTTTCTCCTTGTGTGATGGGCTCAGGTTACAGTTGGGCAGGACTTGCCGGGTCGGCGTCCTGCTGGGCGGCAAAATACTTGCTGGGCGGCACGCCCTTGGCGCGCTTGAACACCCGTGAGAAGTAGAACTGGTCAAAGAAGCCTACCGACACCGCAACCTCCGCAATGGAAAGGTTGCCGGCGCGCAGCAGCTTGCAGGCCTCGTTGATGCGGTACTCGGTCAGGTAGTCGATGGGGCTCTTGCCCACGTTCAGCATGAACACCCGGTACAGATGGCTGCGGGAAACCCCCACGCTCTTGGCTACATCGTCAATGGAGATGTCGTGGGAGTAGTTGAACTGGATGTACTTAATGGCGTTCAGCACATACTGGCTGGAGGAGGAGGCCGTGTGGGGCTTGCCTGCGCTGGTCTCCCGCATCAAAGCAGCGATAAACAGGTACAGATACCCCACCATGGCAGCCTCGTCCTGTGGCTGCAGCCCGCGGGAGGAATAGATGTTGGTCAGCGCTGCCCGCATCCCGTCCGGGTCGCTGGTGTGGTGCACAGGGGCATCGTCCGTAAAGGGCAGCTGCGCGGCCAGCTTGTGGGCACAGGCACCGTTAAAGCCCACCCAGCTGTACTCCCACGGCTGCTGCTCGTCGGCGGTGTAGCGGATCAGCTGGCTGGGGCGGGCAAAGAACAGGTCGCCCTCGCTTACCTCCCAAGTGCGGCCGCCCACCTCGAAGATGCCCTTGCCGGATACCACCAGATGGATCAGGTAGTGATCGCGGATGCCGGGTCCCCATGTTTGGCCCGGAGCGCAGCGCTCCAAGCCGCAGTTGAAGATGGACAATTCGATATTGTTGGTGTAATTCTGCTTAAAGGATTGCTTATAAACGTCTGGCATGGCAGCTTTACCTCCGTCCTGTCACATTCTGCACCCAGTATACCATAGAATGCCCTGCAAATTCAACAAAAGTACATCTTATTCTTTGCACCTGACGCCAAATTTTGGATTTTTAGGTCAAATAAATTGAAAAAACGCCCGAAATGCTTTACAATAGGCAAAAAGAGCAGAATCGTTTATTCCGGAGGGGAGGAGCTGTCATGGCCACCAGTGCACAACTCAGAAAACAGATCCTGCAGGGCAGCTGGGACGCCGCACTTGCTGCACTTTACGGGGAGGATCCGGCGGTTTTGCAGCGGCAGCGCGGGCGCTATGCGGCTGCGCTGGAGCAGTTTGAACTGTATTTCGGCCCCGGGCGGCAGGTGCAGGTGTACTCTGCACCCGGGCGCGCAGAGCTGGGCGGCAACCACACGGATCATCAGGGGGGCTACGGCCTTGCGGCGGCGGTCACGCTGGATCTGGTGGCGGTGGCGGCCCGCAACACGGATGGCTATGTGCGGGTCAAGTCCCGGGGGTTCAACAAGCTGGATGTCATTGATCTGGCCACCGCAGAGCCGCAGGCAGGGGAGAGCACCCATTCGGCCAGCCTGATCCGCGGCATTGCCGAGGGCTTCCGCGCAGTGGGTAAGCAGATCGGCGGCTTTGACGCCTACACCGCCAGCGATGTGCTGCGGGGCTCCGGTCTGTCCAGCTCGGCGGCCTTTGAGATGGGCATGGCCTCTATCTGGAACGAGGAATACAGCACCGGGCTGACCCCGGCAGAGCTGGCGGGCATCTGCCAGTATGCGGAAAACACCTATTTCGGCAAGCCCAGCGGTCTTTTGGATCAGCTGACCAGTGCGGTGGGCGGCATTATCTTTGCGGATTTTGCCGATCCGCGCACCCCAAAGATCGAAAAGCTCCATGCAGACGGTCTGCTGCCGGAAGGAATGTTCCTCTGCGTCACCGATACCCGGGGCAGCCACAGCGAACTGACTAGCGAGTTTGCGGCGATTCGGCAGGAGATGGAGCAGGTGGCCGCCTGCTTCGGAAAGCCGCTGCTGGGTCAGGTGGAAGAGAACGCGTTCTGGATGGCACTGCCTGTCCTGCGCAGCTGCTGCGGAGACCGTGCAGTGCTGCGGGCGATCCATTATTTTGAGGAGAATGCCCGCACGCTGGCGCAGCGGGATGCGCTTTATGCAAAGCAGTTCCCGGTGTTTGCAGGTCTGGTGAAGCAGAGCGGACAGGCTTCCTTTGCGCTGTGTCAGAATGTGTACTGCACAGCGGATGTGCGGCATCAGGGACTGTCCGTAGCGCTGGCTCTGAGCCAGAGCATTCTGCAGGGCAGTGAGGGCGCATGGCGGATGCAGGGCGGCGGCTTTGCAGGCACCATCCAAGCCTATGTGCCCGGGCGGCTGCTGGAGCGGTACCATACAGCCATCGAGCAGGTGTTCGGGCAGGGCAGCTGCTATGTGCTGCGCCTGCGGGAGCAGGGTGCAGTCCGGGTGATCTGAACAAAACAAAAAGCCGTGCATGGCCGGAATGCTCCGGGATGCACGGCTTTCTTATAGCTTATTACTGAAGAGAAAAAAGCTGGGGGAGAGAATTTTCGACCGGCTGGTCATTTCGCTGCTGCGTATTATCCAAGTACTGGACGGCAGTGGCGGTAGCCTCGCGGGTGATGCCAAGCAGGCGGCCGATCTGCTGAGAGAGCTTGATCCCGGTCTGCACACCTGTCTTGATCATGCGGAAAAGTAGCATGGGCACAAAGGTGAAGGAAAACGAGAACAGCCCACCGTTCCAGAAGAAATCATTGAAGTGCAGATTGTCAAAAAAGCTGCCGACAGCATCGCCGAATTCGCTGCCGCCAAAGGCAGCGCACTGCTCCTCGGGGGAGAGGGCTGCGTAGGAAGAGGGCAGCTGAAGCTTTTTCATAAATAAAAACACTCCTTTCCGGGTCGATCGAGGATCAGCACAGAGCTACCAGTGTGGGCAGGCAATTCTGCTGATCGGCCTCCTGTGCGGCCTGTTTGTCAGCCTTATACTGGTCAACGGCATCCTTGAGCTCGGTCACAAAACCCTTGAGGGAAAGATAAATGCTACGTGCCTGAACATAGGCGTAGTAACCGCCCAGACCGGCCAGACCGATCGTGGCGACCTTGCTCCAAGTGTTCAGCTTGCCCCAGTAGTGCCCAATTGCATCACCAACACCCAAACCATCGTTCAGGGCATTCTGCATACCGGAAACTGCAGCTTGGAACGCATAGCGGCCCATCATGCCCAGCAGGTTTACCGTGGCATTGATGCCAAAGGCCATCACCTGCTCCGGAGTGATGTTGATAGAAAGGGTACCGCCCTCGGTATAGGTCATCTCCTCGGCAGAGAGCACAGAGCAGCAGGCGGGCAGCTGCAGCGGGCGCTGATATGTATGATCCATGATGGAAAACTCCTTTCGCACACAGAACTCCCCAAGGGGCAGTTCATCTAGTAACTGAATTGTAGCATATTTGCACAAAAATGACAAGAGAGCGCGGGTTTGAAAATCATGATACATTTGTGAATATATTGTGACGATGCGTTATAAAACTGACCTGAATACGCCATAAACGCGCAAAACTCCTGCTTTTTTACGGCGAAAAAATGTTGTAGCAAAAATGTGCTGAAAAAGCCGATCAACAACAAAGGCATCTGCCCGTACCCGCTGCGCAGAACGCAACAGCGGGCAAAGCAGATGCCTTGTGTGTTTTACAGGTTACCAAGCGAAAGGGAAGCGAGGTCAAAGTGCTTTCGGCACACGCTCATACAGCGTGGTCAGCGCGGCGATGTGCCCGGCCAATGCAGCGGGCAGGGACTGCGTCAGCCGCCAGCGCCAGTTTGCACCCTGTGTGCTGGGGGTGTTGATGCGGGCCTCGCTGCCCAGATGCAGCCAGTCTGCCAACGGAATGATGGCAGTATCCGAAACGCTGGCAAGGCAGGCACAAATCATGCCTTCGGTCAACTCCTCCGGCGTGCAGCGCAGATACCGGCAGGCGTAGGCTACGTCCTCGGCGCTGGCGTTGCTGCGCCAACCCTCGGTGGTCACGTTATCGTGGGTGCCTGTATACACCACACTGTTGCGGGGGTAGGTGTGGGGCAGGTAGTTGCCCGACTCCCGGCTGTCGAAGGCAAACTGCATGATCTTCATGCCCGGGTAGCCGCTTTCGGCCAGCATCGCCTTCACCTCCGGGGTCAAGTAGCCCAGATCCTCGGCGATGATATTGCCGCCGCCCAGCGCCTGCTGCATGGCGTGGATAAAGTCCCGGTCGGGGCCTTTTTCCCAGTGACCGCCTGCAGCCGTTGTGTTTTCGGCAGGGATAGAGTAGTAACTCTCGAAACCGCGGAAGTGGTCGATGCGCACCACATCGTAGATAGAGGTGGCATGCTTCATGCGCCGCTTCCACCAGTCAAAGCCGGTGGCCTTGTGGGCAGGCCAATCGTACAGCGGGTTGCCCCACAGCTGTCCGTCTGCCGCAAAGGCATCCGGCGGGCAGCCGGCTACATGAGTCAGGTGCATCTGTCCATCAGTCTGGAACAGCTCCGGGTG
>OGYJ01000798.1_pt1 | contig 28532 bp, 28 predicted proteins | sample 1576531 | NCBI WGS metagenome assembly OGYJ01 (sample SAMEA3541574, study PRJEB24748) | human gut metagenome | biome: human gut; feature: human-associated habitat; material: faeces | place: China | collected 2012 | reverse complement strand
GTTACAGGAGAATATGCAGAAACTGGAGCAGGAGATTGATGAGATTGTGATGGAACATATTCATACCTTATCGAAGATTGATCTCGAAACAAACGGCGTCTGATCCAAATGGATGCCGAGTATATCGTTTATATTCAGTCTTGATTGGTTCGAATACTTCTTGCGGATTTCTGCGATATACTGTATTTGCGATTTCTTCTGCGAAACGAATTTTTGAACCAGTGGCCAAAACATATCATATAATGTATCTGTACTCTTTTCATCGATTGCCTTCTGAGCCACTTCTACTGATGCTTGGATATTGGGGTATGCAGAATCGGAAATCGCCAAAATAACTCTTACATTTATCCCGTTTTCACGGAAAGTCAGTTTTGTGTCATCCCCTAATGTATGAGATGCAATTTCATAAATAAAATCCATAAAATGGGCAATTGTTCTGAAAACTTCGTCGGACGGTGGCGCAGGAAAGACCCTACTTGCGTATTTATCTATTTCGTTAAACAGGACGGGGAGAAACAGGCCATCTGTATCAACTTTCCTCAGTTTGTTAAATACTGCGACAAATGTTTTGTCCGCCTTCAATTGTTCTGGAATGTATTCACGATTAAAGTAATCGTAAACATTGCGACCGGCATATTGAGCTAATTTTTGTGTTACTATTAAGTCGGATGATTTGCAAACACTTGCGGGCATATACATCTTTGCATTTTGTCCAAAACCTTTCGCGCAATAATTATGTAATATACCTACTGCTTGTTTGACTTCGTCCTTATAGGAATTAACATATACCACTACTTGGTTATCTTCAAAAAATGAGGCTGTCGTCTCTTCTTCAGAAATCCATTCTACCTTCAAATCGTAAGGAAGAAATTTTTTCAATGCTGGCGGAGCGGCTTCATCAAATTTAAGTTTTGCAGCATCGATTGTCATACACAGGCGCTTTTCGAATGCTTTTTTTCTTTTCTTGGGTGCGAACGCTGCAATCCACACAGTTATCTGAGTATTCCACTCTCGGACAGTTTGTGGGTGGGAAAGAAGCCATACGATTAAAACGATAGCAGCAATCAGAAGTGTCCATGAGAGCCCTTTGTCGATATATTTATACAAAACATCCCAGACAGTCACTTATTTCGCCTCCTCAGAGAGAGATAGTACACAGTCGGGTTTATTGCAACACATATCAACAGTTTTGTTTGGCGTAGGAATAATTGCATAGAGATTATTCCTTGTGATGACTTGTTCACAATACTTACAAACAAACTTTCCTTGATTAAATTGTTCAAGAGCGTCAAGTCGTGCTAAAAAAGCATCAATGTCTGATGAGTACACTGCTTTTATATGGTCGTCTTTTGTGAGCATAAATCCACCATGTCCTTTCGTTACTATCACTCCCCCGTAAAATGAAATATATACGTGAGAGGAGTATAGCACAGTTCATTGAACAATTTTGTCAAAATTTACATTATATATTTTATACCGTTCCCTTGGATTTTGCAATATGCACATATAAAAAGCGAAAACGCTGTTGGGATAAACCAACAGCGTTAATGGTACGGGTAGTGGGACTCGAACCCACACGCCTCACGGCAGAGGAACCTAAATCCTCCGAGTCTACCAATTCCACCATACCCGCATATTAAGTTTTACGAGCTTGCACTGGCGATAAAACCCTACACTGAGGTGACATCACCTAAATCCTCCGAGTCTACCAATTCCACCATACCCGCATATTAAGTTTTAAGAGCTTGCACTGGCGATAAAATCCTACACTGAGGTGACATCGCCTAAATCCATCGTGTCTGCCAATTCCACCACGGGCGCATATTTCATTGTATCAAGGAGTTTCCGCAGTACAAATGCTCTTTTTGAAATATATCTCTGGCGTTTCTGCCTGCGGCAGGGAGCAGCGAATACGCTCTGAAAAAGCGGACTCGCAGACGATCAGCCACTCTCCATCATAGCAAATGATCTCCATTTGCGTTTGCGGCATCTGAAAACGATAGCTCGGAGTAAACAGGTCTGCGTGCTCCCAATATGGCACATAGCAATTCACTTGTGCCAGCGGGGTTTCCTTCGGAACAGCAGACAAAACGCCGCCGCCAATGAAGAAAACGTAACCTGCCCGTAAATGCTCTGTCAATTCTGCGCCATTCATTAGAAGTCCCGTCCATTGCCAGCGCTTCCGAACAGATTCCGGACAGTCCTCCGCGTACCAAATATCATGATCAGTGATGACCCAGTCATACTGATATTGCAGATCGCCTAACGCAGAAAATATATCGAGCAAATCATTTTTCAGGTTCTGCCTGGAAACCATCCAAAAATCCATCGCAATTCTTTCACCAAGGTGACGACACCGAAATCCATCGTGTCTGCCAATTCCACCACGGGCGCATATTTCATTTTAAAAATTCTGCTTATGCGGCAGGTGCTTCGTGACAGAGCCATTTCGAAGCACACATATCTTTTATATTCTACCACATCCGGTTTCGCCTTGTCAATCCGAAGAAACGGTTGACGCGGAAGGCGGAAACGGCGATTTTTAACGCCTTTTTCATTGCAATCGGTGGAATGCGGCGCTATAATGGAGAAAAATCGCACAAAGTCAGGAGTGTATGACATGAAGATCGTCATTGTCGGAGACGGCAAGGTCGGCAGCACGCTTGCCGAGCAGCTCTCCCGGGAAGGACATGACATTACCATTGTAGACCACAGCCCCGATCCGCTTCAGCAGACGACGGAAGCGCTCGATATTCTCTGCATCGAGGGAAACGGCGCGACCTATGAGACGCAGATCGAGGCAGGCGTGGATTCCGCAGACCTGCTGATCGCCGTGACGGCGTCGGACGAGCTGAATCTGCTGTGCTGCCTGATCGCCAAAAAGGCCGGCGCGCAGCATACGATCGCGCGTGTGCGCAATCCGGAATATGATTCGCAGCTTTCGCTGATTACGGACGACCTCGGGCTGAGTCTGTCCGTCAACCCGGAGCTGACCTGCGCGACCGAGATCGCGCGGAGCCTGCGGCTGCCGTCGGCCATGCGGGCCGACGCCTTTGCGGACGGACATGTGGAGCTGTTACAGCTGATTTTGTCGGAGCAGTCGCCGCTGGCAGGCAAGACGCTGATGGAGCTGCCGGTACTGACGCGGTCGAACGTGCTGATCGGCGCCGTTGAGCGCGGCGGAAGCATGGTGACGATCCCCGGCGGCTCGTTCCGGCTGGAGGCGGGGGACCGGATCCTCCTGATCTGTACGCCGCGCAGCGCGCAGACCTTCTTCCGGCAGGTGCATCTGGCGGCAAATCCGATCCGGCACGTTATGCTGGTCGGCGGCGGACGCATCGCGTATTATCTGGCGCGGCAGCTGCTGGAAACGGGGCTGGACGTCAAGATCATCGAGTCGAATTTTGCCCGCTGCGAGGCGCTTTCGCAGCTGCTGCCCAAGGCGACGATCCTGCACGGCGACGGTACGAACGAGGCATTCCTCCGGGAGTCCGGCGTGGAGCAGGTGGATGCCTTTGCGAGCCTGACCGGCATGGACGAGGAGAACATCCTCATCAGCCTCTACGTCCGCAAGAGCTTCCCGCGCGTCAAGGTCGTGACCAAGGTCAACCGCGCCTCGTTCCAAAGCATTCTCAGCGCGCTGGATGTCGGCAGCGTCTACAACTCGCGCCACAGCGCGTCCAATCTCATCTGCCGCTATGTCCGCGCGATGCAGAATTCCGTCGGCTCCAAGGTCGAGACGCTGTACAAGCTGCTCAGCGGACGGGTCGAGGCGCTGGAATTCCGTGCGGCGGAGGGCTCTCCGGTCTGCGGGACGCCGCTTTCCACGCTGCGGCTCAAGCGGAACATCCTGATCGGCTCCATTGACCGCGGCGGCAAGGTCATTATCCCCAGCGGCCAGGATACTATCGAGCCGGGCGATACCGTCATTGTCATTACGACCATCACCGGCCTGAGCGACCTGAGCGATATTCTGGACAGACGAAAGGGATAAGCCATGAACAAACGCATGATCTCTTTTATTCTGGGGACGCTGCTGATCCTGGAGGCCGTGATCCTGCTGCTGCCGGCGCTGGTGGCGCTGATCTATGCGGAGCGGGCGGGCTGGTACTATCTGTTCACGGCGCTTGGAGCCGCGCTGGCAGGGTTGGCGCTGCGGCTGATCTCCCGGCCGACCCGGAAAACGATCTATGCGCGCGACGGACTTCTGTGCGTGGCGCTGGGATGGGTCGTGCTGTCGTTGGCAGGAGCGCTGCCGTTCACGCTCTGCGGCGATATCCCGCCGTATCTGGACGCCGTTTTTGAGATGGTCTCCGGCTTCACCACGACCGGCTCGAGCATCCTGCCGAACGTGGAAGTGCTGAACCGGTGCAGCCTCTTCTGGCGCAGCTTTTCGCACTGGATCGGCGGCATGGGCATTCTGGTGTTCATGCTCGCCATCGTCAATATGGAGGGCGGACAGGGCATCCATCTGCTCCGCGCCGAAAGCCCCGGGCCGACCGTCTCCAAGATGGTGCCCCGGATGGTGGATTCCTCGAAAATTCTGTACGGCATCTATTTCGGCCTGACGGTCATACAAATGATCTTCTACCTCGCCGGAGGAATGCCGCTGTTCGATACGCTCTGCAATGCGTTCGCCACGGCAGGCACGGGCGGCTTTGCGATCAAGGCCGACTCATTCGCGGGCTACAGCTATTATCACCAGACCGTCACGACCGTTTTTATGGCGCTGTTCGGCGTGAATTTCTCGATCTATTTTTTCATCCTGCGGCGGAAATTCGACCTCGTGTGGAAGAATACGGAGCTGCGCTGGTATCTGGCGATCATTTTCCTGTCCATCGCGGCGATCACGCTCAACATCCTTCCGATGTATCCGCGTGCGTGTGACGCGCTGCACCACGCGGCGTTTTCCGTGTCATCAGTCATCACGACAACGGGCTTCGGTACGGAGAATTTTGGCCTTTGGCCGGAGTTTTCCCGCGTGATCCTTGTGTTGCTGATGCTGATCGGCGCGTGCGCAGGCTCCACCGGCGGCGGTCTCAAGATCTCCCGGCTGGTCATTCTGGTCAAGACGGTGCAGCGCGAGGTGCGGCTGCTCCTGCATCCGCGCACGGTCAAGGTCATGACCATCGACGGAAAGCCGCTCTCCAACGATACGGTGCGCGGCGTCAGCGCCTATTTCCTGACATATGTGTTCCTGATCGTCATCTCGATCCTGCTGGTCTCGCTCGATGGCTTCGACGGCTCGACAACCATCACGGCGGTCTTTGCAACGGTCAACAACATCGGCCCCGGCCTCGGCATGGTCGACCCGGCTGGAAGCTACGCGGCGTTTTCGCCGCTGGCCAAGGTCGTGCTGACGTTGGATATGCTGTTCGGACGGCTGGAGCTGTATCCCATGCTCATCCTGATGCTGCCCACGACGTGGACGCGGCGCAGATAAAACAGAACGAGAAAGGACCGCAGCCGACGTATATCTTGTACGCGCGAGAAATGACTGGACAGGGAAAAGCCGAGATAGGAGCCGATCACGGTGAGCGATTTGTCCGAATAGCGGAGGAGGCGTTTGGCCTCCTCCGTTTTTTCCTTCAGGATGAAGTCAGCTATATTTTCCCCCGGTATCCTCCTTGAACTTCTTCGACAAGTATGGGCGGCTCATATACAACGCTCCGGCGATATCCTCCGTTTTAATTGCATCTGAGAGATGATGCTGGACGTAATTTGCCGCATCGGCCGCCAGCTCGGACGACGTTTTTCCGCGATGCAGCCGCTCCACACGCTCCGCGTAATCCAGCAGCATCCGGTATTGCAGATTCACGATCCGCTCCGGAGAGGACAGCAGCTCACACTGCCGGATGTAGGAATCGCTGAGCGTGAACGCATCGTCTACCTGCATACCGCCCTGAATAGCCGCGCAGGAGGCCAGCGTCTCCGTGACGATAAAGAGATTTTTCCTCTGGCGCGGCGGCTCCTCCGGAGCTGCGGCGGAAAGCCCAACCAAAGGGACTGGGAAGCGATGCTGGGGCGGAAATACGTACCGCGGTGCTGAAAAAGGGCGCGTTCACCATGGACAATACCGTCTTGGAAATGAAGGACGACAGCCTTATCATGAAAATCATGTTCAAGGCTGTGGCGGCGACCATCGCGAGGGGCTTCGGCGGCAAAAAGGACTATGAAAACCCGGAATTTCGGATGCTGATGAATTCCTCTGCTGGAAGAATGCACCCTAGGTGCTCTGCGGAAGTCCGGATGGCAAAAGCACTTTTGCATTTTTTCCGGGATCGTGCTGCAATGAAACAGAGCGGGAGACGCACAGCAGGAGCCGCTGTGCGCCTCGGCTGCATTTTTCGCCGGAAAAACCGGCGTATCGCATACAGGGCTTCGAAGGAAGCGGGAGAGATCAATGAAAATCACTTTTCTTGGAACCGGCGCGGCGGATTTTCTGCCGTCGCTTGCGGATACCGACCGGTTTACGGTCAGCAGAGACATCCGGCGCTGCACGGTGACGCTGCTCGGAGAAGATATCGGCATGTGGGCCGGTACCGTGTTTCATGCGCAGACACATCTTGCGGAAAAGCCGCAGAATGGGCGGGCATACAGTTTTTTACTTGAAGGTCATTGCACATTCCCTGACCATGCTGTATAATCAAAACAAAAGCGCTCATATCCTGCTTGAAAACCGCGGGATTTGAACATATACGGAAAACCGCGGCAGATTTTGAATGGGCTTGAAGTGTTGAGTATGGGAACAGAACAGATATCCGATAAAACAGAAAAGCAGAAGCGTGACGGCTACAGGAGCTTTTACAATCGCGTGACCAAGCGCGTGCTGGACCTTGTGCTTGCACTGGCAGGCTCTGTGATCGTGACGCCGATCCTTCTGGTGATCGGCATTTTCATTGCAATCGAGGACGGCTTTCCCATTTTCTATACGCCGCTGCGCGGCGGCTATCACGGAAAGCCGTTTCACATCATCAAGCTTCGCACGATGTACAAGGGCGCGGATAAGCTTGGCGGGACGACCGCGCTGAACGACCCGCGGATCACCCGGGCCGGACGGCTCCTGCGGAAGGTCAAACTGGACGAGCTGCCGCAGCTTTATAACGTCCTGCTTGGGAGCATGAGCTTCGTCGGCCCGCGTCCGGAGCTTCTGCGCTATACGGAGGCCTATGAGGGTGAGGAGAAGCAGATCCTTGAGGTACGGCCCGGCATCACCGATTTCAGCTCCATCGAGTTTATCAGTCTGGACGAGATCGTCGGCACGGAAAACGCGGATGAAATGTATGAAAAATATGTGCTGCAAAGGAAAAACCGGCTTCGCATCCGCTATGCGCAGGAGGTTTCCCTCCGCACGGACGTGTATCTGTTTTTCAAGACCGTCGGCTGTGTGCTGAAAAAGGCGCGCCGCATCGCGCGGGCCGGAAACGGAGAAAAGGCATGATGGAATACATAACGCTGCAAAACACCGACCTGCGCGTATCGCGCTTCTGCATGGGCGGATGTCCAATGGGCGGCTACGGCTGGGGAAGCGTGCAGGAGAGTGAGCTCCTGGACGCGGTCCACGCCGCGCTGAATGCGGGCGTGAATTTCTTCGACACCGCCGATACCTACGGCCTCGGACAGTCTGAGCGGACGCTTGCAAAGGGACTCGGAAGCCGGCGCAGGGATGTTGTGATCGAATCGAAATTTGGCGTCCGTGTGGGCGGCGGCAAAACCGTCTATGACAATTCGCCGGAGTATATCCAGCAGGCGCTGGAGGAAAGCCTCCGGCGGCTGAATACCGACTATATCGATGTATATCTCGTTCACTACCGCGACGGGAAAACGCCCATCGCGGACGTGGTGGGCAAGCTGGAGGAGCTGAAGGCCGCCGGAAAGCTCCGCTATTACGGCCTTTCCAACATCCACGGCGACGGGCTGGAGGAGCTTCTGCCCTATGCGGGGCGCTTTGCCTGCTGTCAGGACGAGCTGTCTCTGGCCTGCCGGAAGAACGAGAATGACCTGCGCGCGGTGCAGAGCCGTCTCCGGGCAACGCCTATGACGTGGGGAAGCCTCGGCCAGGGGATCCTGACCGGAAAATATAACCGCGAAAACGTATGCTTCGGCGCGGACGACCGCCGCAGCCGGGAGATCTATGTGAATTTCCATGGCGAAAAGCTGGAACAAAATCTGCGTATCGTCGAGGCTTTGAAAAAAATCGCCGCGAACCGCGAAAAGTCCGTCGCAGCCTGCGCCATCCGCTGGATACTGGACACGCTGCCGGAGTCGGTCGTGATTGCGGGCGTCAAGCGCCCCGCGCAGCTCTCGGCCAATGTCGAGGCCATGGGGTGGACGCTGAACGAGGAAGAACTGCGGGAGCTGAATGAGGTGTCGGAATGAAGAAAACAAGTGAGCAGCTTGCCTGGCTGATCCGCCGCCACGGCATTGAAATGACGCATCTTTCCGGCGGAAGCCATATCGGCGCGGTCCTGTCCGCAGCGGATATCCTCGCCGTCCTGTATGCGGACATTCTGCGGTACGATCCGGAAGACCCCGAGTGGGACGGGCGCGACCGCTTCATCATGAGCAAGGGCCATGCCGGCGCCGCCGTATACGCCGCGCTCGCAGAAAGCGGCTTCTTTGCTCCCGCCGAGCTGAAAACACATTATCAGAACGGAAGCCGCCTGTCCGGCCACGTCTCGCACCATCTGCCCGGCGTGGACCTTTCCACCGGCTCCCTGGGCCACGGTCTCTGCGCCGCGGCCGGAATGGCACTGGCCGCGAAGCAGGACGGCAAGCATCACCGGGTGTTTGCCGTATTGGGCGACGGCGAGTGCGACGAAGGCTCGGTCTGGGAGGCGGCGCTGTTTGCCAACCAATACCGGCTCGAAAATCTGGTCGCTATCATCGACCATAACCATATGCAGAGCCTCGATACCTGCGAAAAGACGCTGGAGCTGGAGGATTTCGGCGCAAAGTGGCGCGCGTTCGGCTGGAACGTCATCGAGCTGAACGGACACGACCATAACGCGCTCCGCAGCGCACTGACGGATACCCGCAACGCCGGGCACAAGCCGACCGTTGTGATTGCCAATACCGTGAAGGGAAAGGGTGTTTCCTTCATGGAGAATGACATCCTCTGGCATTACCGCTTCCCGCATGACGGCTGGGAATACGACGGCGCGGTCACGGAGCTGCACGCGGCAAAGCCCGCGGGTGTGGAAGACCCCTATACGCCGGATGGCATTGCCGACCCGGTGAAGCCCGGCCCCGAGGCCGATATCGGAAACGATCATACTGCCTCGGCAGGCTGGCACCCGACGTATACCGCAAAGGAGGTCTGAGTATGCGAGATACCTTTGTCCGCACGCTGATCGCGCTTGCAAAAGAAGATCCGAATATCGAACTTATGACCGGCGATCTTGGCTTCGGGGTGCTCAAGCCCTTCTGGGAGCAGCTGCCCGATCAGTTCGTCAACGCCGGTATTGCGGAGCAGAATATGACCTCGGCGGCGGCCGGAATGGCGCTCGAGGGAAAAACCGTGTTTACCTATTCCATCGGCAATTTTCCAACGCTGCGCTGTCTGGAGCAGATCCGCAACGACTGCGCGTATCATCACGCCAATGTGAAGATCGTGTGCGTGGGCGGCGGCTTTGTCTATGGGTCGCTTGGCATGAGCCATCAGGCGACAGAGGACATCGCCGTGATGCGGGCGCTGCCGGATGTGGCGGTGCTGTGTCCCGGCGATCTTGTGGAGGCAGAGGAAGCCACGCGGGCGATCGCGAGGTATCCCGGTACCTGCTATCTGCGGCTGGGCCGCGGCGGCGAAAAGCGGATCCATGACCATATCGATCATTTCGAGATCGGAAGAGCCATTCCGATCCACGGCGGGAGCCGGGTTGCCATTTTTTCGACCGGCGCGATCTTTGAGGAGATCGCAGGCGCGGAAACGATCCTCGCCGGGCACGGCGTTCATCCTGCGGTCTGGACATTCCCGACGGTAAAGCCCATCGACCGCGAGACGATCATCCGCTGTGCGAAGAAATTTGACCTGATCGTTACCGTGGAGGAGCATAACCTTTCCGGCGGCTTCGGAAGCGCAGTCGCGGAGGTGCTGGCGGAGCTGCCCGCGCATGCGCGGCTGCTGCGCGTAGGGCTGCACGATACCTATTCAGCCATTGTCGGAAACCAGAACTACCTGCGCGCGCAGTTCGGACTGGACGCGGCAGGCATCGCAAAAAAGATTCTGGAGGGGCTCGAATGAAACGGCTGCTGCTGACGTGCACCGATCTGATGGCCATTCAGTTTCTGGTGCCGCATGTGAAATATCTCTCAGCGCACGGCTTTTCCGTAGAGCTGGCCTGTTCCGATGTTGGCGGCCGGCTGGACGATCTGCACCGGGCGCTGGACGGCGTCGCGCCGATCCATGTGGTGCGGCTGGTGCGCAGCCCGTTTTCGCCCGGAAACCGCAAGGGCTACGGCGACCTTAAGAAAATAATTGACGGCAGCCACTGGGACGTGATCTGGACGAACGAGCCGGTAATGGGCGTCATGACCCGTCTGGCGGCAAAAAACGCCCGAAAAAACGGCACGAAGGTCGTTTACATGGTACATGGCTTCCACTTCTACAAGGGCGCGCCGCTGAAAAACTGGCTGCTCTATTACCCAGTGGAAAAATACTGCTCCCGCCTGTGCGATATGATCGTCACTATCAATGAGGAGGATCTCCGGCGGGCGAAAGCGTTCCATACCGCAAGGGTGGAGAAGATCAACGGAATTGGTCTTGATACAAAGCGGTTTTCCTCCTGTACGGTTAATAAAGCAGAAAAGCGCAAGGAGCTGGGCATACCGGAGAACGCTTTTTTTGTGGTATCCGTTGGAGAACTGAAAGTACACAAAAATCATGAGGCCATTATCCGTGCATTGGCAAAAAAACAAGACCCGCATGTTTTCTATGGGATTTGCGGCAAGGGCGAATTGCTGGAATATTTGAAAAATATGGCAAAAAAGCAGGGCGTAGCAAAGCAAGTGTTCTTTTTTGGCTATCGCACGGATGTTGCGGAAATCCTGCACACTGCAGATTTGTTTGCGTTTCCTTCCAGGCGGGATGGTCTTGGACTTGCTGCACTGGAGGCAATGGCCAGCGGCCTTCCGCTGCTGACATCCAATGTCGGCGGGATACCAGACTATGTCAAGAACGGAATCACAGGCTTTTCCTACCGCTATGACGATATAGACGGTTTTGCGGAGGGCCTGCAAAAATACTGCCGTGATGCAGAACTGCGGAAGCGCGTTATAAACAACGGCCTAGAAGCTGTGCGGAAATACGACATCCGAGAAGTGGAGCAGACGGTTTGCCGGCTCATGGAGATGGAGGACTAACTTGAAGTATTCCGTAATAATTCCTGTCTACAATGCTGCAAGAACGCTTCGCCGCTGCCTGGACAGCCTTGTAGATCAGAGCTTCGACGATTATGAGCTGCTGCTTATCAACGACGGCTCCACGGACGGCAGCGACGCGATCTGCCGCGAATACGCCAATGTATATCCCTGTATCCGGTATTTTGCAAAAGAGAACGGCGGCATTTCCTCGGCGCGGAATCTGGGATTGGAGCAAGCGAAAGGTGAATATATCCTGTTTGTGGACAGCGATGATTGGCTTTCTACGGAGACACTTCAAAGAGCAGCAGAGGCCGCAGCTCAAAAGGATGCAGATATTGTGATATGGGCGTATACTCGTGAGTATTCGCAAGGCAGTTTTCCCGTCCAGCTATTGAATAAGCGTGATGAGTGCTGGTGTGGAGATCGGGCAAAAACGATTCTGCGAAGGCTTTTTGGCCCAGTTGGACCGGAGCTTGCATCGCCACAAAGTATTGATAATCTGGTCACTGCTTGGGGAAAACTTTATAAGCGGGAGTTGTTGAATGGAGAAGCCTTTGAAGATGCAAGGCTGATCGCTTCAGAGGACCTACTGTTCAACGTCCCTGTTTTTTATAAAGCGAATACGATCGTTTACATGAACGCTACGCTGTATCACTATTATAAGGATAATGAATATTCGTTGACGCATCGCTATCCTGAGAATTTGCCGGAGCAGTATGAGAAGTTGCAAAATAGAATGTTAAAATTTGCAAACAAGAATGCCTTGCCAGAGGAATATTGTCAGGCGCTTCAAAATCGTATCTGCCTGAGCCTGATCGGCACAGGCCTACGGCTTGTTGAGGATCATGGCCGATCAATGCGGAATGTTATAGAAGAATTAAGGCGAATACGAAATATGCCGCACTATGCTGGGGCACTTAAACAGCTCCCGCTGCGGTATTTCCCACTGCATTGGAAGGCATTTTTCTTTGCGGCGAAAGCCAGACTGTATCTACTCTGGTGTGTTTTGCTGAAAATCATGAATCGATTAAGGAGTCGCGTTTAAATGCAGATGGCTTATTCTGTTATTATTCCCATTTTTAACGCAGAGACAACACTTCGCCGCTGCCTGGACAGCCTTGTAGATCAGAGCTTCGACGATTATGAGCTGCTGCTTATCAACGACGGCTCCACGGACGGCAGCGACGCGATCTGCCGCGAATACGCCAATGTATATCCCTGTATCCGGTATTTTGCAAAAGAGAACGGCGGCATTTCCTCGGCGCGGAATCTGGGATTGGAGCAAGCGAAAGGTGAATATATCCTGTTTGTGGACAGCGATGATTATGTGGCAGAAACATATCTTGAGACGATCAATCGCGCTGTTTCTGAAACGCATCCAGATCTGCTGATATTTGGAGCAGAAAGCACCGGAATGGGAGAAAAAAAGTGGATCACGGGCGCTTACCGGGAAGCTGAGGAATTGAATATCGCAAGAAGAATTGCGGAGGCAATGCAGCGATATCTGTTCAGCTCGATGGTCTCCAAATGCTTCAAATCCGAGATCCTGCGGCAGCATAGTCTGCGTTTCCAGGATAGTTTGGCAATTGGCGAGGATCAGTGCCTCCTGTTTGAATATGCCATGCATATTCAAAGCCTAAGATCGATCAAAGAAGTTCTTTATTTCGTGGATACGGACGATACGAACTCGCTTTCCCGCAAGGCCCGTCCCTATCTGACAGAGCAGCTGATGGAGGTCAACCGCCGGATGTATGCGGCCTACCGCGCTGCGGAGCATTCGCCGGAGGTAGCGAGATGCTATGAGGCGGCGCTTTCGTGGATGACCTATCGGAGTGCCTATTCCAGCTGCAAGGAGCTGCTGAAATTTGAGTATTCCGCGAAGCAGCGGCGGCAGGAGATCCGCAGGATATGCAAGCTGTACCGCGCGGAAAAGGTTCGGCCGGTCGGCTGGAAATGCCGGGGGATCGCTCTTCCAATCCAATTGAGTTGGGCATTTATGCTGGATATGCTCGTGCGCTATAAGGCAGGATGATGAAAAATACTTCTAACGAAACGACCCGCGTCCTGATTATTGCGGGTTCTCTTCGCATCGGCGGTGCGGAAAAGGTCGCGGCGGATATCGGTTTTTATGCAGATCCGCAGAAATATACCGTTCATTACGTCGTCTTTGGCAGCGAAACGGGTGCCTATGAGCCGGAGCTGACAGCATGCGGATGTAGGGTGTTTCATTTTCCGCAGCCATCCGAAAGCTACAGCGGTTATCTGCGGGAGCTGAAACAGCTTATCCGCACCTATCACTATGACGTGATTCATGCGCACACGATGTTCAATATCGGCTGGGCCATGCTGGCTGGGAGGCTGGATGGCGTGCCGGTGCGCATCGCCCATGCGCATTCCGCATTGGCGGAGAGACGCAGCATAAAGGTGCGTCTGTACGAAGCGGTGATGCGTTTCATGATTCTCACCTGTGCGACCGACGATGTGGCATGCGGCGTAAAGGCAGGAGAAAGGCTGTATGGCAGACGGAGATTTCAAAAAAGTGGGAAATTGATCCTCAATGGTATTGATACGCAAGGCTTTGTGTTCAACGCGGAACGGCGTGTAGCATTCCGGAAAGAGCTGGGGCTGGATGGCAGATTCCTTATCGGACACGCCGGACATCTCGCTGCGGTCAAAAATCAGGGATTCCTGCTGGAGCTGATGCCCGAGATCCTGAAAGAGCGTCCGGACGCATACCTTCTGCTGCTGGGCGAGGGCGATGACCGCCCGATGCTGGAGCGTAAGATCCGTGAGCTGGGTCTTGAGGAGTATGTCCGCATGACCGGCAATGTGCGCAATGTGCCGGACTACCTGAATGCGATGGATGCCTTTGCGCTTCCGTCGCTGTATGAGGGAATGCCGCTGTCTATCGTTGAGGTGCAGTCCAACGGCCTTCCCTGTGTGATCTCCGACAGAGTTCCCAAGGACGTATTCCTGACAGAGCTGATCCAGCCGCTGCCTTTAGAAAACAAGGCGGCATGGGTGCGCGCGATCTGCGCGGCAAAGCGGGAGCATTCGGAGGAATATGCGGCAAGGCTGATGAAGTCCGGCTTTGATGTGCAGACGGCTATGGAAAAAATCTATGAGATCTATGAAGGCGGACGGTAACGATGATCCACATTCTCTTTTTTATCGAATCCCTCTCCGGCGGCGGTGCGGAAAAGGTCCTGCGCGATCTGGTGAACGCCATGGATCAGACGAAATTCTCTGTTACCGTTCAGACGCTCTATCCGGAGGACGCGGAGAAGTACCTTGCGCCGGGGATCCGGTACAAATACTGCTATCCGGCGCGGAGCCGGTCCAATGATCTGCAGATGCGCGCAGAGGCAGCCCTTGGGCTGACCTATCCGCTGCATATAAAGGGCGGGTACGATGTCGAAGCGGCCTATCTTGAGTGCGGCTCCACCAAGATTATGGCCGGTTCCACCAATCAAAAAGCGCTGAAGCTGGCGTGGGTGCATTGTGATCTTGCAAAAAAAGCGCTGGATGCCGCGAAATTTGTCCGAGAGACGAAAGAGTACTACAAAAAATACGACCTCGCAGTCTGTGTGTCGGATGATGTGCGGCGCAGCTTCACGGAGATGTACGGCCCGGTCGTGGAGACGCGGACGGTCTATAACTGCTATGACGATGCGGAGATACTCCGAAAGGCGGATATGCAGGCGGCGGAGACGACAGAACGCACGGTGGTCGCGATCGGGCGGCTGACCGCGCAGAAGGGCTTTGACAGGCTCCTGCACGTCTGGAAGCGCCTGCTGGACGAGGGCATATGCTGCAAGCTGCGAATTCTCGGCGAAGGCGAAGACCGGAACATGCTGAAAGCCATTATAGAGGAAAGCGGCCTTGATGGTACGGTCACACTGTGCGGTTTTCAGGAGAATCCGTATCCGATGCTGAAAAACGCGGCGCTCTATGTCTGTTCTTCCCGCTACGAGGGATTCAGCACAACGGTGATTGAGAGCCTGATCCTCGGTACGCCGGTCGTTACGACCGACTGCACGGGGATGCGCGAGATCCTCGGCGACAGCGAATACGGTCTGATCGCAGACAATACCGAAGAGAGCCTGTATAGCGCCGTAAAGCGGATGCTCACCGAGCCGGGGCTGCTGGAGCACTATGCAAAGCGCGCAGATGCGCGCGGAAAGGATTTCCGGCGTGAAAGGCTGGTACGAGAGACGGAAGCATTTTTTGAGAAAGAGCTGCAAAAGAAACGGAGAGCATAAATGGGCGTAAAGGTCTATTACTACATGGTTGCGGCGGTTTTGGGCTTTGGCCTGCTTCTGCCGCAGCATGGCAGACAGAAAAAAATATATATTACGCTCATGGCGATTTTGCATACATTTGTCTGCGGATGGCGGTATATGTATTTGACCGGCGACCTGCGCAAGTATGCATGGGGATACTACACCATTCCGGAGTTCGGATGGTTCAGCGAAGAAGTATTTAACGGCGGCCGTAATTTCGGCTTTTTTTGGCTGCAAAAGCTCTTTTCTACATGGACAGATGGCGATTTTCAGATTTTTCTGATTTTCATTGCCATTGTGACCGAGCTTGCGGTTGCGATCATCATATACCGCTATTCTCCTGCTCCGTGGCTAAGCTATCTGCTCTGGAATTGCTTCGCTTTCTATGTGTTCGGTTTCAGTGCCATCAAGCAGGCGCTGGCAATGGGGCTGCTGATGTTGGCGTTTGTAGGAATCATGGAAAAACAGCCGGTAAAATTTGTCATATGGATAGTCCTTGCCGGATGCATTCACACGCCGGCATTGATTTTCTTACCGGCCTATTGGCTGGCAAGAAGCCAACTGAACATACAGAAGCTGCTGGCTTACACAGTCTGTGCGGCACTGATTTTTGTGTTCCGTAATCAAATTGTAACATTTATCAGCAGTTTCTACTATGATGAGACAGATTACGCCAATAATACCCAGCTTGGCGGACGCTTTTTAATGATTGTAGCGCTGCTGATTGCTGGAGTGGTATTTCGCGGCTTTTCAGGAAAAAACTTTACAAAGCTGCTGAATTTGATGCTGGCAGCCGCAATTATACAAATGTTTTCAGGTTTTGATAACATTTTCTCGCGCTTGACGGACTATTATTTCCAGTTTTTGATTCTCTATCTGCCGATGATGTTCTATCCGGAGAAGGACGAATTATTGCAGAATGCGTATCCGACCCGCCGTCTGGCACTGACGGCAAGGCAGCGGACAGCTGCGCTGTGTTGTGTGGTGCTGCTGGCATGCCTGTATTATTATCGCACCATTTTGAGCGTAACCATTTCGTATGAGGTGGATGATTATTTGAACTACCGTTTTTGCTGGGAGGTACCTGCGGAATGAATTTCAGTGTGATCGTCCCCTGCTACAACTGCGTGAAAACGCTGGAAAACACAGTAAACAGTATCCGGGCATCCGGACTCTCCAATTATGAGCTTCTGCTTATTGACGACGGCTCCACAGATGGCACCGGTGCGCTTTGCGACGTGCTTTGTGAAAAATACCCGGAGCTTCGCTGCATCCATCAGCCGAATGCCGGCGTTTCCGCAGCGCGGAACCGTGGCGTCGATGAGGCGCGGGGAGACTATCTCTGGTTTGTGGATTCTGACGATACCGTAGATCCGGGCTTGCTCACACATGCCGTAAGCGTTGCTGCTCAGCAGCAGCCGGACATGCTGATCTTCGGCATGAGCTTTGACTATTATTACAGAGGCAAGATCTACCGTCGGGAGAAACTGACGCCGCCTTGTGAAGGAATATTGGCCATAGAGCAGTTGAAGATGCAATTTCAGGAATTCTACAGCTGCAATGCCTTAACGCCTGTATGGAATAAGCTCTACCGCCGGGAACTGGTTGTCAACTCCGGTGTGCGTTTCCATGAGGACATGATCCTCATGGAGGACTTCCTATTTGTGCTGGAGCTGCTTCCATTTTGCAGGAGCATTTATTCGCTGCCGGAGGCGATCTACCGTTACCGGCAGGCGGAGGACGAGAAGGGCGCATATAGGCGTCTACAAAGGATTGACGATCTATCAGAATATATGAGGCCTTTTGAAAAGAGCATGGAGACGCTTGGAATCGGCTCTGCTGAAGCAGAGAAGACATACAAGATGCTTTTTTTACAGAAAAATTACTATGAACCGATCTCCAAAATACGAAAAGAGCTGCATCGGCATTATAAAAGCAGATATGCGCATCTTGATGTAGGAATAGATGCATTTTCGATTTACCTGTGCAATAAGAAGATACAGCTGCGGCATAAGATCGCAGTAAGAATAAAGGCGTTTTTAGCAGGTAAGAAGCAAGGAACTGAAAAATGAATACAAAACGCGGACTCAACAACATTCTATACGGCATTTTGTCGCAGGTCATCACCATGGGCATCAGCATTATCGTTCCGCGGCTTGTGCTGATTAACCTCGGCTCGGAGACGAACGGCCTGCTGCACTCCATCTCGACGGTATTTACCTATCTGTCGCTGCTGGAGGCGGGCGTCGGCAAGGCGACCAATCAGGCGCTTTACAAGCCGCTGGCCAGCGACGACAAAAACGAGATCAACCGCATCATGGCGGCGACCAACAAGTTTTACCGCCGTACCGGCTACATCTATGCCGCCGCCGTGCTGGTGTTTGCGGCAGTTTACTGCCTGTTTGTCAAAACATCGCTCCCGGCGACGCTGGTTTTCTCGGTCATCGTTCTCAGCGGCGCATCCAGTGTTCTGAGCTATTTTGTTCAGGGAAAATACAGAGTCCTTATGGGCGCGGAGGGGAAAGGGTACATCCTTACCAATATCAGCACGGCTGCAACGATCCTGACATCCGTCTGCAAGATCCTGCTGCTGGTCTGGGGCTTCGGCGTCGTGCCGATCCAGGGAATGTACCTGTTCTTCTCGTTCCTGCAGATGCTGCTCGTCGTGCGCTACATCCGCCGGGACTACAAGTGGCTCGATTTGAAGGTCGAGCCGGATTACGACGCCATTTCTCAGCGCAATTATGTCCTGCTGCACCAGATCACGGGTATGATCTTTGACAACACGGATATCCTGCTGCTGACGGTGATGGCGGACCTCAAGGTCGTCAGCGTCTACTCCATGTATACGACCTTCTATACGATCATCAAAAGCATCCTGAATATTATTTCTTACTCCTATTCCTATGCACTTGGACAGATCTTTCACGCGGACAAGGAGAAATTCAAAAGGCTGCATGACGTGTACGAGGTCTACAACATGTCGCTCACGTTCTCTTTTATCTGTATCCTCAATCTGTTCATTCTGCCGTTTATCCGCATCTACACATCCGGCGTCACGGATATCAGCTATGTCGATCCGTATCTGCCGGTGCTCTTTACGACGGTGTATCTGCTCTCCAACGGACGGGCGTCGTCCGGGCTGATCATCGATTTTGCGGAGCACTTTCAGCAGACGAAGGGCCGCGCGATTCTGGAATCTGCCATGAATATTATTGTCTCCATAGTAGCTATTCACTACATCGGCATCTATGGTGCGCTGCTTGGGACTATTGCGGCATTGCTGTATCGGGCCAACGATATGATCATTTACGCCAACCGCCTGCTCCGGCGAAGCCCATGGATCACCTACAAGCGCTGGCTGATAAATCTGGGACTGTTTTTTGCGGTCACGTTTCTGGCGAAGCGGATCCTGCCGCCAATGGAGAGCCTGTGGACGGTCATCCTCTATGGCGTGATCGCCTGTGCGGTCATTATCCCGCTGTTCCTTGCGGCGGATTCGCTGTGTGAAATGAAAACCGCAAAATATGCTTTCGGGCTGCTCCGGGCAGGCCGGAAGGGAAAGGATGCGACCACATGACAGAGCTTCCGAAGAGACCGGGAAGAGAATATGAATATGATCTGATGCGCGCCGTGGCGGCGCTGGCCGTCGTTATGATCCATACCTGCGCGCAGCGGTGGCAGGCCATCGATGTGCAGTCGGCAGATTGGCTCGTTTTGACTCTGTGGGATGTTCCGTGCAAATTCTGCGTTCCGCTCTTTTTTATGATCTCCGGCCGGTTCAATCTGGATCCGGCGCGTCAGAACGATCCCCGCGCGCTGTTTACCCGGAAGATCCCAAGACTGCTTCTGGCGTTCCTTTTCTGGTCATGCGTATACACGGCTGTCAATGTTGTCCGGACAGATGACCTGGCCGAGGACTGGAAATGGATCGTCATAGAGTTTTTTACAGGCGAATATCATATGTGGTTCCTCTTTGCCATCGTGGGCCTTTATCTGGCGACGCCGCTGCTGCGCCCGATTGCGGCGGATGAAAAGAAGTGCCGCTATTTTTTGCTGCTGTGGCTCGTGTTTCAGCTGCTGCTTCCGGCGCTGGCGAAGCTCCCGAGGATCGGCGTATTTATTACGACTGCGTTGGATAAAATGAAGCTTTTCTATCCGCTCGGCTTTACGGGGTACTATTTGCTGGGCTGGTATTGGAAGGAGCACATGCTGACGCGCAGGAAAAGACTTGCCTGCTATCTGATCGGCCTTGTGGGTACCGTGTTCTCCACGGCAGCGGTCGTCTATGCATCGAGGACAGCCGGAAGCGCCGATGAAACGCTGGCGGAGTATCTGACGTGGAATGTTGCGGCACAGAGTGCCGCCGTCTACCTGCTCCTCCAGCAGCTGGGCAGGCGGATCAGGACAGAAAAGCCGGGGGCCGCGCTGCTCTCGGCGCTTTCCCGGTACAGCTTCGGGATCTATCTGGCGCATCCCCTTTTTCTGTGGCTCGTTGCATGGCTTGGACTGGACCCGCTGGGGATCCCGCCGTTCCTCGGTGTGCCGGTGGTAACGGCAGCTGCGGTGCTGCTCTCACTCGGACTTTCGTGGCTGCTTCGGAAGATCCCAAAGCTCGGCCCCATTATTACATAAGGAGTATGTATGGATATTGATCTTGTCGTTTTGTGGGTGGACGGAAACGACCCTGTCTGGCAGGCGGAAAAGGCAAAATACCAGGGAAGGACGCTGGACGAAAGCAATTCCGTCAACCGCTTCCGGGACTGGGGCCTGATGCCCTATTGGTTCCGCGCGGTGGAGAAGTTCGCGCCATGGGTGCGGAAGATCCATTTTGTCACCTGCGGGCACGTTCCGGCGTTCCTGAATCTGGCGCATCCGAAGCTGCACCATGTGAAGCATACGGATTTCCTGCCTGCCGAAGCTCTGCCGACATTCAGCTCCCATGCCATCGAGATGAGCATTCACCGGATCCCGGGGCTTGCGGAGCATTTTGTCTATTTGAATGACGATACCTATATTCTCAGACCCATGCCGGAAACAGCGTTTTTCCGGGATGGGCTGCCCTGTACCTACGGCGGAGAATACCCCATTGAGCTGGTCGGCGAGATCGGCATCTGGCAGCATGCAGCGGTCAACGATCTCGGCGTGATCAACGCGCACTTTGACAAGCGTACGCAGGTGCGGCAGTTCGGCAGAAAATATGCCGACCGCGCTTATCGCTGGCAGGACAACATTCGAACAAAGGCCATTGAGAAGCTGTTTCCGAACTATTTTACCGGATTCCGGAATCTTCACGCTCCGGCTGCCTACCGGAAACGCACCTTTGAGGAGGTCTGGAATGCGGAGCCGGAGCTTCTGGCACGCACCACGGCGCACCGCTTCCGCAGCGCGGAGGATGTCAACCAGTGGGTATGTCTCTGGTGGCAGATCGCCAGCGGTCAATTCGTGCCGTTCAACACGGATAATGTCGTTTCTTGCGCCGACGAAAGCACGATCGATGAGCTGTGCGGCATCATCCGGGTGCAGAGCCACGATATGCTCTGCATCAACGATCCGAGCGCGGATGTAGATCATGAGCGGCTGGCCGCGCGGCTGCGCGGCGCGTTTGAAGCCATTCTGCCGGAAAAGAGCGGGTTTGAAAAATGAAAAAGAAAATTCTCTTCATTCACGTCGCCCTTTGGAAGGGCGGTATTGAAACGGCGCTGACCAGTATGCTTTCCAGAATGGATTACGAGCGGTATGATGTGACCTGCCTGATCCTCGCCGATCAGCAGGAGCTTGCAGACCGCGTCCCGAAGCAGTGCCGACTGATCTTTGCCGACCGGCAGCATCCGGTCACATTTGAAAGCGCATACCGCTATAAGAGGCTGTTCAATCTGCTGGAGGAGCCGATGCAGGCGTCCTCCCTGCGGAGAGCTGGATGGAGAGTGCTCCAGCTTTTCTTTCGGGATGCGGAGGAGCGGCTTTACAGCAGTTATATCCGGCGCAATCTGCCCGAGAAGGAATACGATGCGGTCGTGCTGTTCAGCTCCAAGGCCTGCGGCGTCGGCGCTAAGCTTGTATCGGCTCCGCGGTATCTCTGCTTTTATCACTACAGCGATCTCGAGCGAGTCTATCACGACTGGCAGGGCTATCGGAAATGCAGCCGCCTTTTTGCTGTCAGCGAAAATATGACAAGGAAGCTGAAGGACTATCTTCCACAGTACCGGGAGAAGATCGAACCGCTGCACAATCTGGTGGACACACGAATGATCCGGAAAAACGGCGCTGCGGAACCGGCCTGCATGCTGGATCAGAATGCCTTCCGGGTCGTCTCCTGCGGGCGGCTGGTAGCCGACAAGGGCTTTGATCTGGCGCTCAAGGCCTGCGCAGAGCTGGTGCGGCAGGGCTATACGCAGCTGCAATGGTACATTGTCGGCGAAGGGCCGGAACATGCTTCGCTGGAGAAGCAGATCTGCGCGGCGCGGGCGGCAGAGCATATGCATTTGCTTGGTGCGCAGAGCAATCCCTATCCCATTCTCCGGCAGGCCGATCTGTTCGTGCAGTCGAGCCGTATCGAAGCCTTCGGGCTGACGATCACGGAGGCACAGGCGCTCGGTGTTCCCGTGCTCTCCACCAAAACGGACGGCGGGACAGAGCTGATCCGCGACGAAGAAACCGGCCTGCTCTGCGATATCTCCGCAGAAGCCATTGAAGACGGCATCCGGCGGCTCCTGCGTGACAAGGCGCTGTATGACCGGATCCGGGAGGGCACGGCAGGCATTGACTTTGAGTCGCGCAATGCGCACGTCATGCAGAGACTCTATGAGGAACTGGAACGTCCGTGAAAAAGAAAATTTGGAAAGTCATATTTTTCCTGGCGGGAGTACTCGCGCTAGCACTCCTGATCTCTGCTGTGATCTGCGGCACGGTGATCCATATACAGCCGTATACCGTCGCGTTGGATGGCATGGAGACGCCCGTCCGCCTCGTCGTGATCTCCGACCTGCATGGAAAAGCTTTTGGAAAGGACAATGCGCGGCTTCTTGAAAAGATCGAGGCGCAGGCGCCGGACGTAATTTTTCTCGTAGGTGATATGCTGGACAAGAAGGCGGATGAAGCGGATGTACAGTCGCTTCTGGCGCTGACGGAAAGACTGCTCAAGATCGCGCCGGTGTTTTTTTCGATGGGAAACCACGAGCAGGTCTACCTGAAAACGGATGAGACGCTGCTTGACCGGATCGCGCAGACTGGCGCAGTCGTGGTCAATGACAGCTATGCGGACGTGACGCTCGCCGGTCAGCCGCTGCGCATCGGCGGGACGATGGGCTATGGCTTTGCCTTTGGACGAACGGAGGAGGAATTTACCTCCTCGCAGGAATATGTGTTCCTGAAGGCATTTGAAAACACGGAGCTACCGAAAATATGTCTGGCACACATGCCGGACACGTTTATTTTCAACGGCGCGTATACCCTCTGGGACGTTGATCTTGTGCTCAGCGGCCATACTCACGGCGGCCTTGTCCGCCTGCCGTTCATCGGCGGGCTGTACGCGCCTATGCAGGGGCTGTTTCCGGAATACGACCGCGGCCATTTCCGGCTGGGTACGCATATGCAGATGGTTATTACCTCCGGCCTTGCCGGACATGGATTGCTTCCGCGCGTCAACAATCCGCCGGAGATCGCCGTGATCGACCTTGTTCCACAGAACTGACCTGAAAGGCAAAGCTATGTCTGATACACAATTCCCGCTGCTGCTGCGCAGCTTGATACAGGACACCCCGCCGGAGAGTACCGCGCCGTGGGACATCCCGACGCTCTGGAAAACGGGCGCGGAGCAGAGTCTGCTGCCGGTGCTGGCCTATGAGAACAAGCGCTGGAGGCTGTTTGACGACGCGGATGTCTGCCGCCGTCTGGACGGACTTCTCTACAGCGCGGTGGCGGGCAATCTCAATCGCTGCGTGGATTTCGAGACCCTGTCGAAGCGCTTTACGGAGCAAGGCATCGCCCATATGCCGGTCAAGGGCTATTATCTGCGCAGGCTTTATCCGGTCTCCGGGCTGCGCACCTTCGGCGATATCGACCTCCTCATTCATCCGGAGGACCGCGCAAAGGCGCATGCGCTGATGTGCTCGCTCGGATATGCGGTGGAGCACGACTGGGAGCCGACCTATTCCTACGTCCGGGATACGGAGTATTATGAAATTCATACCAATCTGATGGACGGAAATCTGGACGGCCGCACCGATTTGCCGGCGTATTTTGGCCGCGCGTGGCAGTATGCCGAGCGGGACGACGGGCTTCGATACCGCCCTGCGCCGGAGTTCCACTTTATCTACACCGTCTGTCATCTGGCGAAGCATCTTTACAGCGGCGGTGCGGGACTGCGGATGTATCTGGACGCGGCGCTGTTTGTGAAGCAGGAGGACGCGCGGCTGGATTGGGCCGCGATCACGGAGGAATTCTCCGCGCTGCATATGACGGCCTTTTTCCATACGGTGATGAACGCCTGCCGCGTCTGGTTCGGGATGGAGACTGTATGCCCGCTGCCGGAGCCGGATCGCGCGGCGCTGGAAAAACTGCTGGACTATACGCTGGACGCCGATCTGTTCGGCCTCTCCCGCGACCACGCCGTGATCGAGCTGCGCAACGAGCAGGAGGCTGTGCCGTCGAGAGGCCGCGTGCTGCGGCGGATGCTCTTTCCTCCGGCGGCAGAGATCGAGACGCGCTACACCTTTTTGAAGGGAAGGCGCTGGCTGCTTCCGGTCGCGTGGATCGTGCGGCCGTTTGCCAATCTGCGCCTGATCCCGGCACAGCTGCGCCAGATGAAGCAGGTCACCCAAACGGACAGGGCGCAGGTGGAGGCCTACGACAGCTTCATGCGCGAAATCGGACTTTGACGGCCGGACGGCACATGGAAAAATGAAGCCGGACGGTCGAAAGACGGGATGGCCCGATGCCGCCGGAAGAGCCGGTGTAAAAAAAGAGAAAAGGCGCGCCGCAATGCGGCGTGCCTTTTACAAAATCCGGAACGAAACTTCGCCCGAATTCGTCTGATAAGTAGTTCTTTCAACACAGGCATTGTCTCAAATGTGGAATGCACAGCAGAACGGGAGGAAACGGAAATGAAGCGGGAAAAAGTTACTGTCTATTTCAATAAAACGTTCTTCATCAGCGGGATGATCTGGAGCCTTTGTTGCATTTCGCCGTGGATCGTGTTTCTTTACTTCCAGACCGATGGTTTTAGAGAAGTGATTCTGGATGAAGGTTTTTTTGTTCTTGCTGTTTTTTTGCTGCTTGCAATCTCCTTACCGATAATTCTATTATATACCGGCTGTAACGCCCATATGATCTTTACAAAAGACGGAGTCGAATACCGACAGGCATTTCGGAAAACGGAGGTACACACATACAAGGAGTATCCCTATGTGAGCAAAGCCTTCTATCCGTACTATGGTATTCCCGTATATTACATGGTCCTGAGCAACCGCCGTCTGCGGGATGCTGAGATCTGCCAGATCAACAATGTCCGCGTCGGCCCGGGGATGATCAAAATACGCTACAACAAGAAAAACTATGAGCGGCTCCTCAGCATCGTTCCCAGCCGCATTGCCCTGAGCCTACAGGCGCAGTTCAAGGACATCCCACCGAAGCGCTTTAATTTCTGCATCTGAGCGCGGAGCCGGAACAGCTGGTATTCAAGAAGAAAAGACAGATTTTCCAGCAGCGGAAGCCATCAAAAAAGGAGACACAATAAAACAAAGAACTGGGAGGAAACGATATGAAAGCACGTTATCCATCATACATGAAGCACAGCCGTATCTGGAAGTTCATCCTTCTCGGACTTTTAGCTGCGGTATTGGTGCCCTTTGGCCTCTTTGCCTTTGGCAATTACATGACGGGCTACTATAACGGGCTGGATTATCCGTGGCGCCATCCGGATACTGTCTGGCGCAGCGAGGATCCGCGCGCAGAGATCGCTGTAGATGGCGATGAAAGAGCGACCTGGCATTTGGAAGTGGATGGTGAAATGCGATCATTTACATTTCGTCGGAAGGGCGGAGGCGTGTATATATATCGTGCAGAGGCAGCAGGAGAAGATTCGGAGACCAGCGTGCTTGTTTGCAGGGTCGACATGGCATCCGAGGATGTTCTGCGCCTAAAAATCGAGGAAGAGCGGGATGACCTATACCATGGCGCATATAAGTACATTACCTTCCAACGGGTGGAAGGGTGACCTGCTGGCGTCGGAAAACAGAAGAAAGGAGAGAAGCTGTGATCGTTCCAAGTGTAAAAGCAATTTTCTATATTACTTCAAGTAAAAATGAATTTGATCTAGGGGAAGTCAGCCGCCGCCTAGGCGTGACTCCGACGAGAACACGCCGAAAAGCCGATTCCCCGCCGCAGACTCCCGCGCAGACGAGCTGGTCGCTCGAGGTAAAAGAAGAGAACGCATTCAGCGTCGGCGCGGTGCTGGATGAGCTGATACGCCGATTGGCCGGAGAGAACGCATTTGAAAACGTGGAAAAGCTCTGCACGCTGTGCAGCGATCTTGCTGCAAGCCCGCGCTTTGAGATCGTCATCCATATGCAAAGCGGCGACGGGCCGGAGGTCGTTTTGTCCCCGAAGCAAGTGCTGTTCGCGGCGGCCATCGGCGCGGAGATCGATTTTGACCTGCACTGCGATCCGTGAATGCCGCCGGAGCAGTTGGCGGCCAAGAAGAAAAGTTAGATCCTGTCCACAGCAGAAGTCGGCAAAAGGAGACACAATAAAACAAAGAACTAGGGGGAAGCAATATGAAAGCACGTTATCCATCATACATGAAGCACAGCCACGTTTGGAAGTTCATCCTTCTCGGACTCCTAATCGTAATATTGGTACCCTTTGGTCTCTTTGCCTATGGAAATTATATGACGACCTACTATAACAGGATGGATTATCCGTGGCGCTATCCTGATACGGTCTGGCGCAGTGAAGAGCCGCACGCAGAGATCGCTGTAGATGGAAAGGGGAGAACGACATTGTATTTGGAAGTGAATGGCGAAATGCGGCTGCTTGAGCTTGGTCAGTTGGGCAAAAGTGTGGATATATATTCTGTTTCTGAGGGAGCCGATGGAAAGACCTCACGATCCATGGTGCTTGCTTGCAATGTCGACACGGCATCCGAGGATGTTCTGCGCCTAAAAATCGAGGAAGAGCGGGATGACCTATACCATGGCGCATATAAGTACATTACCTTCCAACGGGTGGAAGGCTGACGCTCCGGTTCCGGATCAAAGTGAAGGAAAAGGCTGGTCGCCTTTGACGAAAGCATTATTCTGGCGCAGCGCTGCGCAGAGGAACAGAGCGATACCGCTTTGTGTTCATTACATCTGCGTTTTCTGGAAATGAGAAGAATTTTTACAGCTTGAAGGTGAAAGCCTGCGGGTCTCATGATCCGGACGGCTTTTCGCGGAATGGAGAGAAGAATGGGCTATTGGGGAAGTGGGCTTTATGCAAATGATACCGGAATGGATGTTCGGGACACCTATATGGATCTATTGCAGGATGGTATGGATGATGAAACAGCATGGAACACCATGCTGAAGAAATTTTCCGAATACATAAATACAGACGAGGAGGCATTGTTCTGGTACGCGGCTGCGGATACACAGTGGCGGCTCGGGCGGCTGCGTCCGGATGTTCGGGATAAGGCCATGATGTGGCTGGCGCGGCAGGGCGGTCTGGAGCTTTGGGCGGACAGCACCAGCAAAGGAAAGGGCTGGATCAAAACCATGCAAACGCTTGAAAAGCGCCTGCAATCGCCCATGCCCGCATACAAGAAGGTAACGAAGCCAGTAGTTCCAGAGCAAGATCCGTGGGAATTGAATGACATATATGCTTATCAGTTTCGCTCTGAGTTTTCAAAATGGAATGGCACATATGGGAAATACGCTCTGCTTCAGAAAATAGGGACCCAAAGGATCACCTATTTCAATAAGTTGGGGATGGTCGTGCAGATTTTTGACAAGTATTTCGACACGCTTCCGACTGTGGACGACATATGGAAATACCGCATCCTACCGTTCGATTTACCGAATAGGGCGGATATCTTTGAAGACTGGCGAACCTCTCGCGGGGCATTGGTCAAACACAGGCCGGTCCTGATGAATGCATTAATGGCGGCACATTCTGTTCGTGGCTATCCCAAGTCGTCGCTTATCTATATTGGAAATCAACCAGGGCCTGCGAACTATCGTCAAGATCCTTGGACTGTGACGTGGCGGGATTTTGAAAGAATCTTTTGCATGCAGCACATGCGATGGGATGGCTTGGCATATGATACGGTCGATGAAGGAATTTACGAATTTAATCCCAAAGCAGATCCAGAGCATTTTTGCCGCCATCTCCAGAAAATAGAGCAGAGAAAGCAGCAATGTAAAAGCTGCCTCGACCCTGGAAAATGCTGGCCTGAATTTCAGTCAAAATAGCGAGGCTATATAAGCGAAAACAGACATACTGTCGGCTGCATATACCAACATTTACAGGCCTAACACAGGGTCTGGGTAATTATTTGCTTGTGGATATAATGAGGCGTAAGACGTAGTTTATAGAGTAACTTTGTAAAAATAATGGCGGGGAGTGCGTATTTGCACTCCCCGCCATTGTCGTTGATTGCGGACTTCAATCATGCCATAACTTATCTGTTTTCACATACTGTGCGAGCTCGTATCCCGGTGATGCGCTTGTACGGAGCATGTAAAAATTCCCGCTGGAATATCCAGCGGGAATTTTTTTGCATAATTTGCTGTTCAGGCTGTGTGCTTACTTTGCGACCTTGGTCAGGTAGGTGTAGAGCGCCATTGCAACCTCAACACGCGTTGCGTTCTGCGTTGCGTTCTTGGCCTGTGCGGAGGTCAGGATGCCCTC
>OGYJ01000787.1_pt1 | contig 28729 bp, 28 predicted proteins | sample 1576531 | NCBI WGS metagenome assembly OGYJ01 (sample SAMEA3541574, study PRJEB24748) | human gut metagenome | biome: human gut; feature: human-associated habitat; material: faeces | place: China | collected 2012 | reverse complement strand
TCAGGCATAGGGCGGCCTGAGGACAGGCCGCCCAACAGGATTACATTTTCTTCCGCAAGATCCATATTCCCAGTGCCAGCATCCCGCACACCACCACGGTAAACACCGCATGTATCTGTATACTCAGATACCACGGCGCGGATTGCAGCGCATACAGCCCGGGGTGGGCGCGATAATCCCAAAAGGTGTACAGACTGACGCCCAGAAACACCCCGATAAAGCACCAAAACGCAGCGTTTAAAATAGTGTACAGCTTTTTCATAAACATTGTCCTTTGACCCATTCGTCCAAAAACGACATCTGCTCTTCGGTGTGGAACCAATGCTCGCCGCTTGGCATGACCGTAATAGGCGCATGGACTTTCTGCGCAAACGCGGCCAACGTTTCATAGGAGGTCAGATTGTCTTTTTCGCCGTACAAAATGCAGGTTGGTACATCCCACACAAGTGGGTGTGCCCGCACATAGCAGAGATACTCCCACGACAGGGTTTCGCCAAAATCGGTGGCGACTTCGCCCTGCGTGTGCAGCACATTCTCCGTCACCCCAGCCCAGCCCATCATATCGGAAATGAGCGTTTGCATATTAACGATGGGGGAGATAAACAACGCTCGGTCAATAAACTTCTCGGATAACGCGCTCATCGAGAAAAATGCCCCGATGCTGTTTGCCAGCAGTACGACCGTATCGTACTGCTGGCGCAGAGGTGTGAAAAATGCCGTAAACTCCGAAACAGCGTCCCAAGGTGTCTGTGCCTGATAATCGAATCCGATGACATCATACGCAGGAAACAGTTTCTTGTAATGTTCGGCTTCCGCCGCACTGCCGCCCTTTCCGTGGATATATACAACCAACTTCTTCATAGGTGATTTTTCTCCCAAATCAGCGCCAGCCCCTTAAACAGCAGGTCTGCGTCATAGATGACTTTGCGCTTGCAGCAGGGCATAATGTACGGTGCCAGTCCGCCGGTCGCAACTACGGTCAGCGGCTGGCCAAGTTCTGTCTCGACTCGATCAGCCAGTCCGTCCAGCTGGGCGGCCGTGCCGAACATCGCACCGTTGTTCAGCGCGGCTACCGTGTTGGCACCGATGAGATGCTCCGGCGGCTCGGGTGCAATGGGCGGAAGTTGGGCTGTGCCCGCGCTGATGGCCCGCAGACTGGTCTGCACGCCGGGTACGATGAAGCCGCCCAGAAACTCCCGCTGCGCAGAGATGACATTGTAGGTCGTGGCGGTGCCCAGATCGACTGTCATACAGGGCAGGGGATAGTGTGCGGCGGCAGCGGCGGCATCGGCAATGCGGTCACGGCCGACCTTGGCGGGCTCGTCCACCTGAAAGCTAAGCCCCGTGTCCAGCGCACAGCTGACGATCAGCGGCTCCTGCCCGGTCAGCCGCTTGCAGGCCGCTGCCAGCACCTCAGTCAGATGGGGGACAACGCTGCAGACAATGACGCCTTCGCAGGCGGCAGGGTCCACCTGCAGGCGGCGCAGCAGGAATTTCATCTCGGCGGCATACTCATCCGCTGTGCAGCGGGGCCGCGTGACCATCCGCATTGTGAACTGGATAGAGCAATGCTCTGCCCCCGTCAGACCGCCGATACAGATGTTGGAGTTGCCGATGTCAACTGCTAGAACCATAATAAATTCCTTTTATAGATAAAAGATAAGAGATAATAGATAAGAAATATGGTGGATCGCGTCGCTTTGCGCCGCTCAAAATTATTATACTTGTTTGCATATAAGGCGTCAATCTGCTATAATAACCACAATACAAATTTTGTTTTTGCCAAAGGCGAAAACTCCACCAATTTTATTATCTTTTATCTAGTATCTCTTATCTAGTTATTAAGGGTGTTGATTTTATGTTACTTACCGGAAAAACCATCGTCCTCGGCATCACCGGAGGCATTGCGGCCTATAAAATGCCTAATGTGGCGCATGCGCTGGTCAAGCTGGGGGCCGATGTTCATGTCCTGATGACCAAAAATGCCACTGAGTTCATCTCTCCGCTGGTGTTTGAAACGCTGACCCGCCGCCGCTGTCAGGTGGATACCTTCGACCGCAACTTCCAGTACGATGTGGCGCATATCAGCCTTGCCAATGCAGCGGACCTTATGCTCATTGCGCCTGCTACGGCCAATGTCATCGCCAAGCTGGCCCACGGTCAGGCCGATGATATGCTGACCACCGTCACGCTGGCTGCGACCTGCCCCAAGCTGGTCGCGCCCGCCATGAACACCCACATGCTGGAAAATCCCATCACGCAGGATAACCTCAAAACACTGCAGCACTATGGCTTCACCGTCATTCCGTCCGGCTCCGGTATGCTGGCCTGCGGCGATGTCGGCTCCGGCCGGCTGCCTGATGAGGGGGTGCTGGTGGATTATGTGCTGCGTGAGCTTGCCTGTGAAAAGGATCTGCGCGGCAAAAAGGTCGTTGTGTCGGCCGGTGCAACGCAGGAATCCATGGACCCGGTGCGCTACCTGACAAACCATTCCACCGGCAAGATGGGCTATGCTGTGGCGCGTGCCTGTATGCTGCGCGGTGCAGAGGTCACGCTGCTGGCTTCGACCGGCTGCACGCTGCCGCCTGTTCCGTTTGTCAAGACTGTGCCGTTCACAACGGCAGCCGACCTCTTTGAGGCTGTAAAGACCCATGCCATGGACGCCGATGCACTGGTGATGGCGGCTGCCGTGGCGGACTACCGCCCTGCCACCGTGGCAGCTGACAAGGTGAAAAAGCATGACGGCGAGATGAGCATTGCCCTTGAGCGCACCGAGGACATCCTTGCCTGGGTGGGCGCACACAAGCCGGAGAAGCTGTTTGTCTGCGGCTTTTCGATGGAGACGCGCGATCTGATCGAGAACTCCACCGCTAAGCTGAAAAAGAAAAACATGGATATGATCGTTGCCAATAACCTGAAGGTCCCCGGTGCGGGCTTCGGCGTCGATACCAATGTCGTGACGATCATTACCGAGCAGGGCATCACCGAGCTGCCCCTGCAGAGCAAGGACGGCGTTGCCGGGCATATTGCAGACGCGATCGCCAATAAATAACACATACCTCTGCTCCCTCCCGCATATTCATTTATGAATCATGCAAAGGGGGGCTTTTTTATGTGCGGAATTGCGGGGCAGGTCGGGCGCGACCCCCGGACGATACAGGGCCGGTATGCGGCCTATTGCGCCATGCAGCAGACGCTGGCGCGCCGCGGCCCGGACCAGCGGGGTATGTTCATCAGCGGCCGGGCGGCGCTGATCCATGCGCGTCTGGCGGTCGTGGATCTTGAGAACGGCCTGCAGCCCATGCAGCTGGACTGGCAGGGGGAAACCTATGTGCTGGTCTATAACGGTGAGCTGTACAACACGCCTGAGCTGCGGGCTGCGCTGCTGCACCGCGGCCACCGCTTTGCCGGGCACTCCGACACCGAGGTGTTGCTCCATGCCTTTGCGGAATGGGGCGAAAACTGTACGGCAATGTGCAATGGCATTTTTGCGTTTGCGGTCTGGCAGGTGAACGCGGGCAGGCTGTTTCTGGCGCGGGATCGCTGCGGTGTCAAGCCGCTGTTCTATACCCTGACGGAGCAGAGCCTGATTTTCGGCAGCGAAATCAAAACTCTGTTGGCCCACCCGGCCGTGCCGCCGCGGGTGGATGCCGCCGGTCTGGCGGAGGTGCTGCTGCTCGGCCCCGGCCGCACACCCGGCTGCGGCGTGTTCTGCGGGGTGCAGGAGCTTCTGCCCGGGCAGTATGCCATCTATGAGGCCGACACGGCTCGACTGACACTGCATACCTACTGGCGGCTTGAGGGTCATGAGCATCCCGATGATTTTGCCGCTACAGCCCGCAGGGTGCGCGAGCTTGTAACGGATGCCATCGAGCGGCAGTTGGTGTCCGATGTGCCGGTTGCTGCATTTTTGTCCGGCGGGCTGGACTCCAGCCTGATTTCCGCCATTGCGGACGCCAATTTTGCGGCGCAGGGAAAGCAGCTGCAAACTTTTTCGGTTGGCTACCGCGACAATAAAAAGTATTTTCATGCGACAAAATTCCAGCCCGGCGCGGATGCCCCCTATATCCGCAAAATGAATGAGTTTCTCCATGCCCGCCACCATTGGATCACGCTGGACACCCCGGAGCTGGTCCCGGCGCTGTATGCGGCGGTGGATGCGCGTGACCTGCCCGGTATGGCGGATGTCGATGCATCGCTGCTGCTGTTCTGCCGGCAGATCAAGCCCCATGCCACGGTGGCGCTGTCGGGAGAGTGCGCCGATGAGATTTTCGGCGGTTACCCATGGTACCGCGACCCGGCAGTGCGGGAAAAATACGGCTTCCCATGGGCGCAGTCCACAGCCTATCGCGCCTCCTTCCTCAAGCCCGGTGTGCTGGGCAGCATTGACCCGGCTGCTTTTGTGGATGCCCGCTACCGCCAAACGCTGGCAGAAACCTCCGTCCGACCCGGCCTGTCGGCAGAGGAACAGCGTATGCGCCAGATGATGAACCTGAATTTCAAATGGTTTATGCAGACCCTGCTTGACCGTAAGGATCGCATGAGCATGTACAGCGGGCTGGAGGTCCGGGTGCCGTTCTGCGACTACCGCATTGCGGAGTACCTCTACTCTGTCCCGTGGGAATATAAAGACTACCGAAATCAGGAAAAAGGCCTGCTGCGTGAGGCAATGCGGGGCGTGCTGCCGGAGGAGGTGCTGTGGCGGCGCAAAAGCCCTTACCCTAAGACATGGAATCCCAGCTACCTTGCGGCCGTCTCGGCCGAGCTGCGCGGTGTGCTGGCTGACCCGGCCGCGCCGATTCTGCGCATCCTGCGTGCGGATGCACTGGAAACGCTGCTCACATCCGGCGCGGATAATCCGATCCCGTGGTATGGCCAGCTGATGACAACGCCGCAGACCATCGCATGGTTTGTCCAGCTGAACTACTGGTTAGAGAAGTATAAGGTCGAGTTGGTGTGACATAGAGAGCGGCGTTCTCGCTGCCCTACGCTCTTTGCTCTGCGGTTAGGGCGGCCAGTCCTCTGACCGCTGCAGCTCGTTCCCGTCACAACAGAACTTCCGCGCAAAAATAATTTATTTTCCCTCCCCATCTGTTCAAACCCTGCCCGATGTGCTATAATACCTCAATAGGACTACAAATAGAGAAGGGAGACCCCTCATGCAGCAGGAAACCGTTATCGTTCTGGATTTCGGCGGCCAGTATAATCAGCTGATCGCGCGCCGCGTCCGCGAATGCAACGTATATTGCGAGATCTATTCTTACCGTACCGACCTTGCCAAGATCAAGGCCAAAAACCCGAAGGGCATCATCTTCACCGGCGGCCCCAACAGTGCCTATCTGCCGGATTCGCCCACCATCGACCCCGAAATTTACACTTGGGGTGTGCCTATCCTCGGCATCTGCTACGGCAGCCAGCTGATGATGCACATGCTGGGCGGCAAGGTCTGCAAGGCCCCCGAGCGTGAGTACGGCAAAACGCTGGTCGATCTGGATACTGCCAGCCCACTGTTTGATACGCTGCCCGCCCAGAATGTCTGCTGGATGAGCCATAACGATTACATCGAGCAGGCAGCCCCCGGCTTTGAGATTGTTGCCCATACCCCCAACTGCCCGGTGGCCGCTGCGCAGGATAAGGCCCGCGGCCTGTATGCTGTGCAGTTCCACCCCGAGGTCCTGCACACCGAGAACGGCACCAAGATCCTGCATAACTTTGTGTATAAGGTCTGCGGCTGTGTCGGTGATTGGAAGATGGACTCCTTTGTTGAGAAATCTGTCAATGCTCTGCGCGAGAAGATCGGCAACGGCAAGGTGCTGTGCGCCCTGTCCGGCGGTGTCGATTCCAGCGTCTGCGCGGCTATGCTGGCCAAGGCCATCGGCAAGCAGCTGACCTGCGTTTTCGTTGACCACGGTCTGCTGCGCAAGAACGAGCGTGAGCAGGTCTGCGAGGTCTTTGGCGAGGGCGGTCAGTTTGACATCAACTTTGTCTGTGTTGACGCCCGCGACCGCTTCTACAAGAAGCTGGCCGGCGTGGAGGCCCCCGAGGGCAAGCGCAAGATCATCGGCGAGGAGTTCATCCGCGTGTTCGAGGATGAAGCAAAAAAGATCGGCGCTGTGGACTTTTTGGCACAGGGCACAATCTACCCCGATGTCGTGGAGAGCGGCCTCGGCGGCGAAAGCGCCACCATCAAGAGCCACCACAATGTCGGCGGTCTGCCCGATTATGTTGACTTCAAGGAGATCGTTGAGCCGCTGCGCGACCTGTTCAAGGATGAGGTCCGTCAGGCCGGCCGCGAGCTGGGTCTGCCTGAGTACCTTGTTGCCCGCCAGCCGTTCCCCGGCCCGGGTCTTGCCATCCGCATTATTGGCGATGTGACCCCCGAAAAGGTCGCCATCGTGCAGGATGCCGATGCCATCTGGCGTGAGGAAGTCGATAAGCTCCCTATGGCCCAGCGCCCCAGCCAGTACTTTGCCGCGCTGACCAACATGCGCAGTGTCGGTGTCATGGGTGACGAGCGCACCTACGATTATGCCATCGCCCTGCGCGCCGTAACCACCACCGACTTTATGACCGCCGAGGTCACGATCCTGCCGACCGAAACCATTACCACCGCCGCTAACCGCATCGTGAACGAGGTCAAGAACATCAACCGCGTCATGTTCGACTACACCACGAAACCGCCGGCAACGATTGAGTTTGAATAATTTGAAATCGTTGATAATCATTGCAGTAACGATAAAATTTGAAACATTGATAGTTGTTTGATACTGCTTTGATACTAACTGAAGATTATTCGCACTGAGAGACGCAGAACGCCCTCTGAAAAACGGTAAGTTTTTCAGAGGGCGTTTTTGTCTCTATTTTTCTTTTCGCCACTTTCTGTGGTATGTTTCAGGATAACAGGCATCAGCAGTTGCAGGCCAGTTGAGTCTCCATTCGGTGTATTCTTCTTGTGTAATTTCTCCATTTGCAAGTTGCTCTTTGCGCAACTTCCATTCCCCTAGATAGTCTTCCATACGGTCATAATCATAAATAATAGCGATGCGTTTTTTGGGCTGCTGAGAACCACTGTCATCAAGCACATCGACTAGTCTAATACCGGGATGTTGGTCGTCTTGATCGAAAAGAGTATACATAACATCTTCTGCGCAATACATATCAGGTTCATAAAGAGCATAGAAGCTGACATCTAAGACATCCGCAATTTTATGAAGTAAAGCATCTTTAGGCTTACGGGTATTGCTTTCGTATTGTGCGATACGAACATCGGCGCCTCGTTTATTAAATCCAACTGCAACGCCTAACTCCTTTTGAGTCATACCGCGAAAGACTCGCGCTTTCTTTATTCGATCACCAATTGACAACGTTAATAACTCCTTCGTACTGTGAGTGTACAAGCGCAGCATTGCATGAACGACTGCATGAGTATTATACCATTAAACTATTAAAATCGCAACAAAAATTTAACAAAAAAGTTTAGGGAAAATGAGCTTAGATAATTGACTTAACTAGATATGCTTAGTATAATGGAGAAAACGTTAAACATATAAGCTTAGTCAAAAAGAAAAAAGGACTTAACTGGCAAAAGGTCAAGCTTCAAATAGGAAAGGACTATGTGGGGCGACATAGGTGTGAAGCGTCAATCATTCAGCCAGTTGAAATAAATATTTGAATGAGGAACATAAAATGGACAAAAGCATTTTTATCAGAGCGGACGAACTTGCCGCAGAATTGGATGTTTCTAAGGCATTGGCTTATAAGATGATCAACCAGTGGAACGAGGAACTGAAAGCCAAAGGCTATACCACTGTGGGTGGCCGTGTAAGCCGCCAGTACTATTACGAAAAGATTTACGGTGCGGAAAAGGAGAAAGCCGATGCCTGCGTATAAGGATGCCCAAAAGGGTACATGGTATGCAGCCTTTTACTATCAGGATTGGAAAGGCATCAAGAAAAAGAAATTAAAGCGCGGCTTTCCCACAAAGAAAGAAGCCTTGGCGTGGGAACGCACATTTCTTCTTCAGCAGGCTGCTGACTTGACCATGACATTTGAAGCCTTTGTAGAAATCTATATTGTTGACAAGCAGAACCGTCTGCGTGAGAATACATGGTCTACTAAAGAGCATATCATTCGCACTAAGATACTGCCGTACTTCAAAGAAAAACGACTTTGCGATATTAAACCGCAGGATGTCATCGCGTGGCAGAATGAATTGCTGAACTACCGCGGCAAAAACGGAGAACCGTATTCTCCAACGTACTTGAAAACGCTGCACAGTCAATTCAGTGCGATTCTGAACCACGCGGTACGATTCTATGGGCTAAACAAAAACGCAGCAACGATTGCGGGCAATATGGGTTCTTCCAAGCACCAAGAGATGCTGTTCTGGACAAAAGAGGAATATCTCAAATTTGCAGAAGTGATGATGGACAAGCCGTTATCTTACTATGCGTTTGAAATTCTCTACTGGTGCGGTATCCGCGAGGGAGAACTGCTGGCGCTGACACCTGCCGATTTCGATTTGGACAAAGGGCTACTCTCTATCACAAAATCCTATCAGCGTTTGAACGGCAAAGATGTGATTACAGACCCCAAGACCCCAAAAAGCGTTCGGGTCGTTCAGATGCCGGATTTTCTGACAGAGGAAATCCAAGACTATCTGAAATCCATCTACAAGGTGAAGCCGACTGACCGAATTTTTGATGTAACGAAGTATTATTTACACCATGAAATGGACAGGGGCGCTAAAGAGGCCGGGGTCAAGCGTATCAGAATCCACGATTTGCGGCATTCTCATGTGTCGCTGCTGATCGAGATGGGATTTTCTGCGGTAGCCATTGCAGATCGAGTGGGGCATGAAAGCATTGATATTACCTACAAGTACGCGCACCTATTCCCGTCAAAGCAGCAGGAAATGGCGGCCAAATTGAACATAGAAAGAGAGGAACGGTAATGGAAAAAACTTTAGACCGACAAGGGCGCTGGCGCAGCAAGACTGTAGCTTTCCGCGTATCGCCGGAGGAAAATAACCAACTCGAAATGAAAGTACGCCTTTCCGGGATGACGAAGCAGGACTATATCATTAGTCGGCTGACAGGCCGAGAAATCCGAGTGGACGGCAATCCGAGGGTTTACAAAGCCCTAAAAAATCAGATGGCAGACATTTATGCAGAGTTGCAGCGCCTTACATCAGCACAGGAAGTCGCGCCGGATATGATTGAAACATTGCAGATGATCGCAATCACACTGAACGGCATGAAAGAGGACAGCGAATGACCGAAACAAAGAAAACGACTACACCGGATACATCTGTTGGCGCAGATGCGGTGCAGCCGTTACTAAAAAATAGCACCAATAGTATAACAGACTCTAGCAACAATTGCAATCTGCATACCATATCTATGACAGAACTGTATGATACAGTTTACCCGCCGCGCAGACCTATCGTAGACGATTTGCTGTACAGCGGAACCTACCTGTTCGTGGGCGCTCCCAAAATTGGAAAGTCGTTTTTTATGGCGCAGCTTGCGTACACAGTAGCAACCGGGTTGATCCTGTGGGAATACGAAGTCCACCAAGGAACCGTTCTATATTTAGCATTGGAGGACGATTATACTCGATTGCAGCGGCGGTTATCCAGAATGTTCGGTGTAGAGGAAACCGACAATTTATACTTTGCAACACAGGCAAAATCCGTTGTTGGTGGTTTGGACGAACAGCTTGAAGAATTTGTCAAGGCTCACCCAACTGTCAGGCTGATTATCATTGACACCTTGCAGAAAGTCCGCGAGGTAAACGGTGAGTGTTACAGTTATGCCAGCGACTATGAGATTGTGACAAGGCTGAAAAAATTCAGTGATAGTCATGGTATCTGCTTGCTGGTCGTACACCATACGCGGAAGATGGAAGCGGGAGATAGCTTCGATATGATCTCCGGCACAAATGGTTTGCTGGGTGCAGCAGACGGCGCGTTCATTATGCAGAAAAAGCGGCGGACGGACAACATTGCCACACTCGATGTTGTCGGACGCGACCAGCCGGATCAGGAATTAACGCTGGAATTTGACCGGGAACGGTGCGTGTGGAATTTCCAAGGTGCAGAAACACAGCTTTGGAAACAACCGCCAGACCCAGTGTTGGAAGTTGTTTCAAAGATTTTCCTTTCAGCTGGCTCTGTATGGTGTGGAACACCAACGGAGTTGTTGGCTCTGCTGCCGGACGTGAAAATCCAAGCAAATGTTCTGACCCGAAAATTAAATGTGAGTGCTGACCGTCTTTACAACGACTATGGAATCCGCTATGAAAGCAAGCGCACACACGAGGGGCGCACGGTCTGCCTGACATTGGAACAGCCGAAAGCGTGACGATATGTGACGGTCGTGACGATATTTTGGGGCGCAAGCCAGACAGCAAAAATACCGTCACCATCGTCACGACCGACACGGAAGCGGTAGCAAATATTCTTTTTCCAACAGGTAGCCCCGCAGGGCGCAAAGGCGCTTTTGATACGAAGTGTCAAAAGTGCTTTTGCGTTACTCTTGGCAAGAGTAACAGAACCGTGCCGGCTTGCGCCGGAGATAAGGAGTGGATTTGAAAAGGACAATCAGTGCAATGGTGGGAAAAGGCTCCCTCAATCACAATAGTCGTGAATTTTACGCATCCAACGTAGACCCCAGCCGCAGCCATCTGAATATAGAATTTTGCCGCGAGGACATACGAGATGTCTACCATGAACTGTTCGATGATGCGCAGGAAAGATTCAATGCTAAACAGACCCGAAATGACCGTAGGATTGAGGATTACTACGAGAAAATCTGTTCCTCAAAACAGGAAAAGCTTTTCCATGAAATTGTCTTACAGATTGGAAATAAGGACGATACAGGCATCCATACGGAACTGGCAGAAACGGCTAAACAGTGTTTGATTGAATATGCGAACGGATTTCAAGTGCGTAACCCAACGCTCCGTGTGTTTTGGAGCCATCTGCACATGGACGAGGCAACACCCCATGTACATATAGATTTTGTGCCTTATATCACAGGCAGCAAACGCAGTATGGATACGCGCGTGTCACTCAAGCAGGCGCTTGCACAGCTTGGTTTCAAGGGTGGTACACGCAGCGCTACCGAGTGGAATCAGTGGGCGCAGAGTGAAAAGCAAGTGTTGGCCGAAATTATGCAAGAACACGGCATTGAGTGGGAGCAGCTTGGAACGCATGAGGAACATCTATCCGTTCTGGACTATAAAAAGCAGGAGCGCGATAAAGAGGTTCGAGCATTGGACACTACCATTGCGGAAAAGCAAACGCAGGTAGACGAAATCGAGCAGACGCTGCAATCGGTGCAAAAACAGGTCATTGACCTTGACAAAATCGAGAATATCAGCGTGAAAAAGGCATTACTAAGCGACAAGGTAACACTGCCTCGCAACGACTTTGAAAATCTGCTGAACGCTGCCAAGCAGTATGTTGTCTACCGCCGTCAAGATGACCGTCTACAAGGGCTTCTGGACGCCGCAAATGGAAAAATCAAGCAGTTGGAAAGCGCTGTTGGCGAACTGAAACGAAAAGTTTCCGGGTTGGTAGACGAACTTAGCAATATTGAATTTTGGTATAAGCGAGAACTGGACGATGTTAAATCCGAGAGCATGGAAGTGCGCCGTGAAAATCTTATGCTGAAACGTGAGCAAAAAGGCTTGATGAACCTTTTACGGCGGCACGGTATTGACCCTGCAAAAGAAAGAATCCACGAACAGGAACATGGCGAGAGATAAGGAGCACAATATGACTTACAACGATTTAGGCCGCTGGGCAAATATGCGCTTTGAATTTATCAAGCAGCACCGCCCGCAACTGTACCAAAGCCTACTGAAAGAAAATAAGCTGCACAGCTACTTGGTAGAATTTGACCGCCAAATGCAAGACACGCTGATTTTAACTGAGGAACAGATGCGTCAGGCAGAGGGCATCACTGATGAACTGAAACGGCAGGATCAGCTTGAATGGGTATGCCGTATAAACAACATACGCAGCCGCGCTGAAGAAATCGTAACGAATGAATTAGTCTACGAATAATTCTGTTGCAGTTTGGATTTGAATAAGGTATTATAAAATCAGACATTCTTATGTGGAGGATGCTATGAAACAAGAGCTAAATTTACTGGACGGATACACCCCTACAAACGATTTGCTCAATGATGCAAAGCAGATTATTGAGGTATCCCAAAAGGCTACATACAGAGCCGTAAATCTGGCGCTGGTGCAGCGCAACTGGCTGTTGGGGTATCGTATCGCACAGGAAGAATTAAAGGGAGAAGACCGCTCTGAGTACGGCAAAGGTATTATTAAGAATCTGGCAGACGAATTGACGGCTGTCTACGGTAAGGGCTTTGATTTCGGCAGCCTTTATAAATATTGCCGCTTTTACAAATTGTACCCTGAGATTTTGGACTCAGCGAGTCCAAAATCTAGTATGCTACTATCTTGGACGCACTATCGTGTATTATTACAGGTCGAGGATAAAACTGCCCGCGACTGGTACACAAAAGAAGCGGCAGAGCAAACGTGGAGTGTCCGCACGTTGCAACGCAATATTTCCTCCCAATACTACTACCGTTTGCTGAAATCCCAGAACCAAGAGCCGGTCAAGCAAGAAATGGAAAAGCTGACCGCCAGTTATCAAGCGGACAAGCTGGAGTTCATCAAAAACCCGATGATCACGGAATTTTTGGGGCTTTCCGGCAGTACGGATTTTACCGAAAGCAAGCTGGAAAGCTGTATCATCACGAACATTCAGAAATTTCTCATGGAGCTTGGCAAGGGCTATGCCTTTGTAGCCCGCCAGCAGCACATTCATACAGAAAAAGAGGATTATTACATCGACCTCGTGTTCTACAACTATATCCTAAAATGCTTTGTGTTGGTGGATCTGAAAACCAGCAAAATTACCCATCAGGACGTAGGGCAGATGGATATGTATATCCGTATGTATGACGAACTGAAACGCAGCGAGGGCGATAACCCGACCATTGGCATCGTCCTCTGCTCCGACACGGACGAGGATATTGCTAAATACTCCGTCCTGCATGGCAATGAGCAGCTTTTTGCCAGCAAGTACAAACTGTACTTGCCCACGGAAGAAGAACTGCGCGCAGAGATCGAGACGCAGAAAGAGATGTTCTATTTGCAAAATCAGCTATAATTTTAGGTGAACAGAACCTCTTGTGCCGCATTTTCATTTCGATACCAGACACCAGAATAATATAGAAAGTCCTTTGTACTTTATAGTGCAAGGGGCTTTTTGCGTCTGTGTACAATTCTTGTATGTGATTCTGCACAACGGGAATGCCGTTGATGTAGTCAAAACGTACTATTTTGTTTGAACTATTGAATAACGAATACAAACGTATTACAATAGATTCAAGGAGGTGCAAACATGGATAACATCAGGCTGGTAATTCCACCCAAAAAGTATACTGGTGAAACATCCATTGTGTCGATGCGTATCCCGAAAGATATGCTGAAAGATATTGATACAGCTGCAAAGGCGGCCGGTCGCACCCGCAACGAAATATTGCAGATGAGCCTTGAATTTGCGTTGAACCACATGGAAATCTCAAACAAATAAAATTGTAAAGGATGTAAAGCTATGGCAGTTATCAAGTGCAAAATGTGCGGAGGAGACATCGAGCTTTCCGCCGATAAGACCTTTGGTGTCTGCGAGTGCTGCGGCAGTACGATGACATTCCCCAAGCTGGACGATGACCAGCGGGCGGCGGCGTTTAACCGCGGCAACTATTTCCGCCGGATCGGTGAATTTGACAAGGCACTGGCTGTGTATGAACACATAGTGGAAGAGGACAACACCGATGCCGAGGCGCACTGGTGCTGCGCGCTCTGCCGCTACGGCATTGAGTATGTCGAGGACCCTGCCACGCACGAATATCTGCCCACCTGCCACCGTGCCAGCTTTGACAGTTTCTTGGAGGATGTGGACTATCAGGCGGCACTGCAATATTCGGACGGCATTACGAGGCGCCAGTATGAGAAAGACGCCGCTAAAATTGCCGAAGTCCAGCACGGTATACTTGCCACCTGCCAGAATGAACAGCCGTTTGATGTGTTCATCTGCTACAAGGAAAGCGACGAGAACGGCAGCCGCACCAAGGACAGCACCCTTGCGCAGGAAATCTACTACCAGCTGACCGATCAGGGTCGGCGTGTATTCTTTGCGCGCATTACGCTGGAGGATAAGGTCGGCACCGAGTACGAACCGTACATTTTTGCAGCGCTGAACTCTGCCAAAGTTATGGTTGTAGTTGGCACCAAGCCGGAATATTTCAACGCGGTCTGGGTCAAGAACGAGTGGAGTCGTTTTCTTGCCATGATGAAAAAGGATCGCAGCAAGCTGTTGCTGCCCTGCTACCGCGATATGAACCCCTACGATTTGCCCGAGGCACTGTCTGTGTTGCAAAGCTATGACATGGCTAAAATCGGTTTTATGCAGGACTTGACGCGCGGCATCGGCAAGGTTCTGGACGCGGGAAAACAGCCCGCAGCTGCGGCAAAAGAAACAGTTGTTGTGCAGAACATTGCCAACACGAATGTGACAGCCCAAATCAAGCGCGGCAATATGGCGCTGGCGGACGGCGAATGGGAACAGGCAAAGACTTTCTTTAATCAAGCGCTTGACATGGATGCTGAGTGTGCCGAGGCCTATTTGGGATTGGCACTGCTGGAAGCGCATTGTGGTAGCTTGGCAGCATTGCAAAAGCAGCAGATGGATAAAATTCAAGCTGTACAGGACACTTCAATTGCCGTGCCGTTTCAAAATGAATTACAGAATACATTAAATAAAACGGGTGCTGAATATTGCAATAAAGTCCGAGAACTGTGTGATTTGCCTGACATGGTATCGGACATGGAGAAAGTTTTCAGCTATACAAACTTTCAGATGCAATCCGCATTGGAAGAAAAGCAGGAAGCATGGAAAGCGGTTCAAAAATATTATACCAATGACCGCAATATGAGCAAGGCACTTCGCTTTGCAAAAGGTGAGACGGCGCAACAGTGCAAGGAATATCTATCCGGCTTGCATAAAGCTGCTGAAGAACTCTTGGAAAACCAGAAACAGCACGAACAGGCCGAGGCGGATGAAAAGAAAAAACTGTTTACCACTTTCCTGTCCTCGGCAACAGAGCGTGCAGATAAAATCTTAGCGGCAAACTGGGAAAAGCTGGAGCAGACTTATCAGTCTGCACAGGAAGAGCAGAGCAAAGCACAGACAGTTGAAGATTGGAAAGAAGCCGCCCGTCAGTATGCATCGCTTGGCAAGTATAGGGATGCTCCAAGGCAGGCGGAATTGTGTATTGAAAAGCAGAGGATACTGGAAACAGAAATACATAAGAAAAAGAACCGACTAGTTTGCACAGTAGTCGCAGTTGCGGCGCTGGCAGTAACTGCTTTCTGCGTTTTTAAATTAGTAATTATTCCGAACAATAAGTATCATGCAGCGGTTGCATTTATGGAAGCCGGAAATTATAAGGATGCAATTTCTGCATTTGAGGCAATGAATGGATACAAGGATAGTGAAGCGCAGATTGAAAGCTGCAAGTATCAGCAAGCAGTTGAACTCATGGAAGCCGGAAATTACAAAGATGCAATTTTTGCATTTGAGACAGTTGGAGATTACAAGGATGCTATACTGAAGAAAATGAACTGTTGGACCCAAATTACGGTCTGCGAAACCGTCAGCGCAGGTTCCAGTCTTACCATAGGGCTGAAGACCAATGGCACCGCAGTGACCGCAGGGTCAAATTCTTCTGGTCAGTGCGATGTCGACGGTTGGTCGGACATTGTGACGGTCAGTGCAGGGTTTGCTTATGCAGTGGGGCTGAAATCCGATGGCACGGTAGTGACCGCAGGAAAAGACTCTGCTGGTGAGTGCGATGTGAGCAATTGGTCGGACATCGTGGCGATCAGCGCAGGATTCGAGACTACTGCAGGTCTGAAATCCGATGGAACGGTAGTGGTCGTGGGAGCCAACCAATTTGGGCAGTGCGATGTCGGCGGCTGGTCGGACATCGTAGTGGTCAGTGAAGGGCTGTATCATACTGTGGGAGTGAAATCTGACGGCACGGTAGTGGCTGTAGGCAATAACTCTGATGGACAGTGCAACGTGAGCAGTTGGAAGGACATCGTAGCGGTCAGCGCAGGATTTAGACATACAGTCGGTTTGAAATCTGATGGCACGGTAGTGGCTGTAGGCGATAACTCTTATGGACAGTGCAACGTGAGCAGTTGGAAGGACATCGTAGCGGTCAGCGCAGGACAACGTCATACAGTTGGTTTGAAATCTGATGGCACGGTAGTGGTCGTGGGAGACAATCAATTTGGACAGTGCGATGTCGGCGATTGGTCGGACGTTGTGGCGGTCAGCGCAGGACTCGGTCACACTGTGGGGCTGAAATCTGACGGAACTGTTGTTGCTGTGGGCGACAATGAGTATGATCAATGTAATGTCAACAGCTGGACAGATATCTGTCTGCCGGATGATAATGGATAAGTTTGTCGGTAGCTGTGTCTAGTAAAGGAATAACTAAAATGAACGAAGTAAAAGATGCTTTTGTGCAATATGTGCTGAAAAGTTTTGGGGATGCGGCAATCCATATCGAGTATTACGGAGTTGTAAAAGGTGGTGGACAGAAATCAATTCATCCACCAGAACCCGAAACGGAATATATTGTTTTAGGTTTTCCGAATGAGAAACTGCTACTCATTTACAATGCTGCCGTTATAAGGTATGTCAGCCCTCCAATTTTGTATGTGAAAAACCTTTTTAGTCAAGAATTGCGGAAAATTTTGCGCGGCGACCTGGTTCTTAAAGATGGGATATACCCTTATTACAAGAAAGAAACGGATCCTGAATTATACGAGAAAAGGGAAAAAAATCTCCCCGCATATGCATATCAGAAAATAGTCATCCTCCAAACAGAAAACCCCAACGCCTTAAACAAATTTCTTGCAGACCCGGAACAATATATCGTACCATCGTATAATGATTTGGACTGTCCGAAAGAAATTCAAGACAAGGAAACCCGTCGAAAAATGTACCCTTTCGATGAAAAGACCATACAAAAGACATTTCCTTTTTTACCTACATTTAGTAAGGAAGAATGTAAAGACATTACGCAGGATATATCCAACGAAATGCTGTATATTGATGACGAGCGAAGAAGGATTGTAACCAGCAGGGCAGAAAGAAACAGCGAATTTAGAGAAAAAGTACTCCAAAGGGACAAATTCTGTCAGGTCTGCGGATGCGGAAATCAAATCATATTGGAAGCTGCACATATTATAGCTGTAGAAGATTTTGGATCGGATGATGAACAAAACGGAATATGTCTGTGCAGGAATCATCACAAAATGTTTGATGCGGGTCAACTAAGTAAGGACTGGATAATGCAGCACAGAGCAAAGAAGATTTGTGATTACTGTTGCGGAGAGACATGCTCGGTAAACTGTGTGACAAAGGAGTGAGATTTCTTTTTATGTCAAAATTTGTAATTGAATGTCCGCATTGCGGGCGCTATGCCGAGGGGCGCACAGGCTTTTTCGCCCGCAAGAAAATTGATTGTGCCTGCGGATACACAATCAATGTTCGCACCGATAAAATGGCCAGCCGGAAATGCCCACACTGCGGCAATGTCGTCTTGTTCGACCAGAGCAAGGGCGAAAGCGCAAAATGCCCGGTCTGCCATGAGCCAATCAACACAAGTGCTGAACAGAACCAGATGGTTGACTTCTCCTGCGCCCAATGCGGTGTGCGTCTGCGCGCTGCCAAAAGTGCGGCAAGCTACACCTGCCCGGTTTGTGACTTTGTAAACGACGTGGCAGAGCAGATCAAAAAAGAGCAAATCAAAAAAGACGGTCTTGCCAGCATCATCAAATATGAAGGCGACAACGAAACACTGGTCTGGAAACACCCGATTGAGGATTTCAACTACGGTTCCCAGCTGATTGTACATGAAAGTCAGGAAGCGGTTTTCTTCCGCGATGGGCAGGCGCTGGACCTGTTCGGCGCGGGACGCTATACGCTGGAAACCCAGCAGCTGCCCCTGCTGGAAAAAGTCTACAAGCTGCCCACCGACACCGAGGGGACGTTCCACTCGGAAGTGTACTTTATCAACACTGCTACCCAGATGGGCGCAAAATGGGGTACGGACAGCAAGGTGCGCCTGTTTGACCCCGCCAGCGGTCTGCACGTGGAGCTTGGCGCCAGCGGCGAGTTCAGCATCCGCGTAATTGACAGCCGCAAACTTTTGGTAAAACTGGTCGGTACCAGCGGTGCGCTGACACAGGAACAGCTGCTTGGCACTTCCAACACCAAGGGCTTTTTCCGCGCCATGGTCATGACGCAGGTCAAAAGCTATCTGGCGCAGGCTATTAAAGAAAGCGGCATCAATGTATTGGAAATTGATGCCGAACTGCTGCGCTTGTCCGAAGCACTGAAAGAGCGCATCAACACAAGCCTTGCCGATTACGGTCTGACCATGCTAGAATTTTACGTCAGCCGCGTAGTCACCCCGGACGATGACCCGAACTTCCGCAAGATGAAAGAGCAGTACGCCGAGCAATATCTGCTGGTGCGGCAGGAGAAAATCCGCCAGGCGGAGGCCACCGCTGCCGCAGAGCGCAAGGCTGTAGAGGCACAGACCGAGGCACGCATGAAGATCATCGGCGCACAGGGCGAGGCAGAGGCGCTGCGTATTCAGCGTCAGGCGGAAGCGGACGCTTACCGTATGCAGGCCGAGGCAGAAGCCGCCGAGATGCGGATGAAGGGCTACACCTACCAGCAGGAAACTTCGCGTCAGGTGGGCATGGAGGCAATGAAGAACGGTATTTCCGGTGGTGCTGCCGGTGCGCTGGGTGATGTAGCCGGTATGGGCGTGGCGCTGGGCGCTATGGGCGGTGTCATCAATATGACCCGCGATGCGATGAATCCGCTGATGCAGGATACTGCTGCAGCGGGAGTCGCCGCTGTAACCTCGGACACATGGGATTGCAGCTGTGGTGCCAAAGGCATCACCGGCAAGTTCTGCCCGGAATGTGGAGCCAAGCGCCCGCAGCCTGTGGCTAATACATGGACCTGCCCGGAGTGTGGGCAGACCGGGCTTACAACAAAATTCTGCCCGGAATGCGGCACCCCGCGCCCCGCCCCGAAGCTGCCGCTGACATGGGATTGCCCTGCTTGCGGTGCAAAGGGTAATAGCGGAAAGTTTTGCAGTGAGTGCGGTGCCAAGCGCACCGAACCGGCCCCGGCAACATGGGACTGCGAATGCGGCGAAAAGGGCATTACGGGCAAGTTCTGCCCCAACTGCGGTAAGAAAAGGGAGTGACCCCTATGAAACTGAATGAAAAAGAGAAAAAGGGATTGGTTGTGCTGGCTCTGCTTTTTGTGGTGTATACCTTGATTGTGCTGGCTGTTCCGTTTGCAAAGGGCGGTATGTTCTGGCTTACTTATCTGTTTACGGCAGCAGCCTTTGGCGTACAGGCGTATGTGTTCAAGCTGTCGTTTGAGAAAGAAGCCGGGGCAAAAAGCAAGTTTTACGGTTTCCCCATTGCCCGCGTAGGTGTTTTGTATCTTGCTGTGCAACTCGTGCTGGGGCTGGTGTTTATGGCACTGGCTGCGGTGGCACCTGTCTGGCTGGCACTGGTGCTGTATCTCGCACTGTTGGTTGCGGCGGCTGTCGGCGTGATTGCCACGGATTCCATCCGCGATGAAGTAGAACGGCAGGATGCCCAACTGAAAAAGGATGTTGCCACGATGCGCACCTTGCAGTCCAAAGCCGCAGCCCTGCCCGCCCGCTGCGAGGACACAACGACAAAAGCCGCCTTGGAAAAGCTGGCAGAGGAATTCCGCTACAGCGACCCCGTCAGCGCCCCTGCCCTGACGGATTTAGAAACCGATATAGCTGCCACGATGGAAGAGCTGTCCGCTGCTGTGACCGATGGAGACCATGCCGCCGTGTTGGCGCTGTGCAAGAAAATCTCGGCAACGTTGGCTGAAAGAAACCGATTGTGCAAGCTGAATAAAAAAGAAAAGTAAGGAGAGCATACAATGAAAAGATTGACATGTGAAATGTGCGGTGGCACAGATTTGATTAAGCAGGACGGCGTCTTTGTCTGCCAAAGCTGTGGGTGCAAGTATTCGGTGGAAGAAGCACGGAAACTGATGATCGATGGAACGGTGGATGTTTCCGGAAGTACGATTAAGGTTGATACAAAGCAAAAAACAGAAAATCTGTATGAAATTGCCCGCCGTGCGCGTGATGAAAACAACAGTGTTGCGGCTGCAAAATACTATGATATGGTTTTGCAGGAAGACCCCTTTAGCTGGGAAGCATCGTTCTATGCCACCTATTACATGGCTATGAATACGAAAGTGGGTCAGATTGCCGAATCTGCGGCAACGGTACGCAACAGCTATTCCTCCGTGCTGAATCTGATTAAAAAGCGGGTACCGGAAACGGAGCAAGCAGATTGTGTAAAGGAAATCATTGCCCGTGTGAAGATTATTGCGGATATGTTCCTGTATAATGTGCAGCAGAACAAGGACAATAAACATGCTCTCGACTGGGCAGCATATACTTTTGAAATGCAGTACACATTGGGTGACTGCGTTATGGAAACATGGTCGGGTCAGGATAACTTTGGAATTGTTGCTGCAATTGCATGGGAAAAGGCAGTTGAGAATAATTTGGATTATTTCCAAAAGAATCTTGATATAGATGCGATGGAGGAAGAAAATATAAATAAGCTGTACAGTTTGATTAACTTATATATGGAAAAAATCGGTGCAATCGACCACGACTATTACCAAAACTATATTAATAGAAAAAAGTTTGAACAATTGGAAAAACAAAGGAAAATAATTGAGGATGAAATAGATTGGAGAATAAGAGATAAGTGCTGTTTGGAGGATGCATTAAAGAACGCCGGAATATTCTGTAACAAAGCACTAATAAAAGATAGAATTGCTTTTTTGAACGCTAAAATTGATGCCCTGTGCAAACAAGTAAGCGAACTGAAGTAAGGCATTGCCCCTTTCAAAAATGGATGTTATTCTATCGGCCACCTTTAAAAGAAAAACAAGGAAATTGTTTGAGATGGCCTTGCAGTTTCTTTGTCTATGCGGTACTATATAAACACAAGGAGGCGTTTTCTCTATGCTGATGATGAAAATTGAAATGAACGCAGACAAGATTCAGACCGAACAGCGCTATACGATATCTGCCATCAACCGCACTATTGAATCGGCATTTGCACAGATGCAGCTGCATAAGATTGAAGATGCCTCCGGCGCTTTGCTTTATCGGGACAGCGGCAACGCACGCGATTATGGACGCTTTGGCAGGGTTGTCAACACCCTGAAAAAGCAGCCGTGGTTTATGGATAACGTTTCTGTCTGGCGTTTGTATGAAAGCGAGGACTCCGATAATCTCAACGATTGCAGTGAAGAAGATTTGCTGCTGCACTATCGCCACAAACAGCAGGTAGGTGGCTGATGTGGAGCGGCGCTATCTGAAAGCAATCAATTTCGATTTGGATACGCATAAATTGCAAGCAAACTATCCTGGAGCAAATTATCGTAACGCTTATTACGATTTGCGGCGGTTCTTTGAAAAGCACGGGTTTGAGCATAGGCAAGGTTCCGGCTACATTTCACTTACCAAATTGGCAACGGCTGACATCTACGATTTAATGGATGATTTGACGCGGGTTCTGCCGTGGATAGGTGACTGTGTAAACAAAATTGATGTGACGAACATCGGTCAGCAGCATGATTTGATTGACCTTGTCCGTACAGAACCACTGGATTTGGATGCTGAACTCACTTTGCAAGAACCAATTGAGTGATACTATTTTGATACTAAAAAATCAGCAAAAATGGGACACGCCATGAATCCAGGAAAGTAGTAATGAAAACGTCCACGAAAAACTAAACATATATGTTCAGTAAAAATCAAAACTTACCGAGTTTGAATAATCCCCATGAACTGACCACCTTCCCGCCGGGACTTTGCCCGGCGGGATTTTTTCGTTGCATGGTGCAGGGGAAAGTTGTACAATAAAACCAAAAGAACGGCAAAAAGGAGAAGAACCATCATGAAAGAAATTCCTATTACTTCATTCCGGAATCTCAAGATCGGTCAGGCTGAGAACACGGCGGCGGGCACAGGCTGCACGGTGTTTTTGCTGGGGCAGGAAGGCGCTCCGGCGGGGCTGGATGTACGCGGCGGCGGGCCGGCCTCCCGCGAGAGCGAACTGCTCAAGCCGCTGGCGGCGGCACAGGTCATCCACGCCATTGTGTTGGCTGGGGGCAGTGCCTTTGGACTGGACGCGGCCGGCGGCGTTATGCGGTATCTTGAGGAGCGCGGCATCGGTTTTGATGTTGGGGTCACAAAGGTGCCGCTGGTCTGCCAGTCGGACCTGTTTGATCTGACTGTGGCAGACGCCCACACCCGCCCGGATGCTGCCATGGCGTATCAGGCCTGTGTGAACGCTGAAATCGGAAACTACCGCGATGGCAACTATGGCGCGGGCACCGGCGCAACCGTGGGCAAGCTGCTGGGCATGAACCACTGCATGAAGTCCGGCATCGGCAGTTATGCCGTGCAGGTGGGGCCGCTGCAGGTCGGTGCAGTTGTGGCTGTCAATGCGCTGGGTGACATTTACGACTATGAAACCGGCCGTAAGGCCGCAGGCTTGTTGGCGGATGACGGCAGGACCTTTCTCGACTCCGAGCTGCTTGCGCTGCAGAGTATTGAGGTAAAGGAAAACAAATTCGTCGGCAATACAACGATCGGCGTTGTCTTTACGAACGCGCGGTTTGACAAATCCCGGCTGTGCAAGATCGCAGGCATGGCACAGGACGGGTATGCGCGTGCCATCCGCCCGGTGCATACCACGGCAGACGGGGACAGCATCTACGCTGTTTCGCTGGGCGATGTGGCCGCTGATCAGGATGTTGTAGGGGCGCTGGGGACGCGTGTGATGGCCAAGGCTATTCTGCGGGCCGTGCAGGCGGCAGAGCCTGCCTATGGCTTCCCGGCGGTCAGCAGCCTGTAAGGCAGCACTGCACAAGCACCGCACTGCGGGGCGGCCGCCAGCAAAGCAGCACCGCTGTAAAATAACACTCCGGGGCGATTGCACCGCCCCGTTTTTTGGCGTATAATATCCCTGAAGACATCACCGATCATGGGGAGAACCATTTTACTATGGCGAAGCTGGACGAACAAATCAGGACAATGAAGGGGTATTTTGAGGCCGACTGCGAGGCAGAGGGCAAGCTCTCCCTCGGGCTGGAGGTGGAGCATTTTGTAACACACTCTGACGGCAGGGCGGTTACATTTGCGCAGCTGCAGGCGGCTTTGCGGGAGCTGCAGCAGCAGGGGGATGCCCCCGTCATCTCGGAAAGCGAATACCTTGGCTTCCGTGCTCCCGCACTGTCGGCAGTTATCGGCCCGGCCTGCCAGCTGAAGATCACTATGACGCCCCAGCGGGATGTTCAGGATATTATGGACAGCTACAACCGGTTTTATCTGCAGCTGTGCCTGACGCTGGCTGCCTGCGGTCTGCGCGCGTGGACAGTGGGATACCACCCCACCCAGCGGGCGGAGGTACTGCCGCTGATTCCCCAAAACCGTGCCGAGGCACTGGACCGCTACTTTAAGAACACCGGTGCCTGCGGCGGCCAGATGCTGCGGGCTACCGCAGCAACAAGACTTTCCATTGATTATTTCAGCGAGCAGGACTTTGTGCGCAAAATGCGGGCGGCCAGCCTGCTGGCACCGTTCTTTGTGCTGCTCAGCGACAATGCGCCGGTGTATCAGATGAGCCGCAACAGCGCCTATGGCATATCTGCCCGCGTGCGGCAGGATGTGGACCGCGACCGCTGCGGGGTGATCCCGCATCTGATGGATCGGGATTTCGGCTTTGCCCGCTATGCCGAGACTGTGCTGACCAAGCCGCAGATCGTGGCCTGGCGCACGAACCGCACAAAGGCGGTAGGCAGCAAGACCGCCCCGGAATTGTATGGCGCGCACATCAACCGGAGGGAGGCTGCGCAGGTTCTGTCGATGTTTTTCTATGATGTGCGGCTGAAATCAAGAATTGAACTATGCGCTGCAGACTGTATGCCGCCCCGCTATGTCGCGGCGTATTTGCAGCTTGTGAAGGCCGTGTTCGGCAGCCCGGCGGCGCTGCAGAATGTGCTGCGCCACTATAGCGGCGTTACAACGCTGGATATTACGGACGCGAAGCGCGCGGTCTGTAAGGACGGCTACAATGCACTTGTCTACGGCCGCCCCATCGGCACCGAAATCGCCTGGCTGCTGATGCAGGCCCGCAGCCGCACACCCTCGCAGGAGGAGCGCGCCCTGCTTGAACCCTTTATGACATTGCTGATGAACCGCAAGACGATCCGCGAGGTAGAAAACTACAACGAATAATCCGACCCGCCGCAGCACATACTGGCCCAAAGGGGGCGTGTGCAGTTGCGGGAAACATCGTATCATGCAGTCATTGCGGAGATGACGGTCCGCGCCCTGTGGGAGATGCAGAATGTGATGGACTGCATCCCCGATGAGCTGTGGGATACCTGCTACGGCGGTGCGCCGCTCTGGCAGCATGTATACCACACGCTGCACCATCTGGATCAGTGGTTCATCAACCCGCGTGACAACGATTTTGTGGAGCCGCCGGTCCACACACCGCACCTGCAGGAGCTTTCGATCTACCCGGCGGCCCATCTGAGCAGGCACGATACGGACGATTATTTTTACACGATCAAGGCGAAGCTGTCTATTTATTTGACTTCGCTGCACGATGAGGATCTGCTGCAGCGGCCGGAAAACTGCGAGTGGACGCGGTTTACCCTGATTTTGGCACAATACAGGCACCTGTATATGCACATGGGTATGCTGATGGGCTTTGTACAGGCGGAGACCGGTCTTTGCCCGCGCACCCTGCAGGTCGGCCAGGACCTGCCACGGCCACCCTACGACCCATATGAATGAGAGGCATCTATGAAAAAAATCTCTGTCGCGGCCGCGGCACTGGCCGCTTTACTGTTGAGCGGCTGCGCCCGGACTGCAGACCCCACCCCTGTATGGCAGACGAATCTGCCTGTTACCGGGGTACATATCGAGTTGAGCGGTGCCGAGCTTCTCAGCGATGCGCCGGTCCTGTACGCCCACACGCGGGAGGACTCGGCAAGGAACAACTATCTGGATATGCCCGCCGTGCAGGCGGAGGGGGCGCCGGTCGTAACATTTTACGGTGTCACGGCAGAGGATATAAGCCTCGTCTTTCTTGAGAGCATCGGCGAGCTGTATGTTGATTATGACCGCGTAAAGCCACAGGTCGAGCTGGATTATCGGCTGACACAGGGGGATGACAGCGTGTCCTATCGACTTGACACAGCCTATAATTTTGAGTTTACCGTAAAAACACAGCAGGGAAGCGATACCCTGCTGGTTGTGAGCAGAAGAAGCGATATTACGGGATAAAAATACCGCCCACCAGCCATGAAAAGGCCGATGGGCGGTTTTCTTTATGCGTTTTCCGGCATGTCCACCGTCACCGTGGGGAATGCAAAGCTGCAGCCCTCGGCGCGGACCAGATCGAGAATCTGCAGGTTAAGACAATTTTTGACCTTGAGAAACTCCCGCAGGGAGACCCTTGAGACATAGACGCGGCAAAGCAGATCAATGCTGCTGTCGTTGAATTTGTCCAGCGTTACGCTGACGCCGTCCGGCAGCACATCAGGGTGGGCCTGCAGCAGCGCAGCCAGCTTGCGGCAGAGCGTTTCGATCTTGCCGCGCGGCGTATCGTAGGTCAGGCCGATGGTAAAGGCCCACAGGCGGCTGGTGCGGCGGTCGCAGTTCTGGATGTATTCGGAGCAGATCTTTGCATTTTCAATCGTGATCGCCACATTGTCTGCTGTGCGGATCCGGGTCGAGCGGAAGGAAATATCCTCGACCGTGCCCTCATAGCTGCCAAGCACCACATAATCTCCGATGCCGAAGGGATGCTCCAGCACAAGGGTGACGCCAGCGATCAGGTTGGACAGCGTTGACTGCGCCGCCAGTGAGACCGCAAGACCGGCAACCCCGGCACCGGTCAGCAGACCGCTGACCGGGACCCCAAGCTGGTCCAGCATGGCAATGCCGGTAAAAAGCACGACAAGCGCATGGAATATATTCTCAAAAAAGCGCCCCATCGTCTGGTTGGTGGTCATATCGAGGTGGTTTTCGGCGCTGTGGAGCAGCAGCCGTGTTACCGGTGCGGCCTGCCAGCTGCCCAGGCCGATGAAAACGGTGACGAGCAGGCCGGATGCCGTGCCAAGCAGCCTGCTGAATACCTCCCCATGGACAAAGCTGAAGGGGAGGAGTGTGACAGCAAAGCAGGCCAGAAGAACACGCAGGATCATCGCAATCGGCACAATATAGCTTTCCAGCAGAATGTGCAGCCAGGATGCGATATGTTTTTTTATGCGGCCAAGGAATTTGCGCGCCAGAAGCTTGTAAATCTCCGGCAGCACAGCGGCCAGTGCTGCAAATACCAGCGCCGGAATCAGTGTGCCAAAGTCAAAGGCCAGTTCAGATATTTCAGACATGGAGTGAACCCTCATATTTGTGTGCCGCTGTGCGGCGGCAATGGAAAAACTTCTATCCAATTATAGCACAACCTCTTGCATTTTGTAAAACCTGTGCTATAATCTTTAGCAGAAAGTCTGTTTCAGGGCGGGGTGCAATTCCCCACCGGCGGTGAGCGGCGTTGTGCCGCAAGCCCGCGACCGGCTGTGTAAGCAGCCGCTGACCCGGTGCGATTCCGGGGCCGACGGTATAGTCCGGATGAAAGAAACGGAAAGCTGTCTGTATTGCTTTTTGTGCGCCCTGCTGTATGCTTATACGGCGGGGCGTTTTATTTTGCAATGCGCGGAGCCTCCCGGGTTCGTGAATCGGCTTTCACAAATTATATCGGGAGGAATCTCACCATGCAAAACTCTGTCACCAAAGTCCGCAAACTCACCGGGACCGCCATGCTCGGCGCGGTAGCCGCCGTGCTGATGTATCTGGAATTTCCCATTCCCATCATGCCGTCCTTTATCAAGCTGGATGTCTCTGAGCTGCCCGCCCTGCTGGCGGCGTATGCCTACGGCCCTGTGTCCGGCATTGCCGTCTGCCTGATCAAAAACCTGATCAAGCTGCCCAGCACAAGCACCGCTGCCGTGGGCGAGCTGTTCAACTTTGTCATGGGCGCGCTCTTTGTCGGTGTGGCCGGCTTCGTCTATAAGCGCAGCAAGACCCGCCGCAGCGCACTCATCGGCGCAGGCGCCGGTGCGCTGGTCATGGCGCTTGTCAGTGTGCCGTACAACTATTTTGTGGTTTACCCGGCCTATGTGGTGCTGTACCACCTGCCGCTGGAGGCCATCATCGGCATGTATCAGGCCATCAACCCCAGCGTGGACGGACTTCTGGCCTGCCTGCTGACCTTCAACCTGCCGTTTACCCTCTTTAAGGGGCTGCTGGACGCGGCGCTCTGCTTCCTGATTTACAAGCCGCTGTCTCCGATCCTGCACGGCAGAAAGTAAGGCGCGCGGCCAGCCCTAACCGCAAAAAACCACACACGGACAGCAGAATGTCCTACTTTTGTGCAAACCTGCCGAACTGCACAACGAATTATCGTTGACTTAAACAAAAACCTGTGGTATAGTAACTTTACAACAACAGAATAGCAACTTATCAAGAGCGGCTGAGGGAACAGGCCCGATGAAGCCCGACAACCTGCGTGAGAACGCAAGGTGCCAAGTCCTGCGGGAAACCGAAAGATAAGCGTTTTGCGCGCAGTCTTTTCGGCTGTGCGCTTTTTTGTTTCCGGGGGTTGCGTTTCTGCCTAAATTTACAGGAGGCTTATACAATGTCCAAAGTTCTTTTCACATCCGAGTCCGTCACGGAGGGGCATCCCGACAAAATCTGTGACCAGATCTCCGACGCAATCCTCGATGCCATTCTGACGCAAGACCCCGGTGCCCGCGTTGCCTGCGAGACGACCTGTTCCACGGGCCTTGTCCATATCATGGGCGAGATCACGACCGACTGCTATGTCGATATCCCCGGCACCGCCCGCGAGGTCATCCGCTCGATCGGCTATGACCGCGCTAAGTATGGCTTTGACTGCGAGACCTGCGGCGTTATCACCAACATTGACGGCCAGAGCCCCGACATTGCGCTGGGCACCAACGATGAGGTTGCCGGTGCCGGTGATCAGGGCATGATGTTCGGCTATGCCTGCGATGAAACGCCCGAGCTGATGCCGCTGCCCATCAGTCTGGCCCACAAGCTGGCCAAGCGCCTGACCGAGGTCCGTAAGAACGGAACCCTCAGCTACCTGCGCCCGGACGGCAAGAGTCAGGTCACGGTCGAATATCAGGACGGCAAGCCCGTGCGTGTGGACGCCGTGGTCATCTCCAGCCAGCACAGCCCCGAGGTCAGTCAGGAGCAGCTGCATGCGGACATTCGCCGCGAGGTCATTGAGAAGGTCATCCCGGCAGAGCTGCTGGACGAGAATACCAAGTACTACATCAACCCCACCGGCCGCTTTGTCGTCGGCGGCCCGCAGGGTGACTCCGGCCTGACCGGCCGCAAGATCATCGTCGATACCTAC
>OGYJ01000728.1_pt1 | contig 30361 bp, 26 predicted proteins | sample 1576531 | NCBI WGS metagenome assembly OGYJ01 (sample SAMEA3541574, study PRJEB24748) | human gut metagenome | biome: human gut; feature: human-associated habitat; material: faeces | place: China | collected 2012 | reverse complement strand
CTTGATAAATCAAGACCTTTTAAGGAGATGTAGAGATATATGAAATTAGGTATCGTAATACACGAGCCTTTTTTCATATCTTCATATAAGTTCATGTAACGCTACAAAGCGTTGAAAATTCTAGCTTTTTTAGGCCTTACACTTCATATAATTCCATATAACATCATGCCGTTTCACGGCAAATTGGTGCGGAATTGGTGCGGTGTTCATCTCGAAGTCAGAGCCCAACACATCAGAACAATGAAAGATTCTATATATTTTCATCAAAAGCGCAGGAAACAGCATCCGCTATTTCCCGCGCTTTTTGTGTTCTGATGCTCAACGCACGCCTCTTATCCTAACTGTATTTATATTCATATTTTTCGGAAGGAGTCTCTGTCATGACTGAATATAAACTTGAAATCAAGCAAATCGTAGACTACCCCAAATGCCGCATCTACCGGCAATTCATACAGAGTCTAATCGCAGACCGGAGCATCCGTACAAACGGGTGCTCCGGTCTTTTTCATTATGCGGTGCTTTGCTGCTATGCAAACTTCCGCACATCCTATCAGCGGTACGACGGTATCAGCTACATCGTGCATCCCGGTCAGTGGATATGCCCGCTGCGGGAGCTGCGGACGTGGTTCCGTGTGCGCACAAACCGCCTGCTTCTTCGGCAGCTCGATTCTCTCCAGCGGCACCACTTCATCGAATACGACCTGATTGGCCGCGGACAGCTTGTGCAGTATCGCATCCTTGACTGGCAGCGCTATAACACCGTGCTGGATTATAGCTGCCCGTGCCAAAAGGATTCCGGTTTCTTCTTCCTGCCCATGAGTGCGGCGTCGCGGCTGCTCAGTCTTGGAAAATGCTCCGAGATGGACGCGCTGCTCGATCTCTGGCTGAACGCGATCTACAATGACCATCAGGTCGCCGGTTCTGAGGCCGGGCCTGTGGTCTATCTGCGAAACGGCACTGGTAACCCGCTCGTTTCCTATGCAGAGCTTGGCAAGCGCTGGGGCGTGTCCAAGGCGACGGCTGGGCGTATCCTCAGCAAATTCGCGCGGCTGGAATACATCAAGACATTTTCATTCCCCGGCCGCGGCGGAACGGCAATCTATTTGCAGAACTATCTGTCCACCATGTTTCAGATTTCCGATGTCATGGTAGACAAAGAAGAAGTTGCGATGGCGCTGAACCTCTGCATCCGCGTACAGGATTGCGCACAGGATATGGCGCAACCGGACTGCGCATCAGATTGCTCGATCAGCGTTTCAAAATCGCACACGGAGATTCTGATTGCCGAAGTCCTGAAGCTCTTGAAAACACAGGGCGTTTGCTGCACGACCTGCCCCCGGTTCCAGTATAGGTTATATCCCTTATCCGATTGCGTCGGAGTCTTATGGGAGCACGAGACGGAGGATCTTCAGCTGGGACTGATGCTCTCCTGCGGCAGCACGCAGACGCGGTATTTTGAACTCACGATCCAGCAGAAAGGAGCGAACGGCAATGGCGAAGCATAAGCTGCCCGCGGCAGACGTGACCGAAGACCCGCACTATCACGATACCTGGACGCTGCTGCGGAAATACCGCGATGTTGTCTGGAGTCTGGAGGTTTCCGTGCAGCAGGTTCGGAACCGGTTCCGGATCGACTACGGCAAAACGATCGAGGATTTTCTGGAATCCGTCTATCTGGCCGGCGCGGATCTCTCCGGCACGGAGCTGGAACATCAGGCGAAGTGTATCGAGCAGAGCCATAAAATGCTCTGCCTTGTAGACAGCGCTGTGGATCTCATGCGCGCCAAACACAAAAACGGCGAAGAATTTTACTGGCTGCTCTACTACGCTTACCTGTCCCCGCAGGAGCTGCAGAACGTCGAGGAGATCATCGACCAACTCCGCCCACATATCCGCGACATCAGCACCCGGACGTATTACCGGAAGCGGAAAGAAGCCGTCGAAGTACTCAGCTCGGTGTTGTGGGGATATACCGCGCAGGATAGTGCGGGGATCGTGAGGGAGTTTTTGCAGTAAGGTGCTTTACAGGGTGGATTAGAGATGGTCTATCCACCCTGCGCCTTTCTGATTACTCCATCTACTCAATAGAGATTCGTTCTCCAAATAGTCTCTTAATTCCAATTTGAATTGACTTTGTATCAACCCGTAAATGTTGAAGCCGCATTGCATACAGCAGTTCTTCGATAATCTTCAGGTCGCTCAAATGAACCGCCTCTAAATTCAAATCCAATCGGCTGTGTGCAATGCCATTTCGCACAGTATTCATACGGTCACAGATCTCCTCAATAGTCACATCTAATGCGCCAGCGTACTTGCTTTTTATAAATGGCTCCATGATAACTTGACATTCAACCATCGCATTTCTGAGCCTTTCGCCAAAGCCGACATCGTGTGATTCTATTGCACGATAAAACTGTCTGGCATATTTTCGCGCCCGCCCTTGTCGCTGCTCTATAAAGGTCTGCATTGTATCCAACAGGTTTCTTTTCGTTATTTGATATTCCTGTGACCGCTTATAATCCTGCCCGAATATGTTGAGGTATTCCCTCTCAAACTCCGCCAGTATCATAATTGCTCTGCTTGAGGAGTAATTTCCTGTAGCAGCTATGGATTCGCACATATATTGAAAGTCAAATTCTCTATTTTTAATCGCCGTAAATATTTCTGCAGCCTTACCCTCTAAAATTGTAAAATCGATAACTCTCTCATACGCCTTTTTACTAATCTCTGCCTGATAGTCTTCTTCAAAAACAAGATACCCGCATTGCTCCCTTTTCTTTGCGCTATTGACGCTAAAAATCTCAACATTGCCTATTTTAACATTTGTCCTATATGTAATATATTTAAGAAAGCATTTTGCATAAATGACCGCTGGAATCAGCGCATCAATTCCGATTGGTCGGGAAAAAGATGTCACCATTACGCTCTTTGCGTCAATTGGTGGTTCTCCCTGCGAAAAATGCATAACGGCGTAAGACGCAAACTCGATTTTCGCATCTACATCTGGCGCAATTTTGTATGTACCCCCAGATTCGATCGCTGCCTTTTTTGCAGCCACTGACAGTTCTTTTAGGTTTCCTGTATCCTCATCTATCTCCGCTGATTGTTCTAATGCGTTACGCGGCGAATAAAAGTAGTCCACCTCTGGCGACGCAATCTTCATTCCATCTATCTTCCCTAAAGAGTTCTCACCAACATAGCAGCAATACCAAATAACAGGAAAGCTGAAAAAGCCGTTATAATTACGCTTTGCATCCGTAACGTTGAAAACAATATGGTAATTTTCTGACGTTTTCCCCAATAGTTTTCTTTGTTGAACCCATTCGTGCTTTTTCCAATACCTTGAAGCATCCGCCAAATATTCCGCCAAAGAATTTGTCTGCCTATGGTATTCAATACTTGGCGGAAATAGTGTGATCACAAAAGAGTCTTTGTCAAAGTTAAATGGATAATTCACGCCTTCGTATTCAACATAACCCATCAGCTTCTCCGGCAAGCGCATCTCTTTTCCTCCTGTCACGACAAGTATTCTAATGACCCACTGTACTCATTGTGCAGTGGGTCATTATTCTTACGTTGCATGTTTTTGTCGAAGTTCAGTGCAAAACATTTCATATGTTGCCTTTGGACTGTTCGTTGTAATTTGAAACACTTTGAACTCCAGATATTCCAAAAGGTTTACTTGCTTATCAATAATGTACTCCAGGTCGTTATCGCAACAAGTAATAATTATTTGCTGTTTTGAACCATTTTTCTTAGTTAGGTAGTGCTCTCTTGAAATTGTAAAGCAAGGCTTTGTTGCGTCTTTCCTTCCAAATACTATTCCAAGCTGTGCAGCATTGGTGTCTAAAATACTTTCAATTTTATTTGTATAAGTATTGTCGGGCTTCTTTTTTTCATTCTTACATTCCACAATAAAGTATGGTGTTAATAAATTTAGGATTGAGGGAAACACAGTTTTTACACCGCATAGCACCGTGCAATCGAACTGATTTGTTTGCGTTTTCACGTCATTCGTAGCCTTCGTATGCTTGATTTCACCAAAAATCCCCAAAATCAATTTTTCGAGAGCCTTTCCCTTTTCAGTTCTATTCTTTCCATAATCCCAGTCAAGTTTGTCCCGCAATTCGACGAACTTTCTATATGCTGACTCACTTGGATTATAGAAAGCCTCATATAAGGAGTCCAGATCATTTGACAGTGAATCAGCTGTTGTAAAATTTACGGCATTACTACCTTCACAATTTAATTTTCTTTCTATTGCTTTTGAAATCTCTGCCTCTGTTGCGTTAGGTTTCATAATCAGATTGTACGCAACATAGATGTCATCTGTAGTAATATGCTTTTCCTCTTCACACTCTACACAAAAAGCAGGATGCGCTATTACATCATTAAGTTGACTAGGTTTTACAATGTCCAAAAAAGAATCACAATCAGGGCATTTAACTAGAAATTCTTTTTCAAGTATTTTTTGACGTTCCGCGTATTTTAGAATTTCTTCGGCTTGAGTATAGGAAGCTCCTAAGCGAGCGGCTACAGAAGATGCCGTTATGTTTTTCTGGTTATTACTAGGCAAAGTTGCAAGCCAACAGTCAAATCGCTCGACAAATTCCGGATTCAGTAAATTAGTAATTTTCGAAAATTGCTCGTAAAACATTTTGTATATCAGCCTCCTCCGCATACTGCATAGTTTTAATATAACCATGCCCCTTATATGTGCCAAGCTGAACTACTAACGGGTTGCTTGAAAAATATGTTTCATTGTTTCGCTTGAATATTAAATCCAATCGTTTACATTGTCTGCTTTTTACCACTGTCTTTTTCCCGTCAAAGAATGCTTCCGTACATTGCAACGGAATCAATTTATTAGATGTCGTATCAATCTTAGTTTGATCTAGTTCATCATCTGTACTCACTTTTATTAAATAAGCAGGACGATCTTCCTTAAATAGTCTTTCATTATTACCATTTATGGAGATGAACTTCTCTACAAGGATTCTTGCGTCCAAAATTGCTGCTTCTTTATTTCTGGGGTCTAGTTGTAGATTTTCAAAAACCTGATTTACAAATTCATTTATTGTAACCTCTTGCGTCCCAACTTGATTCGCCACATTCTCGGGTGTAAATGAGTACTTATTGTAAATTCCATAGAGCGCTCGCTCAATTTCACTCTTCGCCGCTCTCGGATCTGCTGCCGTCTCAAATCCAAGCAAAGCACAAACTTGGTCAACAATAGACATGGCGTATCTCATTGTATCCACTCTATACTCATTAGTTAAAAATTCATTGGTATCACTATACTCATATAACGTCGATTTTGCTTTTGCTCTGCTCACAATAAAGCCACTATCAAGATATACCTCAATAAAAACCGGAAATACCGTGGCATTGCCAAGCTTCCCGCTCTCACCATACAAAAACAATTTAGAAAACGTGAGTTCAATCTTGGTAATCATGTTTTCTTCATTCGTGATAAGCGTATAATCTATCAGCTTACACTCAGCAGTGTTTGTGTATGTAAGGATGGTTTCCCTTGGGCAATCCGGATATAGCTCCTGAATTTTTGCTTCTAGCAGAACAGGATCGCGATGCCATTCGTTAATACTGCGGACTTTTTTATAGCAAATTTCTTTACTTCCTTCTTTAATCACATGGAGTAGCCAGTCACGAACTTCTGCAGCAGAACGCTCATCTCTTTCTGAATATGCTTCGATTTCACGAATATAGTCTGCACGGTTCTCAACAAAGGATATGCGGTGATCTTTAAGAAAACGCCGCAAAATTGGATTCTGAAGATAATCATCTCGATTTAGAAACTCAGGAATTCTCATAGTCACTACACTCCTTACAGAACTTTATTTTATTATAGCATATTTCTACATTTTGCAACTCCCTTTTTATACTATTTTACACTTTGCGGTCGAATCTTTGTAGGCATACATATATAGAAACAGCATCCCTCGCATTCCTATGCGTGAGATGCTATTTTTTAATTATCTGCGTCTTTGAGCAGATATACCATTTTCCAACTCATTCAATGTCTACCTCATCAACTGCATCCAAATCATCTTGAGTGATACCGAGTTCTGCGTAGAGATGTTCCGCCGGTACAAACATCGCAGGATCCGCCTTCACCATGCGTTCAGATGCCAACGCCAACAGTTTGACATCGTTCACCTCATCAGGCAAGTCCATATATTCTCCTACAATATTGACCATACTGTTCACCTCCACATTACCACTTTATCACCAGCAAGATGAATTATCAAGAAAATCACTGTATAATTCGCTGTGATTGCAAAAGCGTTTGGAGAGTTGCCGGCCCATTCTTCTAAATCAATCGTAAAAAATTAAATAATTTGATTTTTTTGGTTGTATATCATTTCTTTGCGTGGTATACTACAATCAGTTATTACTAGAGGTGATTTTATGCTGATAGAATTTCGCTTTAAGAATTATCGTTCTTTCCGCGATGAAGCGGTACTGTCTATGGAGGCAACCGGTCTGGGTTCTTTCAAGAAGAGTCTGATTCCGTGGTCTTCTACGACCAAGCTGCTCCCAGCTATTGCGATTTACGGAAAAAATGGCGGTGGCAAAAGCAATGTAATCCGGGCTTTTTGGTTGGCCGTACAATTTATCCGCAATGCTCAGCGGACACAACATGAAAGCTCCACGATTCCTGTGAATCCCTTTGCGTTGAACGACTACTCAAAGGATGAACCCACTTCGTTTGATTTTGTATATACCATCAATGGCATTAAATATTGGTATGGTTTTTCTGCTACGCGAGAGAAAATCATTTCCGAATATCTCTATCATGCTCCGAAGAAACAGCGCGCACTGATTTTCAGCAGAACCGGACAAGCGTTTTCGTTTACGGAGGATCCTTCCAAACGTAAAATGATTGGGGAAATGGTTGCTGAAAATCAGCTGTTCTTCTCGGTAGCTTGTACGATGAATGATGCTCCTTGCATTGCGGCTATGCGTTGGTTCCGCGATCAGATATTCTTTTCCCGTGACTATTCAGACATTCCGAAGCAACTCTTGGAGTATTCTGAGGACAAAAATATGCTGAAGGCAATTTCTGATTATGCTAAGGCAGCTGATCTTGGAATCCAAGATATGCAATTTGAATTTGACAGTAAAGAACTCAAAGACGATACAGCACTCCCCTCAAATCTGCCAGTAGGGATAAAAGCAGCGTTGGTGCAGTTTATGCACGCCTTGTCGGAAAACTCCGCTGCGGGAGAGGCGCGGCTGAAAATGGGTGCTGTTAGCGCAAAGGCAAGCCATCAGGGTGAAAACCGTGACGGGAAAACCGCCTCCTATCTGCTGGAGCTCTCGGACGAATCCGATGGAACCAGGAAACTGATGGCCTTGGCTCCAGCCATTGAGTCTGCTTTGCAAACTGGTGGTATTCTGCTTGTAGATGAGCTGGAGCGCGAGTTGCATCCTATGCTGATGAATTATATCATCGCGAAATTCCAGAGCAGCACATCAAACCCCCATGGCGCTCAGATTGTCTTTACAACGCACAATACAGAGTTGATGAATTTGGAACTGCTCCGCAAAGATCAGCTTTACTTTGCAGATAAGCGTGATAAAGATGGTTCCTCCGAATTATATAGCATCAGTGAATTTTCCACGCGGACGACCGAAAATATTCGTAAGGGTTATCTAGTTGGAAAATATGGTGCTACGCCAGACATTGAAATTGAGGAGGTGGAGTGATGTCTCGCTCAACAAAGCCAACGAAGCCCACAAAGCCGTATATTGTCGTTTTTTGTGAGGGCGAAAGTGAACAGGCTTACACCGACTTTCTCAGAAAAGAATTCAAGGACGTTGCGTCGATCCATCATCCAAAAGCTACCGGTCTTTTTGATGTTGCAGACAACAAATACAAGAAAGACGCAAAATATCGCGACTACGCAGAAGTCACAGACGAAGTCTGGTTTTTCTTTGATGTAGAAACCAAAGACATTGGTGCATGGGAATCCAGACTGAAAATTATCAACCGCTTACGCTCCTTGCACAAGGACCCCAGCATTAAGGTTCGCTTGCTGATGACAACTGGCTGTATCGAATACTGGCTTATGCTGCATTATGAGATGTATGCACCGCCCATTCAGACTGTTGCCGACAAAACTCGTGTTATAAATCGGCTGCTTTCCAAGGAACCGCTTTATAAAAAGGGTGACACTGCTATAACCGCTAAAATCGCCCGTGCCTATCCCACGGCAGTCACAAATGCCAAAAGAACTGTATCAAACTTGCTGCAGGACGGGCTTCCCGGAATAGAGGACACAGATGAACGTAACCGCTGGCTCTGCCAAAAGTGCTTGACGTTTTCAACGGTATATGAGGCGATTGACTATTTAAGCAGCTTAGAAGTATAGCTCTCGCTGTTTTGATATTATCCTACATCAATACAAAATAAAATAAGTTGCTTTTTCAAAGTGTAGCACTGATATAGTGCTCGTAACGGCAAAAATGAGGGCATATCCTTTTACGAAATGCCCTCACTTTTCATCGCTCAAAGATTTTGCACATCATTATACCTGTAGTCTTCCCTGTCGCAGGGCACGGTGAATATGATTTCGATAGCACCGCTCTATGTACTACAAGTCTATGCGTTTTCAACAGTAATCGCTGCACTGCATTCCACAATTTATGAACAGTCTCAGAATCCAGCGGCCAAATGTTCAAAGTGCGTTTACAACCAATATATGGTGAGTTGCCCCAGCATAATGGCACTTTCACATAAGCCAATACTCATATACAATTATTCATGTGTAAATCCACAAAAAGCTACTGCCAATGTAGCATTTGGCAAAAGCCACTAATCCATAAGATGCGTAGGCCATAATTCTTCAATTTGACGATATGTATCCATAAATATGAAACGTTCTATTCCAATTTCTTCAACAATGTCCGTTGGGATTTGATTCATCTCAATATAAGATTTTAAAACCACAAATGATATATAACTATACTGAAAGGGGAAGTCTTTCGCAACACGCCACTCTCTCTCGTGGGTGTAATCCACTGGTTTTCCATTGAACGGTTTTTTGATCTTTAACAGAGTTGGCCGCATACGATGGTACAAACGGAGTTACAAAAGGAAAAACACTCTCGTCCCATTTTTCGCTTTGAAACATTCTAGGATTCGCGTAAATCACCGGATTTCCATTTCTGGAATATACCAACTTTTTGGTAAAGCCAATTCCATATGGACTATAAGATTTTGCATGTCTTAAAAGGCTTCCCCATGGACATTCTGTGAAGCATACTGCGCTTCGGCTTGTCCATGGCAGTTTATGTGCTTGAATTTTCTTGCATTTCAATATACTAATCAAGCGCTCAAATGCAGACATTTCATCAATGTCAGTGTGAGGATCCATTGATGGAGCAAATTTCTTCCCGTTTTTTGTGAAATGTGCCAAGTAGAAGGATTGATCTGGGCGTGTCATATAACCACCTCATTTTGTAATATTTATCAGCTTTAGATAATTGCTCTAAATTTCATTATATATTCATTTGTGCTTATGTGCAATATTGCTATTTCAATATACCTAATTGATTTTTATATTCACTTTGTCAAACCCCATGGCATTATATACAATCAGCGTGTGTCTCTGAATTGTCACAACATTGGCACGGTTTTGCTCTTTCGGCGCAAATCCATATATGCTATACTGAAGATGCTCAAAAGCATATAAAAACTGAATCTTGTTGCGAGCAGACGCCTGTACTGGGCGTCTGCTTTTTGCATCGGGAAAAGAAAAGGAGGAGCATCTTTGAACACATCCAATAACTTACCGCAGCTTCCGCCGCCGAGGAAAAGTCCGGGGCGCTGGCTCTATGCCGCATGGCTCGGCGTCAGTATTCTGCCTCTTCTGATCCAGTCAGCTTCGGCCACGACGATCTGGGAAAAGGCGACGGAGATTATGAAGGACGTTTACCAGCAAATTCTTCTCATCTCCACCATCGCCGCCATCGTCACCGCGTCCGTCGCACTGCTGATGATGAATTTCTCCCGCAGCGGCCGGACCGTCGAGGAATCGCGTGCATGGCTCAAGCGCATTGCAATTACTTGGGCGATCCTGAACGGTCTTGGCTTCATCATGGCCTACGTCACGCCGTTCTTCTCCGGCGGTCAGTGGACGGCATAAAGCATGGGGATTCTTGACGGCGTTGTCGAATGGATCTCCGAGCAGATCATGCACGGTCTGGACCTCATCAACACGTCGGTACTCGGCGCACTCGGCTGCGGGATGGAGACATTTCTGCGCTATTTTCCGGCAGCCGAGACGATGTACGATATTTTTACCGCCGTCGGTATCGGTCTGATTCTGTTGATGTGGGTCTGGAACCTGTTTAAGAATTACTGGCTGGGTGCAGGCTTTGAAGCAGAGCACCCGGTCAAGTTGACCTTTCGCGCGATCATCTTCATCACGCTCACATACTGCGCGAAAAGCATCGTTGAGATCGTCCTGAAGATCGGCGGCACGCCGTATGACTGGATCTTATCATCCGAGCTGCCGCCGCTCAGCTTTGCGGATTTCAATTCCGTCATGCTGGTCATCATCGGCGCTTGCGCAAACGGAGCGGTCACGCTGATCGTGCTCATCATCGTTGTGCTGCTGGCGTGGAACTATCTGAAGCTGCTCTTTGAAGCCGCCGAGCGGTATATCCTGCTCGGCGTTCTTGTTTACACCGCGCCGGTCGCGTTCTCAATGGGCGGCTCTCAGTCCACGGCGAACATCTTCAAGGCGTGGTGCCGGATGCTAGGCGGGCAGGTGTTTCTGCTGCTTATGAACGCATGGTGCCTGCGGCTGTTTACCAGCATGGTCGGCACGTTTATCGCAAATCCGCTTTCCCTTTAGGTCCGCAACGTAAAAAACTTGTTACTCACTGAGCAGCCAATCGATGAGGTTTTCGGATTTGATCCCGTCATAGGAGGCATCGAGCCCAGGCTCAAGAGACAGCACGATTTTCTCGTAGTTGTCGCGGATACTCTGCAGCGGTGCAAGCTCCCGCTTGCGCACATCCTCACTCATCATGGACTCCGTTACCTGGATATACTTTTTCTCGTCGGCAGTCGTTGCGATGAAATCCACCTCCGCATTGCCAATCTTGCCAATCGCTACATCATAGCCCCGGCGAAGCAGTTCAAAGTAAACAACATTCTCGATGGCGTGACCGCTGTCCCGATTACGAAAGCCCAGCAGATAATTGCGAAGGCCGATGTCAACGATATAGTATTTTCCGAGTGTACGGAGGTAGGCCTTGCCTTTGATGTCAAATCGCTTGATCTCATAGAAAAAGTAGCTCTCCAGAAGCGCGTTCACATATGCCTGCACCGTATGGGCGCTGGGTGCGCCTTTGCGCTTGCCGTCATCCAGGAGTCCTTCGTTGACCAACGTATTGCCGATGGAGGCGATAGAAACACTGGAGCCGATATTATCGGCAAGGAACAGGATGATCTTCCGCAGCAGCGTAGGGTCTGTGATCTGCTTTTGCCCTCTGCGTTTTTCTCGCTCCAGAATATCACGAATGACCACCGTAGAATAGATGCCATCGAGGAGCGACAGCGTCTTTTCCTGTTCCAACCCAACATCAGCGATACCGGGCATTCCGCCGAATCGCATATAGGCGTCAAAAGCCTCCCGCAACTCGTAGCGTTCACCGTTTTTATCAAATACCTGTTTGCGGAGCCCACCGAGGGCGCTTTGCGTTTCACGAACCTCGAAGCCGTGGAAAGCAAGGAACTCACGGAAAGAAAGCGGCAGCATTTTGATTTCCACGCACCGCCCGGAGAGATAGGTAGAATACTCCGAAGAAAGAAGGTAAGCATTCGATCCGGTGACGTAGATGTCACAGTCAAAATCCACCCGAAAGGCGTTGACCGCATCTTCCCACGCTTCGATCCGCTGCAGCTCATCAAAGAAAAGATACATCCGCTTTCCGGGAACAATGCGCTCTTTCACATACCGATAGATATCGTCGGCGCTCATCCCTCGGAAATCAAAGGATTCAAAATTCATCTCGATGATCTGCTCCGGCAGAAGACCGGTATCTTTCAAGTGCTGTACCATCAGTTTCAGCAGACTGGACTTGCCGCAGCGGCGAATGCCAGTTATCACCTTGACCGGCTCGGTATCCTGGAAGCCAATCAGCTTCTTCAGATAAATATCGCGCTTTTTTAGTTCGTGGGAATCTATCATGCCGAACACCTCCTGTGGCATTAGTATAGCACCGCCTAAACAAATAATCAAGTTTTTGCACTCAAATGCAAAAACTTATAGCATTCGACAATTTATGCAGTATTGCCGCGTCCGAAATGCCAGGTCTCATTTCTCCTTGGTATCTTGTAATGCGGCAGAAAGGAATATCCTTTCCTATGAGAAAACGATTCTTTTTGAGCTGTCTGCTGATCCTCACCCTCGTTATAGTGATGTCAACTAGCGCATTTGCCATTTCCGAGAGTGACGTAGAATCTGCAGTCAGTGCTTCCGGGAAGGAAGCTGTTTCCGGCAATGTACTGGTATGGTTTCTGTGCGCCATTGCCTTTTTGAAAGTATCGCAGAAGATCGACAGCTTTCTGTCCAGCCTTGGCCTGAACGTCGGGCATACCGGCGGCTCCATGCTCTCTGAGGCGATGATTGCCATGCGCGCCATCAACACCGCGACCAGCGCGGTCGGCAGCGCATTGGGAGGCCACAGCCGTCACGGTTCTGTTCCTGCGTCCGGAAAATCTGGGGTCGGAAGCGCGGCAGCGGCAGGCTTTTTCAGCGGCGGACTCGTCGGCATGGCAAGCCGCAAAATTGCGAGCGATGCTGTGCGCACGGCAACGACGGAGAAAAATATCGTCCAGCCGCAGCAGGCCGAGGCGACCGTCAGCCGGACACACGCGAGCAGCGACACCCATTCCGGTTCGCAGTCCGCTTCCGAGCAGCAGCGGCAGAATACCCGCCAGCTTGACCAGAATCAGCAGACGGTTTCTTCCCGCGCTGTAAACTCGGAACAGCGAGAAAATTCCCAGCAGGCGCTTCACGAATCGCAGCATTCCGTAGACGCCAGCCAGATCCATCAGGATACGCAGACAGCACAGGAGCAGCAGTTCCACACGGCGCTGCATACGGAGGATCAGCAAGCATCGCATCTGACGTTCCATTCGGAGAGCAGCGAGTTTGCCGGCTCTGTGGTGCAGTCGGATGAATTTGATGCAAGCAGTGAAGAAGCCAGAACGGAACAGTCGCAGGTCATGCACTCTGCCTTGCAGCAGGAGCAGATCGGTGTTACCCAGCGCGAAGTGCAGTCTGAGGAAAGCCGCCACGCGCAGCATGATACGATGTCCGGATTCCACATGGAACAGTCTGGCATTACGCAGCTCGAACAGGCGCAGCATATCCAGCAGGATACGCAAACCGCCACCTTCGGGCAGGTGGAATCGCAATCTCGGCAGCATACTGCGCAGTCTGACAAACAGTTTTTCTCCGTCCGCAATGGTCTTTCCAAAACCACCATTGCAGAGCGGACTGTCCAGACGCAGGAACGCCCCGGCAGATTCCTGCACAGCAGAGCGCCATCCACGGCCCCTGCTTCTGCCCCGGCAAATGAAGTTCCCGCCGCCCGCCCTGCGCCAATTCCGTCCGCACCGACGCAGTTCCGCAGCTTCGGTGGGACGCTTTTCGCAAAATCACTCTATCAGGGCGGTGCGTTTGCCAACGATGTGATCGGCACGGTCGCCAAGGGCGATTACCGCACGACCGGCTCCATCACCGGCGAGACCGCGACGCGCTCTCTGCTGTCCTATATGGGCCTCACCGCGTTGGGAGAACACGCAACCAACATTCCGCACTATCAGGACGTGGAGATCGGCGGCGGCCGTATCACAGGGCGCGAGTTCACACCGGAGCACCCGGGCGGCATTGATTTTTGTATGTACCATGCCGACCAGTATGCCCAGCCGAAGAGCAATTACAGCAAGGTCTACTCCGCGGACGATGCTGCATGGTATAAGCAGTACGCAGCGGACACCGTGGAACGCAAGCCCTATCAAACGGAGGACGGCAAGATCGCCTATCACGAAAAGATCGTGCAGAAGCTGCCGAATCCGCCACAAAGAAAAGATCGGATGTGAGAACCTATGAGTCAGGAACAGCGGGACAGCTATGTGATCCCGCCAAACTTTATTGAGGGCGGTTCGTTCTTCGGCGGCTTATTCAAGGCGCGAAACGTGGTCGAGGCGGTCATCCTTGCCGCCGGCACCGGGCTTCCGATCCTGACGCTCTCGCTGACGCTGACCGTCCGGATCATTCTGCTCTGCCTGACCTCGCTGCCGCTGGCGCTTCTGGCGCTCATCGGGATCGCAGGAATGCCGCTTTCCTCCTATATCATTCTCTTTTTTCGTTTCCTGCGCAACCGCAGAACTCTGAGCAAAACCGGCGGCAAAAGCAGCCGAAAACAGGCGATCCTCCCGACTTGGGATAAAAAGTCCGGCCCCAGCACGGCTGTGCAGCCCGCCGCCTATAAAAAGGACGGCAGCCGCATCCGCTTTGCAAAGGATACGCGCCGCCTGATGCTGGACACCGCTTACCGGCAAAAGAAGCAGGCCGAGCGCCCCGGCAATCCGCTTGCGGCGTATGTGCCGATTCAGAAAATTGAAAACGGCATCGTCTATACGACAGACCATCGTTTTATTAAAATTCTGGAGATCGTGCCAATCAACTTTCTGCTCCGCAGCGCGAGAGAGCAGCGGAACATCGTGTATTCGTTCATCAGCTATCTCAAAATCGCGCCCGTGAAGCTGCAGATCAAGGTCATCACCAAGCGCGCAGATATGAACCGGCATATCGAAACCGTGCGCCGGGAGATGGCGCAGGAGACGAACGAAAGCTGCCGGATGCAGCAGGAGGACTATCTGAAGCTGCTCAAAAAGCTCGGCTCCAAAGAAGCCATCGCACGCAGGTTTTTCCTCATCATGGAATATGAACCGCTCCCCGGCGCGAAGAAAGACCGTGAAGAAGCGGATGCCATTTCGTCACTGCAAACAGCGGCGCGGACGGCGGCAAATTATCTCCGGCAATGCGGCAATAGCGTTGTCCAGCATGAGAATGAGGACGAAGCTGCCGCCGAAATGCTCTATACATTTCTCTGCCGCAGAGAAAGCACGGATATTCCGTTTTTGCAGCGCATTTCTCATATTACATCGAACTATATAAAGGCAGGCTGCTCCATCGACGAAATCCCCGTCGGTGATTTTTTTGCGCCTTCGCAGCTGGATTTCACGCATGGCAGCTATCTCTGCATCGACGGAACGTACTATGCGTATCTGCTGGTGCCGTCGGACGGGTATAAATCCGAGGTTTCCGCGGGCTGGCTGAGTCTGCTGGTCAACGCCGGGGACGGCATTGATCTCGATGTATTTCTGACACGCCAACCAAAGGATCGCATGATCCGCAAGCTCGGCCAGCAGCTTCGCATCAACCGCAGCAAGATCAAGGAAACGAGCGACACCAATACAGACTTTGACGATCTCGACAGCGCCATCCGCAGCGGATATTTCCTGAAGGATGGCCTGAGTAACCATGAGGATTTTTACTATCTGAATCTGCTCATCACCGTGACCGCAGACAATCCGGACGATCTGGACTGGAAATGTGCGGAGATGAAAAAGCTGCTCATTTCGCAGGACATGAACGTGCAGAGCTGCACTTTTTGTCAGGAGCAGGCACTCCGATCCTCTTTTCCGCTCGTGAAGCTGGATAAATCGCTCTTTGAACGCAGCAAGCGGAACGTGCTGACATTGGGCGCGGCAAGCTGCTATCCGTTCACGGCGTATGAGCTGTGTGACGACAACGGTATCCTGCTCGGCGTCAACAAGCATAACAATTCTCTCATCATCGTGGACATCTTTGATTCGCGTATCTACAAAAACGCCAACATTGCCATTCTCGGCACGAGCGGCAGCGGAAAGACCTTTACCATGCAGCTCATGGCGCTGCGGATGCGGCGAAAAGGGATTCAGGTGTTCATTGTCGCGCCGCTCAAGGGTCACGAATTTCACCGTGCCTGCTCCAACATCGGCGGGGCGTTCATCCAGATCTCGCCCGCATCCCCCAACTGCATCAACGTCATGGAAATCCGGCAGACGGATCGCTCGGTCGATGAACAACTCGACGGCAGCACCGTGGAGCACTCCATGCTGGCCGCCAAGATCCAGCGGCTGCACATCTTTTTCAGCCTGCTGATCCCAGACATGAACCATGAGGAGCGGCAGCTTCTCGATGAAGCCATGATCCGCACCTACGCCAAGAAGGGTATTACGCACGACAATGACACGCTCCGCGACCCCAAGCACCCGGAACGATACCGCGAGATGCCAATTCTGGGCGATCTGTACGCGGTACTCAAGGAATCTTCCTCTACGCTGCGGCTGGCAAACATTCTGAACCGGCTCGTCAGCGGCTCTGCCAAGACATTCAACCAGCAGACGAATGTTTCGCTCGACAATAAATACATCGTTCTGGATATTTCGGAGCTGACCGGCGACCTTTTGACCGTCGGCATGTTTATGGCGTTGGACTTTGTGTGGGATAAGGCAAAAGAAAACCGTACCGAGGAAAAAGCCATCTTCATCGACGAGTGCTGGCAGCTCATCGGAGCCAGCAGCAACCGTCTGGCAGCGGAGTTTGTGCTGGAGATCTTCAAGATCATCCGCGGCTACGGCGGCTCGGCCGTCTGTGCGACGCAGGATCTGGGTGACTTCTTCGCGTTGGAGGACGGCAAATACGGCAAGGGCATCATCAACAACTCCAAGACCAAGGTGATCTTGAATCTGGAGGATGAGGAAGCCCAGCGCGTCGGCTCCATTCTGCATCTTTCTGAAGCAGAGCTGATGGAGATCACGCACTTTGAGCGCGGCAGCGCCCTTATCAGCACGAACAATAATAATGTCGCCGTTGAGATCAAATGCAGCGAGCTGGAAAAGGAACTCATCACCACCGACCGCAGGGAGCTTCAGGAATTGCTGAAGCGGAACGGCAAAATAGAGCGTGTCTGATTGGAGGATTGGAAGATACTGTGATACTCTGCTTTGCGGTGCGGTCTGCCCTCTTTCTTTTGGTTTTGGGTATAAGAAAAGCACCTCCGCAGAGATGCTTTCTTAATACTGCTTGAAATTGTTCAGATTAGATTGCTCGGGATAAAGCAGTTATCCGCGTCGATTGGAATCGGCTCCTCACACATACAGATGATACCGCCATTTCCACGCTTCAAGGATGCCTTGTCGATTACACTGTACTTTTTGACCTCCCGGCGGTCGGGCGCAGCACTCTTTTTGATTTCGAGCGGATGAATGACATTGTTTTCCTCAACAAACACGTCGATCTCTTTTGCATTGGAATCCCGAAAATAGGTCAGATTCACCTTGGACTTCGCGTAGGCGTAGTTCTTGACCAGCTCCATTACAACATAGTTCTCGTAGTAATGCCCGCTTGCAGCGCCGCTGCGCAGTGTATCCGGCGTCAGCCACATGGATAGATACGCGCATAGCCCGGTATCGCAGAAGTACAGCTTCGGCGTTTTGCTGAGACGCTTGAGTTCATTGTTGGAATACGGCGCAAGCAGATAGACGATACGCAATCCTACAAGTACGTTCAGCCACTCCTTCGCCGTACTCGGAGCAATGTCGGCCGACTCAGCCAATGTGGAATAATTGACCTGCTCCGACACGAGCGAGGCGCATCCAACAAGGAACTTGCGAAAACGCACAGCATCGGTGATGCCGCCGGCTTCGGTTGCATCACGCATCAGGTAGGTATCGATGTAGGAGTTGAAATACTCCTGTCTGAGTTCATCATCCACGCCCTGCACCTGCGGCATACCGCCCTCCCAAATGTGCTGGAATACCTGAATTACATCGTTCTTCGGAACTTTCTGCTGCCTTGCCTGCAGCGTGGCAAGCGAAAAATCCAGATCCGTATCGAATACAAACCCTGCTTTTTCTCTTGCGGATAAGCTGTATAGCTCCAGAATGCCAATTCTTCCGGCAAGGGTTTCCTGCACTTTTTTCATCATATTGTACTGCTGAGAACCAGTCAGCCAGATAAGGCCCTTTTCATCACTCTCGTCGCAAATGATCTTGATTTGCTCAAACAGCTCCGGTGCTTTCTGCACCTCATCAATAAGGACCGGCGGCTTATAGGTCTGAAAGAACAGCACGGGGTCAGACTGTGCGAGCTCTCTTGCCATTGTATTGTCCATCGTGACATAGGTTCTGCTGCTTTCTGCAAGGTGCTTTAACATCGTCGTTTTACCGACCTGCCTCGCACCTGTAACAAGGATGACCTTGAAAAAATCATTGAGCTTTAAGAACTTACGCTCAAGCTCTCGTGTGATATATGCCATAACGCCCTCCACATTTTTAGGATAATCTATGGTAAATCGTATTTTATCATAGTTTTCTCATTTTATCAAGGGAGCATACGCAGGATGGTTTTTAACTTTTCTGTAAACGCTCAAAAATTCGAGCGGTCCATTCATATACAGAGTTCTCTGCGCAAATCTGCAAAGACTTCAGGCGCAGCGCTGGAATGGTCAGCCTTTGCAGCACGCAGTCCATCTTGCATCATGGCGTTAAATTCAGCATCTGTCATTTCAGCGCGGGCAAGTAGCACCGGGATATTGAGCTTCTTCTCAATTCCATCTACCAAATTCCCTGCATCGCGCTCTGCGTGGGTCGTGAAAGTTACCGTTCTCGTATCCAAACGAATCGCCTCCCATTTGTCTCCAGCATATATGAATACGCCTAAAATTGCAATCACTTTTGCAGCTTTGAAAGCAAGGCTTTGAAAGCAACACCTTTTCTCTAAAATCATCTTTGCGTATACAATACGTCTTTTATGCGTACAGCAGCCATCTTCAGATCTGACGGCTACAGTTTGTACGTATTCTGTGCGGCAGTTATACGCACAAAAATTAGAGGTGACAACTATGAAAACTCGCGCCCAGATCTACTCGCACGAAGCCAGCGGCATCCTGCGGGATATTTCCACCTATGGTGTCCTGACACAGAAACAGATTTTTGGTCTGTATCCGCAGAAAGACGAGCAGATCAAAAATCTTTTGTCCTATCTCTGCAAGCAAAAGCGGCTGTTCCTCGTGGACGGCTTCTATTCCCTGACGCCGGAGCTGCCGAAAGACCGCGACCGTGGTTTGGAAGCAGCGGTCACAGTACTGGCGGACTTTATGGAGCAGGTCGAGTATCACGCCGCAGGAGAATATCCTGTGAAGATCATCTTTCTTGCCGGCGGCGAGGTCTATGAAATCCTCTACGCCGAACCAGGTAAAGAAGCCATTCTAAACCTGCTGCTTGCCCGCCCGGAGCAGGAACCACCCATGCGGCTGGTCATTCTGGAAGATGCCGCGCAGGTCGCTCTGCTTGCTATCCCAAATGTACGCGCATACTGCCTGTTGGATAGTGACGGCAATATTCAATATCTTCAGGAAGAAACGGAGGGATCGTTTTGAACCGTGCGCTTTTATCCAAACGGATATCTTCGCTGCTGGCGGAGGTCTCGCGGCTGAGCAATGCGCTTTGCGCCATGAACACGATGGACTTGCAGCGTTACCCGGAAAACTATGAGCTGCTCTCTACCGACGCGGCGCTCCGCGCGGAGCAGATCGCCTGCCGGATGCGGCATCTGGTCTATGGCTTTACCACCGTGCAAAAGCATGAATACCTGACCTCCGCCGCCAACGTCCTCGGCATCACGATCACTGCGCAGCCGGGGCTGGTGGAGATCACACTGCCGGGGTTATTGCCCAAGAAAAAGCAGCGCAGCGCCGAATATCTGACCGACCCGCTGGATCAGGCGCTCGGGCAGTTTGTCAAAGATCATCCTCTTTCCCATTTTGAGTCGTGCATCATCTGCTTCTGCCATATCTATGCGGTATCTGGCGGACGCGGCCGCATCCGGGACTATGACAATCTGGAAATGAAGCAGATTCTGGACGTTGTCTGCGCCTATCTTATGATGGATGACAATGGGCTTTTGTGCAACGTCTATAACACCACGGAGTTAGGCGAGGAAGATGTCACAAAGCTCTTTGTAATGGATCAAGATATGTTTCCGGGCTGGCTGGAAGAGCATCAAAATGCGCTGGAAACCATGTCGGATTTTTAAGCATTTTTCGTCCTTCTTTTTCAGATACCGCCGCGCATGGTGTTTTCCCTTGAAACATCAGGCGTTTTCGCTTGACCGACAGCGCAAAAATTACCGAAGTTAAGAGCCGATACGGTAAAAGAGGTCACTTTTATGAATCCGACGCAACTTCCTACTGATGGCACGCTTCCGCTTCTTGTGCTGCAGATCATTGCCGTCTCCGGCGAGTTCCCGGCTGCTTTTTCCGGCCACTTTCCGGGCGGCTGCAGCTATATCGAAAGCGTGATCGGCAAGCTCAAAAAGGACGGGCTGCTCCGTTCGTATACCAAGAACGGTTTGCGTGGACTCAGGCTGACCGCAAGCGCCAAACGGCTGCTGCTTCAAAAATATCCGTTTGACCTTACGCCCTTTCTTACAGGTGCGTCCGAGACAAGTTCTTTGAAGTCCGAACCAGAGCGCCGGCTGCGGCTGCACCGGATGGCTGAGGCGCTTCAGATCCTGCACAACGCGCAAATCCCGTCGCTGCCGTGGGAAAAGCCGTCCATTCAGGACAGGCGCTCAAATCCCACTCTATTTCCGGTCTACTATTCCTCCCGCGAGTTCAAATCTCTCGGCAGTCTTTGCACCAAAATCCGCAATTCCCGCATGACGGGCGTGCTGTTCACAGAACAGGCCATCTTCCCGGTTTACAACATGGCTTCGACTTTTCCAAGATGGGCGTACAATGCCGAGATCCGGCTCAAGGCTGTCTTACAGACAGAATTTTGCCGCAATACACAGTTCACGATCGGCGGCATTGTGTTCGGCAGCTCACCTATGCAGATACCTGCGATCCTGAATGACATGACGCAGAACCATTTCCTTTTGGATGGCAGCTATCCGCATTTCTATTTTCTGACGCTCGACCACTTTGGAGAAGTCGGCGCGTTTCAGTTATGTCAACCGGATATGCTGGAGCAGTTGAATGAAATCCTCTCGGAAAACCTCCTGCCACCGTCCCCCGCAATGCCAATCGAACATGATGCTCTGGAGCAGAACGGGTCGCCCGTCCTGTTTTCGTATCTCTGCGACCTGCCAAGGCTGCACCGGTTCCGCTGTGCGCTGACGCTGCGGAACCAGACTGGCAGCATCCTCTGCTTTGACTATCAGGCAGAGGCGCTGCGGGAGGCGTTCGGTGCGCAGGTCAATATCACAAGCATCGACTTTGCCGCTTATGAAAGGATGATGCTCCATCAATAAGAAACAGAAGATCGTTCTGGTCTGTTTTCTCCCCGTCGCGCTGGCTGCCCTTTTCTATGCTGGCGGCTACATTGCGCAGTTCATCTACAACTATCAGGCATGGACGGCCGAAGGCGGCACGCCGTATAGCGGCACCTCGCCGCCGATGCCGGACGCCGCGTTCGGCGTCTGCCTCCGGTTCGTATTCCGCTTTCCATACGGTCTGTACGGCATGGGCATCTTTCTGGCGGCAATCGTACTTCTTGTCGTGGCGATCATGCACATGGGCGCCGGCGGCGACGGGCAGTACGATAAGACCAGAAACCTGACCTATTCCCACAAGGGAACCTACGGAACCGCCGGTTTTCTGAACCCGAAAGAAGCCGGGCAGGTGCTCGACTTTGTACCGGACCTGCGTAAGCACCACGGCACCATTCTCGGCGAAGTGGATGGCCGTGTGGTCTGTATCCCGGAGAAAACACGCTTCAACGGCAACCTTGCCGTCTATGGCGCAAGCGGCTCGAAAAAGACGCGCGCATTCTGCGTCAACATGATCTTGCAGTGCGCAGCACGGAAAAGCTCGCTGGTCATATGTGACCCCAAATCAGAGTTATACGAGAAAACCAGCGCGTATCTGCGCGATCAGGGCTACACCGTGCGCGTGTTCAATCTGGTCACGCCCGCGTCGTCGGATTCGTGGAACTGCCTGTCCGAGATCGACGGGCAGGAGCTGATGGCGCAGCTTTTCTGCGACGTTATCATCCGCAACACCGGCAGCGACCGGGGCGACCACTTCTGGGACAGTGCCGAGATGAATCTTCTCAAGGCGCTCGTCCTGTTTGTCGAGCGCAGCTATCCACCGGAGCGGCGGAACATTGGCGAAGCGTATCAGCTGCTTGTAAGCTGCTCGGAAAAGGAACTGAACGAGCTGTTTGACGCGCTCCCGCTGGGGCACCCGGCCAGAGCGCCGTACAGCATCTTTCGGCAATCGTCGGAGAGCGTGCGCGGCGGCGTGATCATCGGTCTTGGCTCCCGGCTGCAGGTGTTTCAGAACGCAGACATCCGCGCCATCACCAGCCACGATGAGATTGATCTGGAGCTGCCGGGCAAACAGCCGTGCGCTTACTACTGCATTACGAGCGATCAGGACAGTACCTTTGATTTTCTGTCCTCGCTGTTCCTGTCGTTCATCTTTATCAAGTTGGTACGATACGCTGATCAGAACTGTCCGGGCGGCTGTCTGCCGGTTCCCGTCCATGTGCTTGGCGAAGAACTTTGCGCCTGCGGCGTCATTCCCGATCTCAGCCGAAAAATCTCCGTGATCCGCTCCCGAAACATCAGTATGTCCTGCGTATTCCAGAATCTCGCCGGTCTGCAAAACCGCTATCCCAACAACCAGTGGCAGGAAATTCTAGGCAACTGCGACGTGCAGCTATTTCTTGGATGCACGGATGCACTGACGGCGGAGTTCATTTCCTCACGCTCCGGCGAAGCAAGCGTCGCCGTGACCAGTCAGGCCAAGCAGCTCGGCACATGGCGCATTTCCAACTACACCCCGGAATACCGCGAGACAAGCGGCGTCGGCCGCAGGCGGCTGCTCACGATGGACGAGGTTTTACGACTGGACGTGGATAAGGCGCTCGTCATTATCCGTGGGCGCAATATTCTGGAGGTCGATAAATTTGACTACTCCAAGCACTATGAAGCAAAGAAGCTGCGCCCGGATAAAGCGGCGTCGCACATCCCACGCTGGAGAAGCGAAACGCCGCCCCCAGTCGCACCTGCTCCCCGCACAACTCCAGCACCTAAAAAGGATACTTCTGCAAAAAAGCAGAAGATCATAACCACCAGCAAGGAATCCATTTTATCTAGGAAACCCCTGGGCTAATCACCTGCGGCGGGCGACGAATCTTTTCCGCCAATTCTGCGGTTTGAAAAGCGAGAAATACATACAGTATTCCTTCACTTTTCAAACCTTGCCTTGACGAAAAATCTTTCACCGACCGCTCTTGTCGATTAGCCCAGAGCTTTCCCACCACAAAAGGAGGAATGACCCATGCCCAGAAAAAAGGAATTGCCTGTTCCGGACAGCGGCGAACAGGACGACCTGCTTTCCGCTGAAACGCAGGAGTTTCCCGACGCACCGCTCACCGAACCGGTGGCGGAACCCATCCCCACAGAAAGCCCGCCCGATGAAGGCGCACCGGAGGACGATACGCCGTCGGAGGAATACACGGAATTTCTTCAAGCGCTGAATGAAGCTCCCGCGCAGGAAGATCCGCAGTCTGCTCCAGCTGCCGAAGCGGAGCAGCTGCCCTCCGAGGAAGAACCGGCACTGACCATCCCCTCAGAGGAACTGCCACCTGAACCTCCGCGCGCCGATTCTTCGCCGATGCCGCACAATGGCGCGGTTCTGACGATCACCGCCAGAACGCGGATTAAAAGTGAAGCCGAAGCCACCGACGAACTCTGGCATGAGATCCGCAACGCCTACCGGACGCGGCGGATCTTAACCGGCACGCTGGACGGCATTGAGCAGACGGCAGGCGGAAAGACGCTGGCAACGGTCAGCTTCCGTGGCTTCCGCATCGCCATCCCGATCCGTGAAATGCTTGTGCTGGAGGAACGTATGCCGTCCGGCAGAGCATATGCCGACTACATGAATCGGCTGAACCGCATTCTTGGCACGATGCTCGGCGCGGAGATCGACTTCATCGTCAAGGGCATTGACTCGACCACGCACAGCGCCGTTGCCAGCCGCCGGGAAGCCATGCTCCGCAAGCGGCAGACGTTCTATCTCGGCAAGGACACCACCGGGAATCCCTACATCTATCCTGGCCGTCTGGTCGAAGCGCGCGTGATCGCCGTCGCGGAAAAGGTGCTGCGCGTCGAAGCCTTTGGCATTGAATGTGCCATCTTTGCGCGTGACCTCTCCTGGCAGTGGGTGTCCGACGTCCGCGACCTTTACAGTGTCGGCGACCGGGTTCTGGTCCGCGTGCAGGAGATCAGCGGTGAGGATGCCGAGCATCTTTCCATCCGGGCAGATATCCGCAGCACGTTTTCCGAAACCAGCGTGGACAATTTGAAGAAGTGTCAAGTACAGAGCAAGTACGCCGGCAAGGTAACAGATCTTCGCGGCGGTGTTGTGTATATCCGCCTGAACAACGGCGTCAACGCCATCGCGCACACCTGCTATGATTCCAGAATGCCCGGCAAAAAGGACGATGTCAGCTTCGCGGTCACACGGCTGGATGAAGAACACGGCATTGCCGTCGGCATTATCACGCGGATCATCAAGCGGAACCTGTAATCCGGCAGCGTTCTGCCTATGACCGATTTCATGTTTCCTGCAGCGTCCACACTGGAACCGCTGCTGCGCCGTCTGAGGGTGCCTCCCTGACGGTACTAAACTACAAAAGGAGTTTTCTCTATGAAAGCCAAAGAAGAATACGTTGACGCCCCTCGTGAAACACGCTCGAAGGACATTACCGTCTACGCGGTCATTTTCCTCGTCCTGCTGGTCGGCGCGGGCATTTTCCTCGCAGTCAGGCTGCTGCATAAGCCCGCAGATGCGGCGCTTGCAAGCAGCAAATCCGGCATCGTCTACGATTCCAGCGCCGTCGAGGGCGGCTGGGATAATCTCAGTCCGGAGGAAATTGCGGAGAAGCTGAACGAAAAGGTTGCGGAGGGCATGATCAACATCAGCATGAACACCGCGCCGTACTTTGAAAACGGCACGGCGGAGGGCAATGTCATGATCGTAAACGAGTCGATCAACAATTACCCCCAGCAGGTCGAGTTCATCCGCAACGACACACAGGAGGTCATTTATCAGTCCAAAGCGATCCCCGTGGGCAGCAAGATCGAACGAGCTGCCCTTGATATGGAACTCCCGGCTGGCACATACGAATGCACAGCCATGTTCCACAATCTCGACCCCGAAACCGGTGATATTATCGGCACAGCCGGGGCAATTATCACAATCACCATCAAGAACTAATTTTCAAAACAAAAGGAGTAATTTACAATGAAAAACTTTAAGAAGACCATCTCTCTCATCCTCGCTATCTGCATGATCGCGTCCCTCGCCATTTCCGCTTCCGCTGCCAACACCGTGGACGCTTCGGGCGGCACCGGCACGTCCAGCGTCACGCTCTCTTCTACCGCTGACGGCAGCATTGGCGGCGACCCCGCAGCCACCAAAATGAGCGTCACTGTTCCGACCGTTTTGCCCATCGCCGTTGGTACGGATGGCACTGTCAGCACCGCCACCGATGCGAAGATCGTCAACAACTCCTTCGGCGCAGTCAAGGTCAATTCCGTGAGCATCGAAGCCGCGCAGGGCTGGCATCTGACCGCGTTTGGTGACAAGGCGACTCTGGCTCGTGAGAAGGTTGACTCTAACAAGTTCGGTTTCCAGCTTTCCGTTGGTGACGGCGTCGCTGCGGCAACGGACAACAAGGATGCCAGCAAGCAGGCTCTTCTGACGGATGCCATCGAGGGCTGCTATATGTCCGGCGTGGGCGATACCTCCGCAAACAGCGTTGGCATTGCCTATGACGCCATCGTGACCCCGGTTTCCGAAGCTGTGACCAACACCGCCATCGCAAGCGTCCTGTTCATCATCGCTTGGGATGCAGTCTAATCGCAATTCATCCAAGGGGAACGCCCAAAGCGTTCCCCTTAAAATCTAACAGGAGGTATTCAACGTGAAGAAAAAACGAATCCTCGCACTATTCCTCGCGGCAGTATCGTGCTTGTCACTGGCAGTATCCGCGTCGGCGGCAGGCACGACTACCCGCAAAGCCACGGATTTCCGCGATTTCGATAAATCCGCATGGTACGCCGAAGCGGTTAGCGCCGCAGTGGACAACGGACTTTTGTACGGCAAATCCAGCACCATTATTGACCCCAACGGCGACATGACACGCGCGGAGATGGCGGCTATCATCAACCGCTCGTTCGGGTGCTATAAAGCTGCTGATATTTCGCAGTACAAGGACGTTGCAAAATCCAAGTGGTACTACAAAGATGTAGCCCTCGCTGTCCAGATGGGTACTTATAACGGGCGTTCCAACTCGTCTATGGCACCAGATTCGCCTATCACGCGGCAAGAAGCCATGACGGTCGTTGCACGCGCACTGGAACTGGACTACGACGCATATGCCAAAACGGACTTGTCCAAATTTGCAGATGAAAAGAACATTTCCAGTTGGGCGCTGCCCTATGTCCGGGCAATGGTCGGCGCGGATTATATCCACGGCAGAACCAAAGGGCTGGAACCGCTGGATAATATCACCCGCGCAGAATTTGCGCAGATTTTCCATAACATCATCGGCACCTACATTGTGTCCAAGGGAACCTACGACAAAGACATCAAGGGCAGTGTCCTGATCCGCGCCGACGATGTAGAGCTGAAAAACCTGACCGTAGACGGCGACCTTATCATCGGCTGCGGCGCGGCAGACGGTAAAATCACGCTGGACAATGTAATCGTCAAAGGCAGATTGCTTGTCTGGGGCGGCGGCACGAAAGCCGTGTACTGCAATAACGGCACAAATATGCCCGCTGTTGTGGTGGCGCGTGTAGATGATGCTGTAAAAGTAATCTACGACAGAGATTCTACGCTCGCGGTCATCGACACCATCAAGGTACGCATTACGGACAGAGCAAAGGCGTTCAAAGAAACCGAGGTTATCTTTTATGACGTCTCCGGGCTCCGTGAAGCCCAGAAAGATCTCAACTCTATCGTCGAGAACAATCTTCTGGCTGTTACTGCTCCTGCTCATCTTTACGCACTTGTCGGGGCAACCGACGTGAAAGCCGAGTTTACGAACAACAGCAAGTCGGACACCTACAAGGTGGAAATCCGCAGGAATAAGGATAACGCCCTCATTGCAGATGCTTTTGAGCTTGCCGCAGGCAAGAGCATTTTGACGCTTACGCTGCTGGAAGCACCGGAGTTTGGCAATGTAGATTGCACCGTAACAGTCACGGCGTTCCGCGATGGCAAGCAGATCGGCTCCATGCAAACAGAATTGACGCTCCATGCCGCATACCTCTGGCCGAAGGAGGTGCTGTGACATGAAAAAATCTCTGGCACTTCTTCTGGCACTAGCGCTTATCTTCGCGTTTCCGGTCACAGCTTCAGCGGCGGAAACTACTGAAGCAAAGGTGCCTGTCACTTTGACCGTTGTAAATACCGTGTCGCCTATTTCCTGCACGGTTCCCGCTGCGCTGCCTGTCTCGTTGATAGATGGCTACGTCGTTTGTGCAAATAACGCCGCGATCACGAACACCGGCAAAACCGGTGCAATTCGCGTGACCAAGGTGGATGTTCAGGCGGGCACGTTCGAGATCGGCAATTTTGACGATTTTACGGCAAGCAAGAACAGCATCGCACTTAGCATCAATGGTTGTAGCACGAAAGGCGCGGGCGCTTTGACCCTCGTAGACGGCGCGTTTCCGGCGATTGCCGCCGAGAAAAATCTCGCCATCCGATATAAAGCCAAGGTTTCCGCAAGTGAAGCCGTCACGAACATCAACGCAGCGACCGTGATCTTCACGATCGCCGCTGTAAACGAAAAGGAGGCTGCATAATGAAGAATTTCAAAAAATTCACCGCATTTGTGCTGGCTCTTTGTATGCTGTTTTCACTGAGCATTTCCGTGTTTGCTGCGGAGAAAACGCCGACAGGCTATCTGACGTGGACGCTGGATGACAGCGGCACACTTTCTATCTCCGGCAACGGCAGAATTGCCGCGTTTGCAAGCGCAGAAGACCAGCCTTGGCACGAAATGCGGGAAAGCATTACGAGCGTAAAATTTGATCCCGGCGCGCACATGATCGTGCCGGATGTCGCATTTTGGTTTTCCGGTTGCACAAACCTGAAATCTTGCGTTCTGCCCTCGTTTGCAAACCTTGGCGCGGATGCATTCAAGGATTGCGCAAATCTGAACCGGTTGCAGCTGCACTACAACGACGAGAGTTTTTACATTTCGGACACCGCATTTTCTGGCGTGGACACGACTGCACTCGAAATCGTAACCTGCGATGAGGTCACGATGGGCATTCTTGACGCAAAAGGCATCACCTTTGTCGCGGCATACCCCGTTCTTATGATCTCCTCCGGCGCTTGCGGCGTTTCGGGTTGCAACTGCTCGTCTTGCAGCTTCACCTACGATTATGAGCAGAAGGATGAATCCAAGCATTACGTCTGGGAGTGCTGTACGAATTGCAGCGCAAACGAGTATGCGTATCGCCACACGCAATCCCATAGCTTCAACTCGCGCGGTGTTTGTACCAAATGCGGCTACGAAGAAGATACGTCCTGCCAGCACAACAATACCTATACATCGTGGGATAGCTGCGATTGGGAAGAAATTTGCCGGGACTGCGGCGAGGTCGTTGACTGGGGCACGTCTCACGGCTCGTATTCCTATGGTGATTGGGAATATTACTCGACCAGCCAGCATCGACGCTATGGCACTTGTGACGACTGCGGTGGTGGTGGAAAATATCAATACGGTCGCCACAGCACAAGCACGGAATACTATGAATATAATGAAACGCAACATACAGTCGAAAAATATTGCAGTGTCTGCAATTCCGACGTTGGCTCTGCCACAAAGCAGAACCATTCCCTGAAGTACGGCAGCTGGGAAAATGACTCGGATACCCAGCATCGCAGAAGCGCAACGTGCAGCCTTTGCGGCTATTCTGGTTACACCTACGCAAACCACAGTTTCAAGTACGGTTCGTGGGCGAACTATAGTGATACTCAGCATCGGCGTACCAAATCCTGTTCGACCTGCTCCACCAGCGACTATGAGTACGCTGGCCATTCTTTTACTTACGGCAAGTGGTCAAGCGTAAGCGATACCCAGCACAAGCGCACAAAAACCTGTTCAGTTTGTAAGGCAACGGCAGATGAATACGCAGACCATGTGGATTCCAACGGCGACGGAAAGTGCGACGACTGCGGCGCAACGGTCAGCCTGACCGTCACTTGGGACGCGGGCACAAACGGCGGCACCATTGACGGCAAAGCAACGTACAGTGAAACTGTAAAGTCGAATTCTGCACCGGCTGCGCCCAGCGCTTCTCCTGTGAAAACCGGATACACATTCAAGAGCTGGTATACCGAAAAAACGGGCGGCAAGCTCTATAACACCGTCACGTCGATTACGACCAGCCAGACGTTCTATGCGCAATTTGAAGCCAATAAGTACACCGTAACATGGGATCTGGGCGCCGGCCAGAGCGAAACGACCGAGCAGACGTATGGTGAAAAACTCGTTCTCCCCGCCGATCCGGAACGTAAAAACGCCGAATTTTTAGGCTGGTTTACGGAGAAAGACGGCGGTACAGAAGTTACGGCAAACACCGTTTTCAAGGAAACTGCTGCGACAACGTATTATGCGCACTGGGAAATTACTGAGTTGTTTTCGGTGACAGTTCCGGCGACCCTGCCGCTCGTCGTGGATGAAACCGGCAAGGTCTATGTCGCCGCTGCTTCCATCGTCAACAATTCCACCGGTGATGTGAAAGTTTCTTCCGTCAGCGTCACCAGCAAAAATGGCTGGGAGTTCGTGCCGTATTCGACCAACATGGCAAGGGCCAAAGTGGACGCCAAGCAGGTCGGCTTCAAGATCAATTCTTCCGAGACCAGCAAGACCGGTGATTCTGAGGTCTTCACACTGGCTGCGCCGTGGACGGTCAAAGAAGCAGACGCGCTCTCCATCAACTATGATGCCGTCGTGTCCGCCGTCTCTCAGCCTGTGACCGGGCAGGAGATCATGTCGGTCGTCTTTGTACTCGAATGGGCGTAAACGATAGTCGTCAGACCGGGCTGGACGAAGCGGTTCAGGTCGGCAGCACCGCCGCAAAGGTCGTGGAAGGCGCCACAAAAGCCGGCAAGATCACGGCCGCAGCTGCAAATGGGGCCGCCCTCGGCGGCCCCTACGGCGCGG
>OGYJ01000709.1_pt1 | contig 30943 bp, 24 predicted proteins | sample 1576531 | NCBI WGS metagenome assembly OGYJ01 (sample SAMEA3541574, study PRJEB24748) | human gut metagenome | biome: human gut; feature: human-associated habitat; material: faeces | place: China | collected 2012 | reverse complement strand
CTTTTTTGCATACTTTTTTCTGACAAGCCAGAAAAAAGTATGTCCGCGAAGCGAACCCCGCGCCATTCCGGCGCGCACGAAATAACCCCATTGCCGGTGCGCAAAATGGCGCATCGGCGTCCGTGCAGGATACAAACCCCGTCCAAATGATACCAGAACAAAAGCAGGGAAATGCCTATGAACGTACTGCATAAAACCAAACGCCCGCCGGAGGCGGAGACGGTCCAGGAGGTCGAGCGCCTGAGCCGGCGAAGCCGCCGCGTGCACGACTTCATCCACTCGCTCTTCTTCTCCGGGCCGAGCTTCCTCGGAATGCTGATCTTCTTCATCATTCCCTTCGGCGTGGTGGTGTACTACTCCTTCATCGCCGGAGCGCTCGATCACAGCTTCGCGGGTCTGAAAAACTACATAAGCGTGATCCAGAACGGCGCATTCAAGATCGCCGTTAAGAACACGGCGGTGTTCTCCGCACTGTCGGTGCCGCTGGCCGTTATTCTGGCGCTGGCGCTGGCGCTGATGCTGGAGGCGCGCATTCCGCTCAAGAGCCAGTTCCGGACGTTCTTCCTCAGCCCGATGATGGTGCCGATCGCATCCATCATTCTGGTCTGGCAGGTGCTGTTCCATGACAACGGCGTCGTCAATGAGGTGCTCAAGGCGTTCGGACAGGACAAGATCTACTGGTTCTCGTCCAACGCCAGCCTGCTGGTCATTGTGATCCTGTTCCTCTGGAAAAACCTCGGCTACAACATGATCCTCTTCATGGCGGCGCTCAACAACGTCCCCAAGGCGATGCTTGAGGCCGCTGAGGTCGAGGGCGCGAGCGAATGGACGCAGTTCGTCCACATCAAGCTCCGCTACCTCTCGCCGACGATCCTGTTCGTGACGATCCTGTCCATCATCAACTCCTTTAAGGTATTCCGCGAGATCTATCTTCTGACGGGCAATTACCCCTATGACTCGCTGTATATGCTCCAGCACTTCATGAACAACATGTTCCGGCAGCTGGATTATCAGAAGCTCTCCGCGGCGGCGGTGCTGCTGGCGATCGTGATCGTTATTCTGATCGCCATTCTCTTCGCGGTCGAGAATTTCTTCGGAAAGGACGTGGAGGGATGAAGAAAAAACGCTATTTTTCCCGCGGTATGCTGACGCTGCTGGCGGCGGTATTCGCGTTCCTGTTCCTGATGCCGACGGTGCTCACGATCACGAACTCGTTCATGACGCAAAGCGAGATCACCGCCAACTACGGTCAGGTCTTTTCCAGCACCACGACCGGCAGCAGCTACATTTCCAAGACCATCAACCTGAAATTCATTCCCGACAAGGTCAGCTTCACGCAGTATATCACGGTGCTGCTGAAAAGCCCGGAATATCTGCTGAAATTCTGGAACTCGGTCATTCTGGTCGCGCCGATCGTGGCGGGCCAGCTGCTGGTGGCGTCGGTCGCGGCCTACGGCTTCACGCGCTGGCGCGGCAAAATACGCGACGGACTGTTCTTTGCATATGTGATCCTGATGCTCATGCCGTATCAGGTCACGCTCGTGCCGAACTATCTGGTGAGCGACTGGCTGGGCCTGCTGAACACGCGCTGGGCCATCATCCTGCCGGGTATTTTCGCGCCGTTCTCGGTGTTCCTGCTGACGAAGTTCATGCGACGCATTCCGGTGGCGCTGATCGAGTCGGCCAAGCTCGACGGCGCGAACGAGTGGCATGTATTCTGGGACATCTGCCTGCCGCAGTGCCGCAGTGCGCTGTATTCGGTGGCGATTCTGGTGTTCATCGACTACTGGAACATGGTCGAGCAGCCGCTCATCCTGCTGCCCGACGCCGATATGCAGCCGCTTTCGGTCTATCTTTCCACCATCAATGCCGGTGAGATCGGCATTGCCTTCGCCGTCGCCGTGATCTACATGATCCCGGGACTTCTGATGTTCCTCCACGGCGAAGCGTATCTTGTTGAGGGCATCGCGCATTCCGGCTCTGTGAAAGGATAAAGGGGTAAAGGCTATGGAAACAAATGTGAAGAAAAGAGAATGGGTCAAAACGGTCGCAATTATTTTCCTCGCGGTCATGCTGGTGCTGACCTTCTTCTCGAACACGATCATGAATCATTCTCTGCCCGAGGTGGCGACGGCCAACGTGACCTCCGGCACCATCAACGCCAAAATTCGCGGACAGGGCACCGTCTCTGCCAACGAGACCTATGACGTGACGATCAAGCAGACGCGCAAGGTCGCCAGCATCAAGGTCAAGGCCGGTCAGGAGGTCGCGGCGGGCGACGTGCTGTTCACGCTCGAGGCCGAGGAATCGGACGAGCTCAAGCAGGCGCAGACCGATCTGGAATCGATGGAGCTGAACTACGAAAAGAGCCTCATCGCCGCCTCTACCGAGGCTGCGCGCGAAAACCGCGAGGTGCAGAAGCTCCAGGAGACCTATAACGACCTGCTCGCGCAGTATCACCAGTACAGCAATAAGGACGCCAGCCAGATCGCCAAGGAAAAGGCTGCGGCGGACGCAAAGCTGAAGGAACTTCAGGCGGACAGCAAGGCCGCGCAGTCAGACTATGAGGCGCGTGTTGCGGAAAAGACCGAGCTGGAAAGCGAAGCGGCGGAGCTGAAAACGCATATTGCTTCGCTGAAGGCCGTGATGGGCAAGCAGGAAGAGATCATCGCGGCGCAAAATACGCTGTATCAGGATCAGATTCGTTATCTGAACGACTACAACCGCCTGATGGAGCTTGCGGGACAGAATCCGCAGGTTGCTATGTCCTATGCACGCTATCCGGAGCAGTTTGCCAACATGTTGACCGAGCAGGACCTTGCCGGTACGACCGGCGACAGCAAGACAGCTGACCCCAAGCTGGCTCGTGCGCAGCAAATCGCAACCGCTTACACGACGCTCACGAAAGATCAAAGCGATATTGATTCACTGACTGCGGAACGCGACAATATGATCTATGATATCGACGGCGTCCGTGATTATTCTCAGGTCGAATCGGAATACCGGTATGCATATAATGAATACGACGCCGTCAAGCGCGAGCTTGACAGCTTTGACAGTGAGACGAGCCGACTGAAAAAGCTGGCAGAGGATGCGGCGCAGGCCGTGACCGACCAGCAGGAGGTCGTTGACAAGCTGGCCTCGGCAGGCACACTGGCCGATCAGGTCAAGTCCGCAAAGCAGGCGCTCGAAGATAAGATCTTTGAGCAGAGCCTTTCCGACGGCTCGTCGCTCGATCTCGAGGCGGCCAAGAAGGCCATCGACGAGAAGAAGGCCGACATTGAAAAGCTGACGCAGAACGCCGACGAGACCGAGGTCAAGGCCAAGGTCGCGGGCACCGTCTCCAACATCGCCATCACCGCCGGCACGAACGCCAACGCGGAGACGCCGCTCATTACCCTCAACCTGACCGACCGCGGCTACACCGTCAAGATCTCCGTCACAAACGATCAGGCCAAGAAGGTGCGCGTGGGCGACAATGCGGAGCTGGTCAACTACTGGTACGGCGGCGACATTCAGGCGACGCTTGAAAACATCACCAACGACCCGCAGAACCCCGGCAAGGGCCGCCTGCTGGTATTCCGGCTGACCGGCGACGTGGAGCCGGACACGAACCTGACGCTCTCCATCGGCCAGAAGAGCGCGAACTATGACTGCATCGTCCCGAACTCCGCTGTCCGCACCGACAGCAACGGCACCTTCGTGCTGGCCATCACGGTCAAGAGCAGTCCGCTCGGCAACCGCTACACGGCCACGCGCGTGGACGTGCAGGAGCTGGCGAAGGACGACACCAATACCGCCGTCACCGGCCTTTCCTCCGGCGATTTCGTCATTACCACCTCGACCAAGCCCATTGAGGCCGGTACGCAGGTGCGTCTGGTGGACAACGGATGAGCGGGCGCGGCGGAAAATATGTCAGGAAAGCGCCCTCCCTGACGAAAAAGCAGCTGCTTCTGCTGCTGTTGAACGTCGTGCTGGCCCTGCTGGCGCTGGCGTGCGCGTGGGGGCTGAACGCCGTGAAGAGCGCGCTGCTGACGCAGTCGGCTGCAAAGGCGTGGCGCGGCAGCAGCGAAATGCGCTTCGCGCAGGTTTCCGTGTTCCTGCCGGAGGATGAAAAAACGGATGTGAATTCCATCGAGAGCTTCCGCCGCACGCTCGATCAGGCGCTGGTGGACGCCTCGCTGGAGGCTCCGGAGGGCGGAAGCCTCTACACGGACGCCTATTCCGGCACGGCGACGGTCTCCGTCGTGAGCGGCAAGACCTCGCTGTCGGTCAAGACCATCGGCGTGGGCGGCGATTTCTTCCTGTTCCACCCGCTGACGCTGCGCTCCGGCAGCTATCTGACCGGAAGCGACTACATGCCCGACCGCGTCCTGCTGGACGAGGAGCTGGCGTGGGCGCTGTTCGGCAGCTATGACGTGGCGGGCATGAGCATCCAGATCGGTGAGCGCACCTACCCCGTGGCGGGTGTCGTACACCGTGAGGACGATTTTGCCAGCAAGGAGGCCTATCAGGACGGGCCGGGCATGTTCATGAGCTATGAGGCGCTCAACGCCATCAGCGAAACCAAGCTCGGCTGCTATGAGATCGTCATGCCGGATATGATCTCCGGCTATGCCGAAAGCGTCGTGAAGGATAAATTCCCGGTCGGCGACGGCACGGTGGTGGAGAACACCGGGCGCTACAGCTTCGGGAACCTCTGGAGCATTTTCCGCAGCTACGGCAAGCGCTCGATGAACACGCAGGGCATCATTTATCCCTATTGGGAGAATGCGGCCCGGCTGACGGAGGACTACGCGGCGCTGCTGCTTGCGCTTTTGATCCTGTTTGCGATCTGCCCGGTCGTGTTTGCCGTGATCTGGGTCGTGCGGACGGTCAAGGGGCTGGTCACGAAGGCCGCCGGAGCCGCCGGACGCAAGATCGAGGAAAAGATCGAGGAGGAGAAGGAAAAGCACTACGTCGGCGGCGGAATATAGGCGATCTCGAAGCATCTACAGACAAAACGCACCGCAAATGCCCTGCATTTGCGGTGCTGTGTTTCTCAAAGCGTATTTTGCGTCATGGCGCGAGCAGCGCCTCCGGCGGCAGATGGAGCAGCTCCGGCGCCTCCGCCGCCTCCGCCGCGCAGGAGACGAAATGGCCGCGCGGCTCCAGCGTGTGCAGGCGCCACGTCTGCCCTTCGGCCTGCACGAGATCGTCCAGCACGCAGTAGGACGCGGGCGCCAGCCCGAGGCCGAGACCGCATGCCTTCATGACGGCCTCCTTCCGCGTCCAGAGACGGGAGAAGGGGATCGCGGCGGGGGAGTCCTCCCATTCCTCCGGCGTCAGAACGCGGCGCAGAAGCGCCTCAGACGCGCCGCGGCGCGCATCCTCGCAGTCCACGCCGACGGCGCGGTCGGACACGGCCAGCACGGCAAGCGTCCCGCCGTGGCTCAGATTGAATTCCGGCCCGCCGGGAATATGCGGCTTGCCGCAGGGGCCTTTTAAGAGCCGGCCATCCGTGCGGACGCCGAGGACGGCGCGCAGGAGCAGCCCTCCGGCGGCTATCCCCAGCGCGGCGGCTCGGTCACGGCAGAGCTGTACGCGCTGCCGCCGCTCCGGCGGCAGAAGCGCCAGCGCCTCGTCCCAGTACGGCGCAAGCGCGGCGCAGTCGGTCTCATAGATACGAAGCATCGTCTCACCTCAACAGCGTCATTTTACCAGAGAAAAAACGCGGACGCAACATGGAACCTTTTTCCGACCTGCGCGTCTAAGATAATACACCGCAGGCGGCGGAGCCGCCCTGAGAAAAGAGGCATTTTATGAAGAAAGAGAAACCGGAGGAACCGGAAAAGAAGGAAAACGCTGCGCCGGAGGAAGCGAACGTCGGCAATTACATGGCGGAGGGCATGTGCTTCGGTCTGGCGCTGGGGCTGATCTTCGGGCAGGCGGTATTCCACAATCTCGCGCTCGGCATGTGCATGGGCCTGAGCATCGGAATGCTGCTCGGCATGAGCGTCAAAAAGCCAAAGAAGGAAAAGGCGGAAGAAAAGAAAGAAAAGGAGAACGAGAACCATGCTGAAAATTGAACATCTGACCAAGCGCTACGGCGAAAAGAAGGCAGTGGACGATCTGTCGCTGCACATCGCGCCGGGCGAAATTTACGGCTTCATCGGCCACAACGGCGCGGGCAAGACCACGACGCTCAAATCCTGCTGCGGCATCCTGCGCTTTGACGAGGGCGAGATCAAAATCGGCGGCAAGTCTATCCGCACCGATCCCATCGCCTGCAAGCAGATGATGGCCTACATCCCGGACAATCCCGATCTGTATGAGTTCCTGTCCGGCATCAAGTATCTGAATTTCATCGCGGACATCTACGGCGTCGGGAAAAGGGAGCGTGAGGAGCGCATCCGGCGCTATGCGGACGTGTTCGGACTGACCGCCGATCTGGCGCAGCCCCTCAGCGAGTATTCGCACGGCATGAAGCAGAAGCTCGCCATCATTTCAGCGCTGCTGCACGAACCGAAGCTGATTTTGATGGACGAACCGTTTGTCGGCCTTGATCCCACGGCGGCACATCAGCTCAAGACCATTATGCGGGAGCACTGCGACCGCGGCGGTGCGATCTTCTTCTCGACGCATGTGCTGGAGGTCGCGGAAAAGCTCTGCGACAAGGTCGCCATCATCAAGGGCGGACGCCTCATCGCCTCCGGCACGATGGAGGAGGTCAAGGGCGACCAGTCGCTGGAGGACGTGTTCCTGGAGCTGGAGGGCGAAGGCAATGTTTAAGTCGCTGCTGAAAACGCGTCTGGCCGCCTTCGGCGCGTATTATTCCGGAGCAGCCAGAAGGCGCGGCGGAAAGAAGAAAAAGAGCGGTACCGGCTCGAAGGTACTGTATGGGCTGCTGATGGTCTACTGCTTCGTCGTATTCGTCGGTATGTTCTTCGCGCTGTTCTCCACGCTGGCCGGGGCCTTCGGCGGAACGCACTTCGCGTGGCTGTATTTCACGCTTTACGCGCTGATGTCCTTTGCGCTCATGTTCATCGGCAGCGTCTTTATGGCCAAATCGCAGCTTTTTGAGGCGCAGGACAACGAGCTTCTGCTGGCCATGCCGGTGCCGCCGCGGTACATCCTCGGCTCCCGGATGGTCGCGCTGGCAATCTACAACGCCGTGTTCCAGCTCATCGTGGCCATCCCGGCGCTGGCGGCGTGGTGCGTCAGCGGGTATGCGACGGCGGCGGGCGTGATCGCATTTTTGCTGCTGCTTCCGGTGCTGAATCTGTTCACGCTGGCGGTAACGTGCCTGTTTTCATGGCTGCTGTCGCTGCTGACGAGCCGGATACGCAATAAGAATCTGGTGACGATGCTGTTCTCGCTGCTGTTCTTCGGCGCGTATTTCGTCGTGATCGGACGTGCGAACGAGTATGTGGCGGAGCTGGCGGCCAGCGGCGCGCAGATCGCAGATGCGCTGGGCGGTGTTTCGCCGCTGGTCTGGCTGGGCGAGGCGATGGTCGGCGGCAATGTCCCCGCGCTGCTGGGGTCGCTTGCGCTCCTGCTCGTTCCGTTCGTGCTGGTCTATGCGCTCCTGTCGCGCAGCTTCATCGGCATCGTGACCATGAAGCGCGGCGCGGCAAAGAAAAAATATCAGGAACGCGAGCTGAAAACGGCCAGCGCAGGGGCGGCGCTGGTACGCCGGGAGGCGGCGCGCCTTACCTCGAGCGCGGCGTATATGATGAACGCGGGCCTCGGCGTCGTGTTCTGCGCGGCTGCGGCTGCGTTCCTGATCTTCGGACGCGGAAGGGTGCTCGGGATCGTGGAGGCCATGGGGCTGAGCACGGACACGCTGACGGCCATTGCGGCGCTCGTGATCGGGTATTTCCTGTCTACGATGGTTTTCTCGGCCTCGTCGGTCTCTCTTGAGGGAAAGAATATCTGGATCGTGCGCTCCGCGCCGGTTTCGTCGGCGGAGATCCTGATGGCGAAGCGGCGGCTGCATCTGCTGATCGCCGTTCCGGCGGCGCTGCTTCCGGCGGCGGCCTCGGCGAGTGTGATCGGCGTGAACGCGGTGTTCACGGCGCTGTTTGCCGCGGCGTTCGCGCTGGTGACGGCGGATATCGGACTGGTCGAGAATCTGCGGCACCCGAACCTGACGTGGATCAACGAAATGCAGCCCGTCAAGCAGGGCGCGGCGGTGATCCTCACGATGCTCATCCTGATGGGTATGCTTCTGGTGCCGACGCTCCTGTACATCTTCCTGCTCTCCGGCTCGGATGTGCGGCTGGTGCTGGGCGGCTGTGCGGTCGTGTTTTTCGGTCTGGACCGGCTGCTCGTTCACTGGCTCCGGACGAACGGCGTCCGCCGCTTCGAGGAGCTGGGCTGAGCCTGCGGCGAAAATCAACAAATTTCCGCGCGAAGGCTTGCGAACCGGTGCGATATCGTGTATAGTAAGGATGCTCGCTTCCAATGCGCGAAGCGGGCATCTCTCTGCGTATGACACGAAATTCTGGAAGGGGAGTCGGGAGCATGAAATACATTGCGATCTGCGGAACGGTCGGCTCCGGCAAGACGACCCTTCTGCGCCGTCTGACGCAGCGGCTGGGAGACCGCGCGGCATGGCATGAGGAGCGGCCGCAGGACAATCCCTTCATCACCGACTACTACGCGGACACGAAGCGCTGGACCTTCCACGCGCAGGTCTCGTTCCTGTCGCTCTACTTTGACCGGCCGAAATGGCGCGAGGAGACGGCGGAGCTGTTTTTCTTCGACCGCTGCTTCCTTGAAAATCTGGTCATTGCGCAGTACCGCCGCGATCAGGGCGACCTGACCGAGGACGAGTACCAGACGCTCTGCCAGTTGGCAAACGGCGTTTCGGCGCTGATGCCGCGCATCGACAAGTATATCTATCTCGACTGCTCGATCAACACCATTCTCGAGCACATCCGAGGCCGTGGACGCGACTATGAGGACGAGCTGGACCTCATGTATGTCTATGAGCTGAAGGCACTCTACGACGAGTGGGCCAAGACGCTCCCGCCGGATCGAACGCTGGTCGTCCACATGGACGACGGCGAATACGATCTTGAGAAGATCGTGAAATTCATCGAAGCGTGAACTGCGGTAAAATCCCCGTTCTGCAAGGATTATTTCCCAAAATACTCTTGACAACAGCGAATTATGTGGTAAAATTAAACAGGATAAGAGAAAATGCGAAAGGGGTATTTCTATGAAAAAGTTTCTTGCATTGTTCTTGATCTGTGTGCTCGTGGTCAGTATGCTGTGCGTTGGCGTTCTCGCCGCTGACACGCCCAGTCCGGAAGGCCAAGTCGAACCGCCTCATACCGATACGCCGGAACAGTCTCCCCAGACTGGCATTGGCGGCAGCCTTATGGTCGTGGTTTGCGTGGTCGTTGCCGCGATGCTTGTTGCAGTCATTTCTCTGAAGAAGGTTTCCGTGATTTGATTCTTCTCTGCCGCAGCTGAGGGCGCGATAGAGCGCAGCCGCCGGACTTTCGGCGGGGGCTCCGTCCGTGTCCAGATTTCTGCGTCATACACATATCAAGTACGCAGCATCCCGCTATGACGGTTTCGTCGTAGCGGGATTTTTCTATTTGTGCAGCGGAAAGCAGCGGCACAGCCGGACGGCGGGCCTTTGCGCGGCATCAGGCGGTTTTCCTCGCGGTATACAGGTATTTCCGCGGCAGCGCCGCGTTCCTCGCGATACGCAAGCTAGTCCTGCGAAGAGCGGCTTATGCAGCGCAAGGACTCCTCGCGCCGGTCAGATTTTCAGCGCCCCCGGCGCGCGATGGCGCTGTTGGGGCCGCGCATTTGCGCCAGCGGCGTTTTGATAAACAAAATGGCGGAGAAGTGCGCTGCACTTCTCCGCCAAGGTCTATTCCGATCAATACCAGCCGAACATGCCGCAGGTCAGTGTCCGCGTCGTGCCGTAGACCGTCGTGCCGTCCAGAGTGACCCAGTACGGCGTGATCTCCAGCGTCTCGCCTCTGCGCAGGCCGCTCACGTCGTATTTCAGAACGGCAAGCTTCGCGTTCCGGCCCACGCCGCTGAACAGATAGCGCGCCGTGTAGATCCCGTAACGGGAGCTGACGCTTGCGGCGGGAACTGCCTCGCCGTTGATCACAAAGCCCGTCTGCGCGTAATCCTCGCTGTCCAGCGCGGACATGAGCTGAAGCTCGCGGCTGCTCAGCCAGCGCTGCTCGACGTACTTCATTTGCAGGTAGGCGTCGCTGACGTACTTTGCGTAGACTGTCATGTCTGCCTGAACGTCGCTGAGCTGTGCAGGCTCGGTGCAGGCTTCGTCCGCAAACCAACCGGCGAAGCGCATTCCATCCGCGCCGGCGTATTCAAGCTTGCCCGTCAGGTTGCCGCGCTCGAAGGCCAGCTCACGGATCTCACCATTGTCCACGACCGTGACCGTAACGGTCTCCGGCTCGACCGGCGTATCCGGCTCTGCGATGATCGAGCAGGTGTCAAGGAGCGTCAGCATGGCCGCCTGCGCTGCTTCCACGGCCTCTGCTCTGGAAATATGCTGCGCATCGTCCGCGATCTTGCCGATCTTCGAGTACTTCGGGTCGGTGTCGGGGCCAATGCCCTCATATCTACAGGTGCGCGTCGCCGTGCCGGTGACCTTTACGCCGTCCATGGTGATCCAGTAGGGGGTGAAGGTGATTTGCGTATCCGCTTCCGTCCAGTACTCCTTCGGCACTTCAAGGCAGGTCAGATAGCCGCTCAGATTGCCGAAGGTTTCGGAGTTGGCGGTGAGATTCCATTCCGTGCCGTTCGTGAATCGGACATAGAGATTTGCATAGGCGCTTCCGCCGAGCGTTACATCCGGTTCCCCGACCGATCTCAGCTTGATCGGATGACCGTTCGCAGTCGCTTCAAAACCGGCTTCCCGGTAGTTCAGGCCGTCCACGACGCTCATCAGATAGAAGCCGATGACATCGACCGTCGTCGTGTCCTTGTGCTTGCTGAGGCTGAGGCTCTTCGGCTGGAGATAGGCGTCAGAGACCTCGCGGATGTAATACGTCGCGTTTGCCTCCGGCGTGAAGCACAGTGCATTTTCACGTTCGTTGTAAGAGACAGGCTGCGTGTAGGCAGCGTCAAGGAACGCGCCGCCGTAGAGGAAGCCTTCCTTGACCTTCTTGGTCAGGTCGAAGTCCGTCGAAACGTCCAGCGTCTCAGTCTCGCCGTTGCTGCCGTGTACAAGCGTGAACTGGCCGCCCTCGTTGATTACGACGGTCGTGAGCGTCATGCTGTACTGTTGGCCGTCAAGCTCTTCCCAGGTGAACGTCCAGGTGAGGTTGGCCGTGCCGAAGCCGCCGCCGAGCTTGACCGCGCCGTTATCAAAGTATGCCACGTCCTCTTTGTCAGAGGTGCAGGTGAGCGTCTGGTTCTGGCCGTAGGTATAGCCGGTGTAGAGAAGGTTCTGTACGTCCGTAGTACCGTCCGCCGTGAAGCTGGTCGTATTCTTTACGACCGCGTTGGCCTTAGTCGTTTCCACGTTCAGAAGATCGTCCGTCAGGATGAAATCAAAGGGAACGACGGTACCGGCCGCGCCGTTGCTAAAGCGCTTTTCCGTCTCGGCTGCGGTCAGGGTCGTATGTACGCTGTCCACACTGCTGAGATAGGTGATTGTGCCGTTGCCGTTCTCGCCGCCCTTATAGCCGACGCTGCCGTCGGTGTTGTAGACGCGGAAGTGGTAGCCGGGCGTTGCGTATTTGCTGTTCGCGCTGCTGAGCATATCGCCCCATGCGAGATACTTGTCGCCGGCAGTGGAGCCAGCTGCACCGAAGTGCATGGACAGCTCCCACGGATCGCCGCTCCAACGGTCGGAAGAGGTATTGCCTTCGGTATACCACGCACTCGAGCCGCTGTCCGCAAAGCTGTGCGCGGGCTGTCCGTCGCGCAGTCCAGCGTCAAACTCCGACACGGTCCCACGAAGCGGCGGAAGCGGGTAATAGAACGAAAGAAAACGGCTGTAGTAGCTGTCCTGCCAGTAGATGCGCGTACCGTAACCGTAACGCCGCCAGACGGCAATGCTCTGGTCAACGTTCTTTGCTGCGACATACGGTGCGGCGGCAGTGCCGCGCTGGATGGTCGAAGCGACGTCGCCAAGCTCGTTGTAAGCGTTTCCGTAATAACCGCCCGTTCGCGACCCGGGATAATCGCTGGTATCAATTTCGTCGTTAAAGCTGGTATCCGTCGCAAGCAGATGCACGGCCGTCTGCTGACCGGCGGTATCCTTGACCTTGCTGCCGGAATTGCTGGCGATCATCCAAAGGCCATTCGTCGGCGCTTTGTTGGTCGCGACCCAGAGGCCCTTCACACTGGCCTCGTTTGCGGCAGGCGTTGCGTCCGCAGCCTTGAACCAGCTGAGCGGAATGAGGTCGGCTTCCAACTGCATACCTACCGGCGAGGGATGCGCGTAGTCGGTTGTATAGGCTTCTGCGATCTTACCCTTTTGGAAGGTGACACCGTCGATCACGACATCTGTACCGACCGCGTCCGAGAAGGGCGCATAGCCTGCATACTTGTTCTGATTGTGTGCAAGCCACTGATTGACGGCCAGACGGATGTTGTTGGCTGCCGTCGCCATCTCAGCTTTCCATTCCAGGGAATCATTGCGCGCGTACATCAGAAGCGGGTTGATATCCGAGAAGTAGAGCTGGATATTTGTGCCATTCCTCTGGTTATAGCTGTTGACCTGATCGATCAGGTTCTGGAAGCCGCCGATGATCTGCTCCGCCGTCGGCTGGTAGCCGTCCGGACGGGTGCCGCTGCCGTTGAACCATTCCTTCAGATCGGGAAGCAGGGGATGGAGAATGTCGTTTGCGCCGATCTTGACGAAGATCTTCTGAACGCCCGCGACCTCAAGCGCATCCATCTGGAAGCGCGTTGTCAATGCCGCGCCCTCCAGCGGGCCTTGGAGCTTTCCCGCGCCATCCTGAAGCAGCTCGTTGCCCTTGATGGCGGAGGAGACGACGGAGACGTTGTGAACGCCGTTTTTCTGAAGGTTATCCTGAAGCATGTTCGGGATGGAGTTGGTGATGGTGGAGTCGCCGATAAACACGGTCGTGTAGGTATCCGCGCTGGCCATTACGTCGATCTCCTGCAAAAGCGGCAGAAGGTTATAGTCGCCCTCGCCGTTATTGATCGAAACAAGGTTTGCCGCGTTGCCGATGAGACTCAGATTCAGATCGTTTGTGACATCACCGCTCTGAAACCATGCGGAACCGCCGGTCAAAGCAAAGTCACGAACATTTTTCGCGGAAGTGCAATAGATGTTGATGATCAGAGAGCTTCCTTCGGGGATCGCATTCGGGAAGGAGAAGAAAACATCCTGCGTCGCCTTGGTGGCAATACTGAAGCTCGATTTGCCATCAGATGTCTTTGCGCTCACGGTCGTGCCGCTGGCCTGTCCGCTCAGGCCTTCCGAACCTTGCAGGCCGATCGTGACTTTGTCGATCGAAAGCGAACCGGTGCCATAGTAATTGGTCAGCGTCATGCGGAAATCCTTGCCGCCGAGCTGCGTCGGAACCTGAATACGGAATGTTCCACGTCCGCTTGCTGCGAGCGAGCTGATAGAGCTGATTGCCTTTGCCGCCTGACTGTCTTCTGCTGCGTTCAGGACGCTTCCATGCCATGCTGCGACCCAGTGCTCTGACGATCCGTCTGCGGATGCCTGCGGCGCCAGGAAAAGCGCCATCGAGCAGAGCATTGCAAAGCAAAGCAGCAGGGACAATACCTTTTTCATCTGTTTCATGTTTTCTCTCCTCTGTCTGTTTGGGTGTTCGCTTCGGCTACTCCTTTGGAACGATCAGGTAGCCGTCGTTTTGCAGCTTCCCGAAGAAAGCCGTCAGCGCATTGTGCGCCTGTTCCGCGCTGATATGGAAGGTTTGGATGGCCTGCTGCTCGATCTGCGCGAGGTCGAGTTGTTTTTCAAAGAGCTGCCAGAACCATACGCCGGTCTCGTTGAGGTTTTTGACGTATGGGACCTTGCCTCTTGCTTCGCCCGTGGCGATGAGCAGATGCTCGTCACAGACGGTCTCCAGCAGCACGCCGGGCTGGATAGCATATTTCATAGCTGCGTCAGCTCCTTTGACAGGGTATCGCGGCAAAGCTCCGCAGCGGCGCTGTCGCCGCGGTTTTGCAGCAGCCAGAGCGGCGTCCGCTCCAGAAGTGCCTGCTCCAGCGCGCACGCGCGGCGGACGCTGTCCGCGTCGCGGCGGGTGATGAGCAGCTGCGTGAACAGGCAGCCCGCCGCTTCTCGCGGCGTCATACGGCGCATTCGGTTTTCCGCCGCCTTTTCCAGCAGAATGATCCCGCCGAGCGGACCGGAAAAATACTGCTGCATCCCCTCCTTGCCGTACCACGGCGAGGGATGGACGGTGATCGCACCCTCCGGGGGAATCTCGAGAAGGGGCTTGTCGCCGTTGAGCAGGCGCAGCTCCTCGCCGTAGCGCAGCTTCCAGCGCAGATAGTGCGTCGTTTTCCCGGCTCCGCTCGGGCCGGTCAGAAGCCAGACACGGCCCCGCCACTCGAACGCCAGCGCATGGAACACGAGCCGCCCGAACGGCAGCAGCGCGTCGGAAACGCGCGGACAAAGCTCCATCATTTCCGCGTAGGCTGCACCGCCCTCCGGATACCACGCGGCCGCGCGCACCAGCTCGTCCGGCGAAACGGACGCAAAAGCCCGCGGCGGCTCCTCGGAGGCGAAGGGTGCAAAAATGTACAGATATTTGCTGTACTGCAAGCCGATCTCCATGGGAAGACCCGCCAGTTTTACCGATATCTTCATAAAACTCCGATTGAAAGCAAAGTAGCGGAGAGATGTAACATCCCTCCGCTGCTTTATTTTGCTTATCCTACATCTACGATCGTTCCGTCGTCCGCGACGGTAGCGACCTGACCATCCGGCAGGATGGTGTTGTAGAGGCCGTCGCCGACCTTTTCAATGACGCCCTGACTCGGGTTGGTCGGGAAACCGGTCTGGTCTCCGACACCGGGCAGCACATCACCGATCACAGGTTCCACAAACTGATTTTCCATAGGGTGCTCCTCTCTTTACATCAGGCCGAAGCGGCCATAGGTCAGCGTCTGCGTCGTACCGTAGACAGTTGTTCCGTCGAGCGTGACCCAGTACGGCGTGATCTCGACGGTATCGCCGTAGCGAAGATCACTGGTGCCGTAGGTGTAGCTCACAAGGGTGTTATCCTCACGAACCGTCGAGCCGTACAGGAAGAATGCGGTGTAGGCATCCTTCGTGATGGGGCAGGAGACTGCCTTGCCGTCGATCACGAAACCGGCCTCCGCATAGTCGGTAGAATCCAGCGCAGCATAGAGCTTGACGTTCCGGCTGCGGAAGAGACCGACGTTTCTGTAACGGAGCGTCAGATAGGTGTCGCTGACGTACTTGGCGTAAACGTCCATATCGCCCTGCACGTTTTTCAGCTCAGCGGCTGCGGTGCTTCTCTCGTCGAGGAACCAGCCCGCGAAGCGCATACCGTGCATACCGGCGCTGACCAGACGGGAGGAGATGTCCTCACCGGCCTCGGCCGACAGGGTGTAGACGCTGCCGCCGTCATAGACGGTCACGCTGAACTGCTTTGCAGGCTCGACCGGATCGACCGGAGTAACCGGATCAATCGGATCGATAGGAACGACCGGACCAATCGGATCAATCGGATCGACCGATGCGGAAGGCGCGTTCTCGCTGCCGTCAACGGCGACGTTGCCGCAGGCGGTCAGAAGCATCTGAACAGCCGTATTGGCGGGCATGATCGTGGAGCCGCTTTTTGCTTCGGCAATCATTTTGACCACCCGGCTGCCCGGGCCGTCAGACTGACAGGTACGGGTCGTCGTGCCGGTGACCTTCATGCCGTCGAGCGTGATCCAGTAGGGCGTAAAGACGACTTTCTTATCCTTGGCTGCCCAAGCGGATTCCGGCACGGAGAAGCAGGCCAGATAGCTGCTTGCGCTCAGCGGCTTGAACACGCCATCACCGGGCCTGTAGGTATCGCTGGTGCCGTTCGTGTAAACGGTGGTCAGAGACTGGTAAACCTTGCCGCTGCCGCCGTTCAGGGCTGTGCTGCCGGATTCACCAACGTCGGTGATCGAAATGGAGTTGCCGCTGCCGTCCGTCACGTCGAAGCCGGCGGACTGATAAAACAGGCGGTCAACGCCGGTCAGCAGATAGAAGCCGATCACGTTGGGCTGGCCGTCGATGGTCTTGGACAGGCTCAGACTCTTGGGGACAAGATAGTCCACCGGAGCTTCCCAGATGTAATAGGTCGCGCCGCTTTGCGGATGGAAGCGCTTTGCGCTTTCCGTGCCGTAGCTCCACGGGGTCGTGCATTCCTTGTTGGAGAAGCTGCCGCCGTAGAGGTAGCCGTTCGGGACCTTGGCGGTCAGATCGACTGTTGCGGTATTATCCGTAATGCGGACACGGTTAGCCGCATTGATGGCCGCCGGGTCAGCGATTACTTGGTTGGTCTGGTCGCCGGTGTAGACGAGCTTGCCGTCCGCGCCCATCCGGACATGAACGATCTCATAGTACGGGTAATCGACTGTCGGCACGGGGAACGGCGCAACAGACTTGCCATCAACATAGATGCCGGTGTTTTCTGCGTCGTTCGTCGGGAGGCCAAGGCCCCAGCACTTTTCGTCGATGGGCTTGATGGGGATTCGAAGAACGATCTTCTTGCCGCCGGGCTGGCCGTTGTGCGAGCCGACCCAGTTCGCGGAATAATCAAAGCCCTCTACCGTGATGGTCTTACCGGCAGTCTTTACATTGTAGACGGTATTGTCATTGTCCTTCTGCCATGCCGTCGGGTTGCCGTCAGCGTCGATGGCGGTGCAGGTCTCGGTGTGAACCTCAATCTTACGCGAGCCATCCACGCTTTCATCCAGATTAAAGTAATCGGAGATGGTATCCTTGAGGACGGTCGTTTCCGTCAGCGTGACGCTTGCGCCGCCGATCTCCTGACTGATCTTCTTGAAGATGCCTGTCAGGTCAACGCTGGTCGCCGCTGTGCTGTAATATTTGGCATCCTCTACAGCCGTTCCACCGCTCGTCAGGCTCGTCGCGTTCGGATAGTTGGAGGAAACATAGTTCATGTAATTGGTTGTATTGGTGCTCGGAGTGCTGCTGAAGCAGCCAACGGTGAAAATCGTTGTGTCGTTTCCGGAATTTCCCTTAAGCGCCTTGGCTGTGGTGATTGCGCCGTTAGCAACCGCAGTTTCAAAGGAGTTGCCGCTTGTCGGCTCACCGTCAGTGAACATAACAACGACCTTCTTACGGCTGCTGTCCGTGTTCGACAGGACGGTCTGCGCGTGCTGCATACCGAAGTCTGCCCGTGTTGCGCCGCTTGCCAGCAGGGAATCGACTGTATCTTTCAGAAGAGAGGCATTTCCATTCACAGCTGTCAGCCCCAGAACAATCTGAGAATAGTTCGACCAGCCACTATCTGTGTTGCTCGAATCATATCTCTCATTGCCGATCGTGTCATTCTTATCGCCTGCAAACTTGATGATGGAAATGCGATTCGGATGAGCAGGGTCGGAAGCTTTGTTTGCGGCATCGATAAAGTTACGAACGGCAAGCTTCAAAGCATCAAGTTTGCTGATATAAATGTTACCAGAGCCATACTTAGACTTATCCAGTGTTCTCCAATGATATCCTTCACCCAAAGACCATCCGTAATACTCCCAGCGACCGTTGGCATAGCGCATTTCTGTAATAGTTTCGCTGGCGGTGGAACGTATAAAATAAACAGGGTGCTCACGATTGGTATTCGCACCATAGACAGTATCCAATTCACTCAGATCGTTATTGCGGCTACCAACTTTAATAAAGTACTCTTCGTTATAATAATATGCTTCGGGCCATAAAAAGTCTTTATGCTCTTTTTTCTCCATAGAACCGGACGTATCGAGCACCAGCGCGATATCGACCGGCTGGGCGACGATCTGCGTCTGACTCTCGCCGGTGACGTAGGCTTCGAGCGTCAGATAGCCAGTCTCTTCATTATATTCCTTATGCGTTTTGATGCCGCCGGTCGTGCCGTCGTTCTCCGCCGCGCTTGCTGTAATCGGTATCACGGACAAAATCATAATAACAGCCAGCAAAAGAGATAACATACGTTTTGCTTTTGTCATTGCCTTTTCCTCCTCATATGACTATTTTCCCAGATAGGTGGCCGCGGCTTCCAGCTCTCCCACAAACCGGAAAACGCGTAAGGGAACTCCACCCCATTCGTATAGTAAATATTACCACACTGTATCCCGCTTTTCAAGAGCTTTTTCGTATTTTACATAATAAATTTTTATCCATGGCGCCCCAGTTTTCTTCCGCCAAATCCGGCATTTTCCGCCGTACAGGGTTTGACTTCCCTTATGGGCGATGCTATAGTAAAGTGCAATTTATTGACAACTCTGGAAAAGGGGGTCTGGCTGTTGTCTCGACATCGCGGGCTGATCGTGCTGCTGCTGGACGCAGTGGTCTTTGCGATCTGTAATTTTCTGCTCTTCCTGCCTTATCTGCGCAGTGGAAATATCAAGCTGCTGAATCTGGTGCTGCACATGGGGCTGCTTTCGGCATGTGTGTTCGTGTTCCAGCTGCTGCTGCACACCTATGAAACGCTCTGGCGCTATGCCGAGAGTCTGGAATACCTCCAGCTTTTCAAGGGACTGAGCTTCGGCTTCCTCCTGTACGCCGCGATCAACCTACTCGCCGGCATGAACTATGTCTGGATCTCCGGTGCGCTGACCGGCACGTCGATCGCGCTGCTCATCATGCTGGCCTACCGCTTCACCTACCGTGTCTACCGACGTAGGGTCGTAGGCACGCAGGGCTATCCCACCACGCGCACACCGACCGCCATCATCGGCGCGGGCGCTGCCGCCGCCGCGCTCCTTTCGGATCTGGACGAGCAGACGCAGGGCCGCTACCGCCCCTACTGCCTTGTGGACGACGATCCCGCCAAGCAGCATAAGCGCATCCACGGCGTTCCCGTCTACGGCCCCATCGACGATGTTGCCGAAATCCTTCGGGATACCCCCGTCACCGATGTCATCCTCGCCATCCGGGCGCTGACGCCGGAGCGGCGTAAAAAAATTCTGGAGCTTTGCTCCGAAACCCACTGCCGGATACATATGCTCGGCGAGCCGCTCACCGCCGTTCCCAAGCGCTCCGGCAGCTATCTGCCTGCCGTGCGCGAGGTCGAGATCGACGACCTGCTGGGCCGGTCGCCGGTACGGCTGGACAATCCCCATATCGCCGAGTTCCTGCACGGCAAGACCGTCCTCGTTACGGGCGGCGGCGGCTCCATCGGCTCGGAGCTGTGCCGCCAGATCGCAGGCTACCAGCCCGCGCGGCTCGTGCTGCTCGACATCGCGGAAAATACCACCTATGAGCTGCAAAACGACCTGCTCCACCGCTACGGCCACGATTTCCCGCTTTCCATCGAGATCGCGTCCGTCCGCGACAGCGAGCGCCTTGGCCAGATCTTTGAAAAATACCGCCCGCAGGTGGTTTTCCACGCGGCAGCGCATAAGCATGTGCCGCTGATGGAGGCCTGCCCCTGCGAGGCCGTCAAGAATAACGTCCTAGGCACCTACAACGCCGCCAGCGCGGCCAGCCGGTACGGCGCGGAAAAATTCGTCCTCATCTCCACCGACAAGGCCGTCAACCCCACCAACGTCATGGGCGCGACCAAGTATCTCTGTGAGCAGGTCTTACAGGGCCTGCGCCATGGAAGCAAGACCGAATTCGCCGCCGTTCGCTTCGGAAACGTTTTAGGCTCCAGCGGCTCCGTCATACCTTTATTTAAAAAGCAGATCGCCTACGGCGGGCCGGTCACCATCACCGACCGGCGCATCGTGCGCTACTTCATGACCATCGCCGAGGCCGTCCAGCTCGTGCTGGAGGCCGGCTCCTTCGCGCGCAGCGGCGAGGTGTTCGTGCTGGACATGGGCCAGCCGGTGTATATCCGCGAGCTGGCGGAGAAGATGATCTGCCTGTCCGGGCTGACGCCCGGCGTGGACATCGAAATTCAGGAGATCGGCCTGCGTCCCGGCGAAAAGCTTTATGAAGAGCTGCTGATCTCCGACAAAAACCTCCACCGGACGGAAAATGCGAAAATTTTCGTCGAGCAGCGGCCCGAGGTCGGCAGGAATTCCATGAAGGAAAAGCTCGACCGCCTGCGTGCTGCCGCAGAATCCAACGACGCGGAGCGGATGGTCGCACTGCTGCACGAGATCTGCCCCACCTTCCGCACGCCGGAGGAGGTCAACCGCGAGGCCGAGGCGGCCATGCAGGGCGCGGGCGTATGATCGATCTGCACTGCCACATGCTCCCCGGCGTGGACGACGGCTCCGCCAGCGAGGCCGACAGCCTCGAAATGGGCCGCATCGCCGCCCGCAGCGGCGTGACGGCCATCGCGCTCACGCCGCACTGCAACCTCCCGGAAGGGCAGGGAAATTATTACGACGGCGCGCTGGAGACGCGCTTCCGGCGTCTGGCGATGCTTTTCCGGCAGGAGGGCCTGCCGGTCACGCTCTATCGCGGCATGGAGGTGTTTTCTACGCCCGAGCTGCCGCGGCTTCTGGATGAGGAGCGGCTTCTGACGCTCGGCGGGAGCCGGTATCTGCTGGTCGAGTTCGCCTTCGGCGAGACGCCGTGGTTTGCCGCGCAGACGCTCGAAAGCATCGCCGCGCGCGGCCTGACGCCCGTTGTGGCACACCCGGAGCGATACTATTTTATACAGGACGATCCGCGCCGCCTGCTGCGCTGGGCCGAGAGCGGTTATGTGCTCCAGCTCAACCGCGGGAGCCTCAGCGGCATGTTCGGCCGCCACGCGGCAAAAGCCGCGCAGTGGTGCCTTGCAAACGGCTGCGTCCATCTCTTCGCCAGCGACGCGCACAGCCCCTACCGGCGCACGCCGCAGCTGGACGATCTTTTTGACCACATCGCACGCGCGGCCTCGCCGGAGGCCGCTGCGCTCCTGCTGGAGCGCAATCCCGCCGCCATTCTGGAAAACCGCGCGGTGCATCCGCTGATGGAAGATTTTTGACCCGAGGTGCTTTATGAAACGACTGCGTATCCTCACGCTGATATTGCTGATCCTGTCTGTGGGCGCGTTTTTTGCGACGAACGCGCTGCGCAGGCTGCGGGCGGACAGCACCCTCCCGCAGATCAGCTGCGGCGACGACGTGCTCTATCTCTCCGTTGAGGACGGCCGGGATGCCATGCTTCAGGGCATGAACGCCTGGGACGGCAAGGACGGCGATCTGACCGGCGACATTGTGGTCGAGCGCGTCTCCGGCGGCGAGGAAAAGGGTCAGCTCACGGTGAGCTACGCCGTGGCCGACAGCGACCGGCACGTCGCGGGCTATACCCGCACCGTTGTTTACACCGATTATAGATCCCCGCAGTTTTATCTTTCAAAGCCGCTGCGCTACGGCGTCGGCGAGGATATTCAGGTACGCGACCGGCTGGGCGCGCTCGACCAGATCGACGGGACGATCAGCGACCGCATCAAGGTCAGCACGGACAGCCTCCAGACCTACTACGCCGGACTGTATCCCGTCACGGTCGAGGTCACGAATTCCCTCGGAGACACCGCCTCGCTCACGCTCGATATCGAGATCTATGACAGCATCTTCGGTGAGCCGGTCATCCAGCTCGACCGGTATCTGGTCTATCTCGACTCTGCGGCGGGCTTCGACCCGGATTCGTATATCAGCTCCGTCACGGGCGCTCCCGAGAGCAGCGTCCGCGTTTCCACACCTGCGGGCGGACTGCGCCCGGGCGTCAACCGCATCACCTATACCTGCACCGGAACGAACGGCCTGACCGGCTCGACCGTTCTGTATGCGATCATTCAGGAGTGAGGACTGCAATGGAAGAACAAACGACCTCCATCTGGACGGATTTAAGTCCGGTCTGCGTCCTGCGGCGCATCCTGCGCGAGATCCCCATGATCCTTGCGATGGGCCTGATCGCGGCCATGCTGACCCTGACGGCGGCGCAGTGCCTTTATCAGCCGGAGTATACCGCCTCGGCGACCGTCGCGGTCAACGCGAAAAACGCAAGCTACGCCTCTGTCTTTTCCAACCTGACCACGACCTCGGAGATCGCCAATACGTTCACGACGCTCTTCGGCAGCGACGTGTTCAAGACGCTTTCCGCCGAAGAACAGAGCGAACAGCAGATGTCCGGCAGGCTGACGGCCTCCGTCGTGCCGGAAACGAATCTGCTGCAATTGAAGGTGACGGCCCCCGAGCCGGTCGCCGCATTCCGCACGCTCCGCTTCGTGCTCGACCACTATGACGTGATCTCGCAGCACATCTTCCAGAACATCGTCCTGCGGGAGCTGGACCCGCCGGCTGTGCCGACGGAGCCGTCGAATCCGCTTCAGCTCGCCGCGCTGGCAAAGCGCGCGTTCCTGCTCGGAATGCTCGGAATGGTCGTGGTGCTGCTGGCGATCATCGTGCTGTCCGATACGGTGCAGACGGCGGATGCCGTCGCCCGGAAGCTCGACGCCAAGCTTTTTGGCACCATCCACCACGAGGAAAAGAACAAAACGCTCCACGCCAAGCTCAAGCACGCCAACAAGGGCCTGCTCATCACCATGCCCGCCGCCGGCTTCTACTTCACGGAGGAGATCCAGAAGCTGGCCACGCGTACCGTTCAGGCCGCGGAGCGGCACCATGCCCGCGTCCTGCTCATCACCAGCGTCGCGGAGAATGAGGGCAAGTCCACCGTCGCGGCCAATCTGGCGCTGGCGCTGGCCCAGCAGGACAGGAAGGTCCTGCTGATCGACGCCGACCTCCACAAGGCGTCGCAGTATAAGCTTTTCCGCCGCCGCGTCCGCAAGAGCGACGAGCTGGCGGAGTATCTTTCCGGCCGCGCGGAGCTTCAGGTCGAATATCTCGCGCGTAAAAATCTGTATACGCTCTTCTCCGTCGAGCCGCAGCCGGACGCCTCGGAGCTTCTGGCCTCGGAGCGGATGCGCGCGATGCTCATGCAGCTGCGTGAGGAAATGGATCTCATTATTCTCGACACGCCGCCGATGGCGCTGTTTTCCGACGCGGAGGCGCTGGCGGAGCTTGCCGACCTGTCGCTGCTGGTCGTCCGGCAGGACTGCGTCGCGGCCAAGCGCCTGAACGACGCGGCGGATACGCTCAAGCAGTGCCGCGCCCACTTCCTCGGGTGTGTGTTCAACGACGTGCGCCGTATGCCGTCGTCCGGCGGGGGCTACGGCTATCAATACGGATATGGCTACCGCTATGGCCGCAGCCGTGGCTACGGTTACGGTTACGGCTACGCCGGCTCCAGAAAGAAGCAGGGCGGCCAGTGGGAATCGGAGGGAACAGATGAACGAGAAAAAAGTTGAGCAGGAAAACGTCATCAGCCTCTCCCATCTGCTCCGCGAGTTCCGGAGCGTGCTGCGAAAGCGCTTCTGGCTTCCGCTGCTGCTGGCGGTCGTATGCGGCGGCGCGTGGTTTTTGTACCAGCGCAGCCGCTATACGCCGATGTATGCAAGCGAGGTCACCTTTACCATCAGCGTTTCGTCCAGCTCCTCATCGGATATTTCCCGCACCTCGGCCTATTACAGCAAGGCGACGGCCGAGCAGCTGAGCAAGACCTTCCCGTATCTGATCCAGTCGGATCTGCTGTATACCAAGCTCTCGCAGGCCATGGGCGTCAGCCGCATCAACGGCACGATCACCGCCGCGAACGTCCCGGATACCAACCTGTTCACCGTCCGGGTCACCAGCAGCAGCGCCGACGACGCGCTGGCCATTTTGCAGAAGCTGATCGAGGTCTACCCGGAGGTCGCAGATTATGTCATTGGCAATACCTCTATGGACCTTCTGACGGAGCCGTATGTGGCCTCCGCGCCGTATAACGCCTTCCATCCGTTCCACGTTCTGCGCAACGGCGCGCCGGCGGGCCTTGCGGCGGGACTGCTCCTGCTGATGCTGGCCGCGGGACTGCGGCGCACCATCCGCGAGGAGCGCGACGTGCAGCTGCATCTGAATCAGACCTGCCTTGCCGCGCTTCCGTGCGTCAGCTTCCGCCGCAGCGGGAAAAAGAATCCCCGCCTGCTTTCCATCAACAACGATCAGATCTCCTCTGCCTATCAGGAGGGCGTCCGCGCGCTCCGCACCAAGCTTCTTCGGGCGCTGTCCGGGACGGATCGGAAGGTCCTGCTCGTATCGAGCACCATGCCCGGAGAGGGCAAGACGACCGTCTCCGTCAATCTGGCGCTGTCGCTGGCCCGCAAGGGCGCGCGCGTCATTCTGGTGGACGCCGACCTGCGGCGTCCGTCGGTCAAGGCGGCGCTCGGCATTCGGGAGCCGTCTCAGGGCCTGATCGACGCCGCCGCGCTGGACGATCCCGCGCAGAGCGCGTCCCTGCTCACGGATGTGGAGGGCAGCACGCTCCGGCTCCTTGCCGGAGATACGCCGCGCAAGGACGCGCGGCAGGCACCTGTCCGGAAAATTTTCCGCGTCATCGATTTTCTGCGCACGCAGGCGGACTACATCATTCTCGATACGCCGCCCTGCGGCCTGCTGGCTGACAGCGTCAGCCTTGCCCGCGCGGCCGACTGCGCGATCTATGTGCTCGGCGCGGGCGCCGTTCAGGCCCCGCAGGCGCTCGACGGCATTCAGTATCTGGCCGAATCCGGCACGGCGCTGCTGGGCTGCGTGCTCAACGGCGTCCAGACCCGCGGTCAGCGCTACGGCTACGGCTACGGTTATCACTACGGATATGGCTACGGCTACGGTCACGGGCGCGGCAAATATGCCGCTGTCTCCGGCTCCGCCGCCGACAGCATCCCGGAGACGCTTCCGGAGGATCCGGACGCCCCGGACTGACCGTGCGGAGCCGTCCGCAGCAACATACAAAGGACGGCTGCCCGGAGCAAGCTCTGCGGCAGCCGGTTTTTCACAGAAGCATGGCGGCGCGTCCATGCATTTGCGGCGCCCTTGCGGGCCGCTTCCGGAGAAATGGAGTATCCAATGAACGAGCAGGAGACCTTCGCCGAAAAAAAGAATACCGGGCCGGAGTCGCTGCATATTTTGCTCCGGAGCTGGCGCGACGGGACGTTTTCCGAGATCCTGGACGACTGGAAATGGATCCTCGCCTACACCCGCCGCTACCGCCGCGCCGCCGCGGCCTATACCGTGCTGGGCATCGCCGGGGCGACGCTGAGCCTCGTCTCCGCGCTGGCCAGCAAGCACACCATCGACATCATCACCGGCTACGACAGCTCCCGGCTCTGGTTCGTGCTGACCGTGATGGTGGTCTCCGCGCTGAGCAGCCTGCTTCTGCGGAGCGTCACCTCGCGCATCTCCACAAAAATCTCTCTCTGGGTCAACAACGACATTCAGGCGGAGGTCTTTGACCGTCTGCTGGCGGCGGACTGGCAGGGGCTGAACCGCTATCCGAGCGGCGATCTGCTCAACCGTCTGGCCGTGGATGCCGGGACGGTCGCCGGGAACGCCATCCACTGGCTGCCCGACCTGATCGTCGCGGGCTATACCTTCGCCGCCACGCTGGCCGTGATCCTGCATTACGACTGGATCATGGCGCTGCTCGCGCTGGCAAGCGCACCCGCGCTGCTGCTCGGCTCCCGGCGGCTGGTCGGCGGCATCCGCGCCTATCAGAAAAAGGTGCGCCAGTGCAGCAGCCGCCTGATGGCCTACGAATCGGAGACCTTTCACAATCTGGACGCCATCAAGGGCTTCGGCATCGCCGGGCTTTACAGCAGCGGCCTCCGCCAGCGGCAGGAGGAATACCGAAAGACCAGTCTGGACGCCAATCTGTTCAGCATCCGCGCACAGGCGGCGCTTTCGCTGCTTGGCTCCGCGGCGCAGATGACGGCGTTCTGCTACTGCCTGTATCTGCTCTGGTCGGGAAAAATCCTCTACGGCACCATGACGCTCTTTCTTTCGCAGGGCACCAAGCTGAACAGCGCCTTCAACGCCCTTGTCCGGACGGTGCCGAATTTCTTGAACGCCTCCGTTTCCGCGCGCCGGATCCGGGAGCTTTACGCGCTCGAGCCGGAGCCGGAGCTTCCGGGCAGCGAGACGCTCGAAAGAGAGGCTGCGCAGGGCTTTACCGTCTGCGTCGAGCACGCCGGATATGCCTACCGGCCCGGCGAGCCGGTTTTGCGCGACGCGGCGCTTCTGGCCGCGCCCGGCGAGATCGTCGCGCTGGTCGGCCCGTCCGGCGGCGGCAAGACGACGCTCGTCCGGCTTTTGCTGGGCCTGATCCGGCCCTCCGAGGGCCGCGCCTTCCTTCGCACCGCCGGGGGCTGCGAGGAGGAAATGAACGTCTCGCTCCGGAAATTCTTCTCCTATGTGCCGCAGGGCAATACGCTCCTGTCCGGCACCATCGCCGAAAATCTGCGCATCGTCCGGCCCGACGCCTCCGATGAGGCGCTGACCGCAGCGCTGGAGGCGGCCTGCGCGTGGGAGTTCGTCCGCGCCATGCCGGACGGGCTGAACGCCTCCGTCGGCGAGCACGGACACGGCCTGTCTGAGGGGCAGGCCCAGCGCATCGCCATTGCGCGCGCGCTGCTCCGGGACGCGCCGGTGCTGCTGCTTGACGAGGCGACCTCCGCACTGGATGTGGCGACCGAGCGGAGGATCCTCCGCAATCTGGTCGCGGAATATCCGCACAAGACCTGCATCGTCACGACCCACCGCCCCACGGTCATCGGCCTGTGCGCACGGGTCTACCATGTTTCCAACGGCACGCTTCAGGAGCTTACGCCGCAGGAGGCGGAGCAGCTGGCCATGGAGTTCTAAGGAACCTCTGAATAAATCCCCGACCGCGGACGACGGATCTTTTCCGCCAATCCTGCGGTTTGAAAAACGAGAAATACATACAGTATTCCCACGTTTTTCAAACCTTGTCTTGACGAAAAATCTCTCGCCGTCCACAGCCGCTGATTTAATCAGAACTTCCCTAAATCCGCCGGCCACTTTTCTGCACACGACCGCAGCAAACGCAATACGGAGCGCCGCAGGGCGCTTCCGCCGGAATTTCACCAACAGGAGGGCCGGGTATGCCGGAATTTCTGCCCATCAGCAAAAAGGATATGGACGCGCGCGGCTGGACGCAGTGCGACTTTGTATACATCATCGGCGACGCCTATGTCGATCACCCCTCCTTCGGCCACGCCATCATTTCGCGCGTGCTGGAGGACGCGGGCTATAAGGTCGGCATCCTCTCCCAGCCGGACTGGAGGGACCCGGCGTCCGTCACCGCCCTCGGTGAGCCGCGGCTCGGCTTTCTCGTCTCCGGCGGCAACATGGACTCGATGGTCAACCACTACTCCGTCTCGAAAAAGCACCGTCAGACCGACGCCTTTACGCCCGGCGGCGTGATGGGAAAGCGGCCGGACTATGCCGTGACCGTCTACTGCAACCTCATCCGCCGGACCTATAAAAAGACACCCATCATCATCGGCGGCATCGAGGCAAGCCTCCGCCGCCTTGCGCACTACGATTACTGGTCGGACAAGCTCAAGCGCTCGATCCTGCTCGACGCGCAGGCGGACCTGCTGCTCTACGGCATGGGTGAGCGCAGCATCGTCGAGGTCGCGGAGGCGCTCAACGACGGGATGGACATCCATGACGTGACCTACATCGACGGGACGGTCTTCCGCGTGCGCGAGCCGGACCCGAACCTGCCGTGCCTGCGCCTGCCGGACTATGCAAGCCTTGCGGCGGACCCCAGAAAATACGCCGAGAGCTTCCATCTGCAATACTGCAACACCGACCCGTTTTCGGCGCGGCGGCTGCTGGAGCCGTATGGTGAGCATGAATTCGTCGTCCAGAACCCGCCGCAGAAGCCGCTTTCGCAGGAGGAGATGGATCGGGTCTACGGCCTGCCCTACTGCCGGACGTATCATCCGTCCTACGAAAAGCAGGGCGGCGTGCCGGCGATCTCCGAGGTGCGCTTCAGTCTCGCGTCCAACCGCGGCTGCTTCGGCGCGTGCAGCTTCTGCGCGCTGACCTTCCATCAGGGGCGCATCATCCAGACGCGCAGTCACGAATCCCTTCTGGCGGAGGCCGAGGCCATGACGCACGAGAAGGACTTCAAGGGCTACATCCACGACGTGGGCGGCCCGACGGCGAACTTCCGTCAGCCCGCCTGCAAAAAGCAGCTCACGAAGGGGGCCTGCCCGAACCGGCAGTGCCTGTTCCCGGAGCCGTGCAAAAACATGATCGCCGACCACAGCGACTATGTGGCGCTGCTGCGAAAGCTGCGCAAGCTCCCCGGCGTCAAAAAGGTCTTTATCCGCAGCGGCATCCGCTTCGACTATCTGCTGGCCGACAAGTCCGAGACATTTTTCCACGAGTTGGTGCGCTATCACATCTCCGGCCAGCTCAAGGTCGCGCCGGAGCACGTTTCCGACCATGTTCTTGAGAAAATGGGCAAGCCGCGCCACGCGGTCTACCTCCGGTTCCTCGAAAAATACAAAAAGATCAACGAGCAGGAGCACATGAAGCAGTTCGTGGTGCCCTATCTCATGTCCTCGCACCCCGGCTGCACGCTCCGCGACGCGGTGGAGCTGGCGGAGTACCTGCGCGACACCGGCCACGAGCCGGAGCAGGTGCAGGACTTCTATCCGACGCCCTCCACGCTCTCGACCGTCATGTATTACACGGGTCTTGACCCCAGAACGATGGAGAAGGTCTACGTCCCGAAGAATCCGCACGAAAAGGCGATGCAGCGCGCGCTGATGCAGTACCGCAATCCGGCGAACTATGCGCTGGTGAAGGAGGCGCTCGTGAAGGCCGGCCGCACCGACCTCATCGGCTTCACGCCGCAGTGCCTCATCCGGCCCTATCCGCCGAAAGCGCCCCGGAGGGATGCAGAAAAGTCCGAGAAGCAGCCCGCCGCATCGCAGAAGCCGCCGCGAACCGCCGCGCCGAAAAAGCCGCGCAGCCGGCGCTGAGGGCATGACCGCGCGGCCTGTACTATTTGCAGAAACCGTCTCATATAGTTTTCCATACGAACTAAATGAGGTGGAAGAATGGAATATACAGCCAATCATGTGATCCTGCGCGGCACCCTGACGGGACTGCCGGAGTTTTCCCACGAAAATCACTCCCGGAAATTTTACCGCTTCTCGCTGGAGGTCGAGCGCCTTTCCGGCACGACGGACATCCTGCCGGTCATGGCAGCGGAGGACGTGTTGGAGGCGATGGACCTCTTCTGCGGCGGACGCATCGAGGTCGAGGGGCAGCTCCGCTCCTTCAACAGCCGCGCCGCCTCCGGGCGGCGGCTCGTGATCTCCGTCTATGCCTCCGCGCTCACGACCTCCGACGACGCGCCGGAAAACCTCGTGGAGCTGACCGGAACGATCTGTAAGGAGCCGGTCTTCCGACGGACGCCCCTCGGGCGGGAGATCTGCGATGTGATGCTGGCCGTCAACCGGCCCTACCACCGGACGGATTATCTGCCGTGTATCCTGTGGGGACGGACTGCGCAGGAGATATCCCAGCTGCCGGTCGGCGCGCGCATCGCGCTCAGCGGACGGCTCCAGAGCCGGGATTATATCAAGGTTTTGCCGGAGGGCAATGAGCGCCGCACGGCCTATGAGGTCTCCGTTACGACGGCGGAGCCGTGTGCGGAGGAGGCGGAAGCACTGCTCTGCTGACGCGAGGCCTCCGGTTGCGTCTGCACGCATACCACTTTGAAAAAATTTTCCTCCATTTCTGCAACGTCTGCGCGTATTTCTCGTCTATAAAGGCAAGAGAACAAAACAGAAAGGGGAAACACAAATGAAAAAAATCAGAATTCTTGCACTGGTGCTGGCATTGCTCCTGACCGCGAGCCTTGCCGCCTGCGCCGCAAAATCGTCCGCGCCGATGGCGTATGACAACACTGCCTCGGCAGCTGACAACTACAAAACAGAGGCGGCATCGGAGGAAATGCCCGCGGAGGCGCCGATGATGGCAGAGCCGGAGAGCGAGTGGACAGAGAACTCGATCACGACCCAGAGCTATGACGAGCAGAGCATTGCCGCGAACGAGCCCGCGGACGACGCGCCTACGGAGTCGCTTGCGGACAAGATGATCTACTCTGCCAATCTGGAGATCCAGACCACGGAGTATGATGCGGCGGTCGCGGCATTGGAAAAGGCCGTTCAGGACTTCGGCGGCTTTGTCGAGCGCTCGAACACCTACGGCGATATCCGCCGCAACGACGACGGCACCAGTCAGGTCGTCAACCGCTATGCCGACTACACCGTCCGCATCCCGGCCAGCCGTTTTTCGGAGTTCCTGACGCAGGCCGACGGTCTTGGAAACGTCCTGTCCTGCAACCGCTATGCGGAAAACGTGACCTCGCAGTATACCGACTATGAGGCGCGGCTTTCCTCCCTGCGCACACAGGAGGAACGCCTGCTCAGCATGCTCGAAAAGTCCGACGATGTGGACAGCCTCATTGCCCTCGAGGAGCGGCTTGCGGATGTGCGCTATGAGACGGAGTCGATCGAGCGCAATCTCCGCAATCTGGACCGCCAGATCGCCTATTCCACCGTTTCCGTCGGCCTTCAGGAGGTCGAGATCTACACGCCGACCAAGCCCGTGCAGCGTACCTTCGGCGAGAAGATGCACGACGCGCTTTCGGAGGGCTGGAGCAGCTTTGTCCGCAGCCTCCAGTATTTCCTGATCGACCTGACCTACTCGCTGCCGGGCCTGATCCTGTTCGTGCTGATCGTCGCCGCCGTGATCTTTGTGCTCCTGCGCATCCGCAGACGGGTCAAGGCGAAAAAGGCCGCGAAAAAAGCCGCTGCGGAGGCGGCCAAGCAGCCGCCGGAGCAGCCGGACGAGAAGAATTGACGGATCACACCGCGAAAGTTCAGAGATAAAAGACCGGCGGAGGGCTTCAATGCCCTCCGCCGTTTTT
>OGYJ01000697.1_pt1 | contig 31273 bp, 20 predicted proteins | sample 1576531 | NCBI WGS metagenome assembly OGYJ01 (sample SAMEA3541574, study PRJEB24748) | human gut metagenome | biome: human gut; feature: human-associated habitat; material: faeces | place: China | collected 2012 | reverse complement strand
TACGCTAAGTGGAATGAGCGGACGCCAACGGGGAAAAGGCGCAAGCAGATGGCGCGGGTGAATTTGGAAATAGTATCACACATACTGTTGACTTTTCAATTCTTTTCTGCACGCAAACAGGCGCTGGCAAGAATCTCACCCTGCCAGCGCCGTTTTGTATTCAGCTTTACTGCCGCTGCACCGAAATTGGCTCATCCGTCAATTCCACCGTCTCGCCATACACCTGCATCGTCAGCTTGTCCCCCTGCGTCAGCTGGAACACGGTCTTGTCCGCCCCCATGCTGATTGCAATCACACGCCCACGGTACATGACCGAGAAGGTCAGTCGCTTCCAGCGCTCCGGCAGACGCGGGGCGAAACGCAGCATCGTGTCATCACTGCGCAGACCTGCGAAGCCGTAGACGATGTTCGCCCATGCCATCGCGATGCTCGTGATGTGCAAGCCCTCGCGCGTATTGCGGTTATAGTTGTCCAGATCAAGGCGCGTCGCGTAGCCGAAGAAATTGACTGCCTCGTCCATCTTGTCCAGCTCCGCCGCCAAAATGGAGTGAATCGCAGGCGAAAGGGAGGATTCGTGAATCGTGCGCGGCTGGTAGAAATCGTAGTTGACACGCTTCGTCTCGGTGTCAAACGACGAATTGTAGAGGTAGAGGAACATCAGCACATCCGGCTGCTTAATCATGTCCGTGCGGTAGATGCGGTCGTACGCCCAGTGGTCGTAGAGCGGGAACTCGCTGACCGGAATGCTGTTGATGTCCGTGTGCGGCAGCTCGAAGAAACCATCATGCTGCTCAAACAAGTGATTGGGCGCTTCCGGAATGTACATGTTGTCGGCAATGTGCCGCCATTGCGCGGGTTCATCCGGTGCAAGCTGGACTTTTTCGCACAGTGCCGCGTAAGCCTCCGGCGCATCCGCCCGCATTGCATCCAGCACATCCGCCGCGTAGCGCAGGGCGCGCATCCCCATATAATTGGTATACGCGTTGTTGTTGACCATCATGTGGAATTCGTCCGGGCCCATCACGCCAAAGAAGCCGTATTTGCCGATTTTCTCGCTGAAGCCGACGCGCGTCGCTTGGAATCGGGCGATTTGCAGCAGCATTTCCGCGCCGTAGCGGTACAAAAACGCCTTGTCGTCCGTCAGGTGGACATAATGCCAGATGCCGTAGGACACCGCCGTGCTCGGCTGCAATTGCAGGCTGGCGTGCTGCCAGAGCGGGCAAGCCTCATCGCCGTTGAGCGTCGCAATCGGGTAACATGCGCCCTTGCAGTCCAGCATTTTTGCGCGCTCCAGCGCCATCGGCAGCGTGTTGTAGCGGAAAAGAAGGAGCGATTTCGCGGCTTCCGGGTTCGTGAAAAGGTAGAACGGCAGGCAGCAGGATTCCGTGTCCCAGAATGCATGACCGTTGTACGCCTCGCCCGTCAAGCCCTTCGCGCCAATGTTGTGGCGCATACTGCCGCCGTTGTAGGTCTGCGCGAGCTGGAAGGAGCAGAAGCGAATCCCCTGCTGTTCCGCTGCGACGGCTTCCGCCATGCTTTCATCTTTCGGCTCAATGCAAATGTCGGACGTGTGCCAGTAAGCATCCCAATACGCGCGCTGTGCCGCCTGTGCCTCATCGAGCGAGACGGCTTTGCTCTGCGCCATCGCGTCCTGACCGCTCTGCCAGAGGTCGTCCCCCTGCTGACCGTTGAACAGCACGACGGCGCGCTTGTCGATTTGCACGGCTTGCCCCGGCGCAAGCAGAACATCCGCCGTCGCGGTGACGGTTTTGCCCTCAGCGAATGTGGTGGATTCGCCGGGCCACGTCAGCCATGCTCCGCAAAACTCCTCCTGATTCGATAGCGTCGTGCGGGACTGCGCCATCAGGCAATCCGGCTTCGCGTCGATGCGCGTCTCCTGCCAGAAGCACTTCTGCCGCCCTTCATGCACGACGTCGAAGGACACGCCGGACGTGACTGTCGCGCTGCCCGTGAAATTGAGCGCTTCGAGCGTGATGCGCTGGTACGCGCGTTCGCGGTGCACCATATCGAGGAATCGAAGGAAGGTCAGGCGGATTTGCTTGCCGCTCTTCGTCGTCCAGAGGAAGCGGCGGGTGAGCGTACCGGCGCGGAGGTTGAGTTCGCGGGTGAAGTCAGAAAACTGCGACTGCCCCAAATCGAGCGTTTCGCCATCGACGGAAATCGTCGTCATCAGCCATTCCGCCGAGGGAATCATGAAGTGTGTTTTGTCGATGATGCCCTTATAGGAGCGGCTCAGTTTCTCCATATCATAGATGCCATTGGTATACGCTCCGCGAAGGCTATCGACATGACCGCCCTCATCAAAGCAGCCGCGCACACCGATGCTCTCATTGCCCAGCGAGAAGATAGATTCGCTCACGCGCGCGTAGGCGGGGTCGAAGCCCTGCTCAATGACCTTCCACGGGTCTACTTGGAAATATACGTCAGCGGCTTTTGCCATTGTGTGTCCTCCTGTCGGTTCTTTCTTTTTGGCAAGAAAGAAGTAGAAGCTCTTTTTTTCGGTATTGCAGGTTGTCTTCTTTTCCGTAAATGGGCTGTTAAGCAGCTTCCAGAGGGCTTTCCGATCGCCCTCTGGACTCCTTCGGCGCCTCCCATGTTACTGGGTGACTATCGAAGTTTTTTATAATGTCACCCCTTGATGCCCACAGACACGGCGTTTTCGGTCAGCTGCTTCTGGAAGATGAAGAAAAGGATGATGGGCGGAATCATCGAGAAAACGACGGAGCGCATCATCGTGTCGGCGTTGACGGTCTGTTCCGTGCTGAAAACAAACAGGCGCACCATCACCGTTTGCAGCGCGCTGCCGCGAAGCACCAGATACGGCAGGAGGAAGTCCGACCATGCGGCGTTGATAGCGAAAATCGCAATCACGGAGCAAATCGGTTTGGACAGCGGCAGGACGATGTAGAAGAACGTTTGCAGCTGCGTGCAGCCATCAATCCGCCCGGCTTCGATGATGGAAGTCGGCAGCGATTCAAAGAACTGCACGAACAGGATAACGTACATCGCGTTCGCGCCATAGCTCAGCCAGAGCGGGACGAACGAGCCGCCGAGATTCAGCTTCTGGATGTTCATGAACAACGGCACGATGCTGATGGTCGTCGGTAGGAGCAGGGAGAGCATGACGAGCTTCTTAACGATGCCGTAGCCCTTAGGCTTCAAAATCGCCAGCCCGTAGCCCAGCAGACCGTTGAACACAATCGCGCAGACGACGCTGCCCGCGACGGAAATCAGCGAGTTAAGGTAGTTCTGCGCAATGCCCAGCTGCGACCACGTTTTCGCGAAGAGAGAAAAATCGAACACTTCCGGGAGCAGTTTGGCGGACGACATGAACTCCTTCAAGTCCTTGAAGCCCGCCAGCACAACCCAGATAATCGGGAAAACCGCGATGACCGTCATAATCAGGCAGAAGAAGATGATGAACCCATACCCAACCCGGACGGACGCGGAGTGCATATCGTAGTCCCGGATGACGCCGGTGCGCTGTGCTTTTGCCATATGCGTTCTCCCTCCTTAATCCCAGTCGGATTCTTTGCGGTCGAAGTAGGAGTAAATCGCCGTCATGACGAGCAAAATCAGCGTGACAATCACCGCGACGGCAGATGCCTTGCCATAGTTCATCGAGCCGCCGAACGCGTACTGCCACATCAGCTGCATCAGCGACAGGGACGCATTATCCGGGCCGCCCTTCGTCAGCACCATCGGTTCATACATAATCTGGAACACAGAGATGATTTGCAGAATCAGCAGCGTACCCGCGAGCTTCTTGATGGCAGGAATCATGATGTGGATGATGCGCTGCCAGATGCCCGCGCCGTCAATCGCCGCCGCTTCGTACAGCTCCGGGCTGACGCTGGACATGCCCGCCATGTAAATCAGCGCTGTCGCGCCCGCGCCCTTCCACGTCGCAATCAGGATGATGATGGGGATGACCCACTCCGAGCGCGTCAGGTAGGTCTGCGGCGCAATGCCCAGATGGCTGAGCAGGATGTTCAGCACGCCGGACTTCTCGCCGGAGAAGAACGCCGACCAGAGGATGACGACCGCGAGGCCCGGCAGCATATTCGGCAGATACGCCACCGTGCGGAAGAAGCTCTTGCTCCGCACGGTCTCCCCAATCAGCAGCGCCAGCACCATCGGCAGAAAGAAGCCCAGCAGCAGCGACCAGAACGTGTACGAGAACGTGTTCATCAGCGCCTGCAGGAAGTCATCTTTGCCCATGACGCTGATGTAATTTTTGAAGCCGATGAAGTTCACCAGTTCGATGTTGCGCGTCTTATACAGGCTCATCACCACGCTCTCGAACAGCGGTTCCCAGACAAAGAACAGCATCAGCACGAGGCTCGGCAGCATAATCAGCCAAGCATTGAGGTGGTCAACCGTCCGTGCGCGCAAGCCGACTTGCGCCTTTTTTCTGCTCATAGGCGTTCCTCCATGCTCCCGTTAGGCTTTTCTTTGATTTTGGGTCAAAAGAAACCGGCATTGGCTGACCGCTGCCGGAATCTTTTGTCCAATCAGGAATTAGTAATCGTTGATTTCATCATCCAGATACTCCTGGAAGGAATCCTGCGCCTTCTGCAGTGCCTTGCGCACATCCGCGCCCTCGCGAGTGATGACGCGCTGAATTACAGCGGTCAGCTCGCGATACAGCTGCTGCGCAAAGACGGGTTCTTCCGAGCGCAGCGTAATCGTGCCCTGCGTGATGGAATCGAAGAAGTCGTTGTACAGGCGCATATCCACGTTGCAGTATTCGTCAATAATCGCCTGCTTCGCCGCGTTGTAGTCCGCATCGTTCCACGCGCTGATGGCGGGCAGAACCGGGGCGCCGCGGTCGCGCTTGGCAGCATAGTCCGCGCGCATCCCCTCGATAATCTGGTCATTCAGGTAGGGCATCTTGCCCAGCACGGTCAGGTATGCCATCAGCGCCGTCGCCTGATCATCGGTGATGTTCGGCGCGAACATGTAGCAGGTGCCGCCCGCCAACGCATAGCGTCCCGCGTCGCCCGCCGGGAACGGAATCAGCGCGAAGTCCTCCACCGGCAGGCCCTTGTTGGATGTCGGCTGGTCAACCGAGTCATCCGCCGCGAAGTTCATCGCCGCTTCGCCCGTGCCCAGCAGAGAATGCGCGCCCGCCCAGTCAGTCGTGGTCGCGTCGGCATTGAGGATGTTGTACTTCCAGCGCAGGTCGCGGATGTACTCCATCGCTGCCACGCACTCGTCGGATGTGAAGTTGCACACCCAGCGGCCGTCTTCATCCTGATATTCCAGCGCGTTTTCGCCCACGCAGCCGAAATTCCACGCGATATTGGTGAACAGCCAGCCGCCATACGTCTCGCTCGCCGGGAATACCAGCCCCGCCTTGCCCGTCTTTTCGCGGATAATCTGACCGTATTCCGCCACTTCCTGCAAGGTCTTGGGGTAAATCGGCAGACCTTCCTCGTCCACCAGCCCCGCCTCGCGGAACAGGGCGACATTGATGTGCATACCCAGCACATAGCCGTCGCGCGGCAGACCGTAGATGCGGCCGTTCTCGTCGGACAGCATTTCGAGGTACGACGGGCTGAACTCATTCAGCACGCCCGCGCGCTCCAGCGCATCGGTCACGTCGCCGACAAGATGCTGGCTGATCAGCAGCTGCGGGTCGGTAAACGGCGGCTGGAAGATGCTCGGCGCCGTGCCGCCCTTCGCCATCGGAACGTAGCTGCTCAGGGTGTAGGAGTAGTAATCCGGCACCAGCGTCACGTTCGGGTACTGCTTCTTCATCGTTTCGCGGTAGCTCTCAAAGAGCGCCTTTTCCGCCTCCGCCGCCGTATCCGCGGGCCAGTTGCCCAGCGTAATCGTGCAGGTCAAGTCCGCATCAACAACCTCTTCCGCCATCGCCAGCGGCAGCGCGCCCAGCATCAGGCACAGCACCAGCAGCATGGAAACCAATTTCATCGACCCTCTCATGGGAAAACCTCCTTCACGAGTTCATGGCGTATTTCCGATAGGTTTAACGCTCAACCTTGTCTCTATTATAGTGTATCAAGCCCATTTTGTCAATCCCGTTTCGAAATTTTTTTGAAAAGAAAAGGGGCTGCTTCGGAGAAGCTGTGTCCCCGAAGCAGCCAAAGGAATGTATTATTTGCTTTCCTTGAAAACGACCATCAATCCCTGTGCATTTGCCCAGTCAATCACCTGCTGATTTTCCGCGTCGCAGAGAATCACCGGATGGCAGCCGCTGAAGGCATCATCCGCCAGCGTTTGCACACTGTTCGGGATAATGACCAGCCGCAGCAGCGTACAGTCCGCAAAGGCGCGCTTTCCAATCGCAGTAACGCCCTCCGGAATATTCACCTGCTGCACCTGCCACATGCCGACAAAGGCTTCTTCCTCAATGGTCTTCAAACTCGCAGGCAGCTGTAAAATATGATCCGATGCAATCCCATAGCCGTTGTCCAGCCATGTGCCGCAAATCTTGCAGACCGTGTCGCTTATCCGCCCGTCTTCCGTCGATGTTGCAGGCCGTACCGTCTCAATGTACGGCGTATGCGGTATGTCGATGCGGCTTGTAACGGAACTGTATTCCGATTCCACATAGTTGTCCGCTGTCTGCGCAATGTAGAGCGTGTATCCCAGGTCGCAGCGAAGCGCCGAAAGGTCAAGCGTAATTTCGCGTTTGCCGTCCGGGTAAAGTTCTGCACGATCCTCCACATAGAAGTGCGTTATAGGAGCACTCGATATGCCGTCTTGCGGCCAGAAAATCAAATCCAGCTGCGCATTCTCCGGGAAAATGTGCGAATCCGAAAGCGTCAGCGTCAGCTTGTTGTCCACCAGCTCCGAAACATCCAGGATGCGCGGCAGTTGACATTCCAGCACCAAGTCAAATTCCGTCGGTGCCAGCGTGTCAATGTACTGGCTCAGGGTCGGGGTGAAGGTCGCATGATAGACCTTTTTGCCAGTAATGGTTTGTTTCTTTTCTATATCTTCTCCCCTTTCTATGGTGAACAGCGCCACGTTTGCTTCTTCGGTGCCTTCCGTCAGCGTCAGCGTGCCATCCACATTCCAGTCGCACAGCACTGCCGTGTATTCCGGATCATCCAGCCGCACTTCCGCGCCATACGGATAGAGCGTCTGCGTATTCACCGTCACTTGCGCATACTCGCCCGTCAGGTCGTCACTGAGCCAGTAGCCGTTGTTTGTGCCGATAATGGTCGGCTCAAATTTGCCCTGCGCGTTCTGCCAGTCCAGCGTATCCATGTGCCGCCCCGCGAAATCCAGCACATACGCATAACTCGCATCCATCAGTTCCTCAATCGGCTGAACTTCCGCATACACCAGCTTCTTGCCCTCTGTAAAGGACGCAGATGCCTGCTCCACAACCTCCGCCTCAACATTCTTGGAGTACGCCTGATAGAGGAATGTCTGGTCGTAGTCGTCGCAGTCTTTCACTTTCGGATCATCCCCGAACGACAAGCGATACGTTTCTCGATTGAGCATGAAGTAGCGCGCCTTTCCGAAATGCTCCACAAAGGCAGGATGCGTGAAATACCATTGCCCATCAATCTGAATCATATTCACGGCATCGCCGTCAAAATACGAAACAAAGACTGAGGTTTGATTCCCAATTCCCGCGCCCTCAACGATGCCCTTCGCGTTAAAATAGATATCATTGGTAACATTTGCCGCGTTCAGCAGTGCTTTGTATGCAAATGCCCAGCCCCAGCGCGTACCTTTACGCTGGACAAGCACCATTTTGCCGCTATATGTGTCCGGCAGCATGTCTGACAGCATTGTTTCGCTGAGCATCCAATCTACCAGCGCTTCTGCTTTCTGATAGTCGGTCATGTCATCCGTAATCACCTGCGCGACAATCCCTGCCGCCATCTGTTCAGCCGTGCCGAGGTATTCTGCCGGAATCGACTCATCCAAATGCACGGGAATCTGATGCGCCAGCGCGTACTGATGCGCCGCACTGCCCGACGGCGTGTAGAATTCCACAACCGCTTCGCTGAACGCATCCTCCGCAATGTCCGTAACCGATGCCGGAATTTCCAGCAGCAGCATCGCGTTTCCAAATGCATTTGCGCCGATGCGCTCCAAGCCATCCGGCAGCTTCAGCGCCGCCAGCGCAACATTGCCGTGGAATGCCTGTGTGCCAATGCTGCGCACACCCTGCGGGATGGTAAGCGTCTGTATCCGCGCGGCCTGCGCAAACATCCCCTGCGGGATTTCCGTCAGTGATTTCGGCAAATGCACGGACAGAATGGCATAATTCAACCACATCGGGTTGATGCCGATCTGCTTCACGGTATCCGGGAAATACATGGACGTAGCAGACGTAGACGCAAAGGCATAATCCCCGACCGTTTCCAGCGAATCGCCCAGAGAGAAGGACGGAATCGCTTTGCAGCCGTTGAATGCCCACTTGCCGATGTACTTCACATGCGGCAGCAAAACGCCCTTCTGCGCTGCCGACGGCGAAACGCGCTTCAGTTTCTTGCAGCCATCAAATGCATAGTCTGAAATTTCCGTCAAATTCGGCGAAATATTGATTTCCTCAATGTTTTCGCAGCTCGTGAAGGCATGTTCGCCAATGGACTGAATGAGCGCACCGCCGTTAATGGTTTGAAGCGCCTTGCAGCCGCAGAACGCACTGCTCTCGATGGTCGTAACAGTGCTGGCGAGCGTTGCTTCCGTCAGCTTCGGGCATTCCAAGAACGCGTCAGCACCAATCGTTTCAACGCCGGGGGCAATGGAGACCTTCTCCAAATTCTTGCAGTAAATGAATGCGCCGCCAAGGCGCTTCACATTGCCGGGAATGGTAATCGAGGTCAACCCGCTCTCGCGGAACGCGGCATCCCCTATTTCCTCCAAACTTTCCGGCAGTTCCACCGATTGGAGCTTGGACGCTCCACAGAAAGCATTCGCGCCAATTTTCTTCAAGCCATCGGGTAGCGTCAGCGAACGGAGTTCGCCATTATAATAGAATGTCCAGTCCGCGATTTCGGTCACATTTGCCGGGATGACAACTTCAGCAATCGGAACTCCTCGGAATGCTTCTTCTCCGATCGTGGTCAGCGAATCCGGAAGATTGATTTCCTTCAGCGCATAGCACTGCGCAAACGCAAGTCCACCAATGTTCGTTACCCCATCCGGCAGATGAATACTTTCCAGCGACTTGCAGTTTGCAAATGCTTCATAGCCGATGCTCGTCACACTGTCCGGAATTTCAATAATTTTCAGGGACGTACAGTCCTTAAAGCCATGCACGAACGTGATGTTCTTCGGCAAAACGACCGTAGTCAGGGACGTGCATTCCGTGAAGCATCCGCCTTCCATGCGGAAAACCTGCGGCGGCAGAATTACTGTCTCCAAATTTTCGCATCTTGCAAATGCCCACTCCATCAAGTCAAAGTCCGTCGATGTGATTTCCACAGACTTCAGCTGATGGCAATCAGTAAATGCAAAACTCCCAACGTGAAGACCCGGCTGCGAAAGCTTCAGAGACGTAATGCCGGTATTACGGAATGCGTGGTAGCCGATTGACTCCAATTTTTCCGGGAATTCTATATCGTTCAGTGCTGTACAGTTTGCAAAAGCAGATTTTTCAATAGACGTGCAACTTTCCGGCAATTCAACTTTGACCAATGCACTGCAATTCTTAAACGTTTCCTCTTCAATACGTTCTACTCCATCAGGCAGTACCACATTTGTAAGCGCTTCGCAATCAGCAAATGTGCGAGATGCAATTTGCAGCTTTTGCTGAGTAAACTCTATTGACTGCAATCCTGTATTGCAGAACGCTTCCTTGCCGATGCTTTCCAGCTTATCAGGAAACTCAACGCTGCTGAGCGCTGTGCAGTCCTTAAATGCAGCATCGCCAATACTAATGCAGCTTTCTGGCAACGTTATGCTTGTCAATCCTTTTCTACCGCTAAACGCTGTTTCACCAATCGTTGCAATACCTTCACGAACTGTAACATGACCTGTAATGGAGGCGTTGACGAATAAGATGCCATTTTCCTGTTTGTCATACAAAATACCATCTTCCGACATATAACGCACAGAAGCAGGCGCAGTTGTAATAGTTTTTAAATGACCGGGCCAAGTGCCACTAATACTTTGCAGTGTTGCAGGCAAGTTCAGCGTCTCCAAGGAATTACAACCCTCGATAACGCCATTCTTCATTGTCTTTAAGTCATCAGGCAACGTAAGTTTCGACAGCGAAACGCAATCCACGAAAGTCGCAGAAAGTTCAGTAACGCCATTAGGAATCGTCATTTCAGTCAGTGACGTGCAGTGTGCAAATGCAGCCGATCCTAAGGTTGTTAATCCTTCTGGCAGCGTTACTTTTTCCAAATTAGTGCATCCACCAAATGCATACCATTTGATTGTTTGCAGTTCTTCAGGAAGTTCAATTGCTGTTAATTTTTCACAGTCTGCAAACGCCTTCTCGCCAATCTCTATCAACGTATCCGGAAGCTGTATGCCCGTGATATTTCTTCCGCTGAAAGCATCATTGCCAATACGTTCTGTTCCATCTCGTACTGTGATTACGCCTTCAATATTAGGCATTGTATAAAACACAGACTTGGAAGCGGTTTGGTATAGGATGCCATCTTCCATCTCGTAGTAAGGATTTCCTTCCGCCACACGAAGCGTTGTCAGTGACGAACAGTTTTCAATAAAGGACGTGTCCCTAATAAACGAGACATTGACCGGTATCGTCAGTGACGTTAGACCAGAGTATTCAAATGCTTTCCATTCAATTGTTGTCAGCGTATCCGGCAATGTAATTTGTGTCAGTTTTGTACAGCTGCTAAAAGCGCCTCGACCAATTTTCTCCACACCATCAAATGTGATTTCCTGTAAATACTGCTGTCCAGCGAAAGCAAAATCTGAAATTTTCTTTACGCTCTGCGGCAAACTCACACTCAACAGATTACCAGTATAGTTGCTTTGAAACGCAGATTCCCCAATTTCCACAATTCCTTCGCTGACAACAACGTGCGTCAGAATCGGGCTGCGGAGGTTTTCAATCGCATAGACAGGGTATCCGTCAATCACTGCTGGAACAACCGTCTCCGGCAGCGTGCCCGTATAGCCCGTAATATACGCTTTGTCCCCTTCAAGGCGATAGGTGAACGATGTGCTTTCACTGGCATAGCGTACCCCGTGTGCGCTCGCCCACAGCTGCGCCGGGCTGCCATCCTGCACAACAAGGCACAGGGCATCGTTCACCGCGTCAAACGCATGGTCGCCGATTGTCTCCACCTGCGTGCCAATGGTGATACTGCGCAGATTTTGGCAGTAGGCAAACGCATAGTCCGCAATGGCGGTCACGTTTTCGTCAATCACCAAATCCGCTCCTGCGCGCCGTGCCGGATAGAGCAGCAGCGTTTTGCCCGCCGCGTCCATCAGGATGCCGTCACAAACCTGCAAATACACACTTTCCGCTTCCACGCGCACTTCTTGCAGGTACTTGCAGTTTGCAAAGGCGTTTTCCGCAGTACCGACCACGGGCAGCCCGTTATGCACAGCCGGAAGCACCAGCAGCACTGCGTTTTCATCGCAGCCGCTGACAAGATAGCCATCCTGCGCGGCATTGAGCGTGTAGGAAATCTCCTGATCCGCCGCGGCAAAATTCACGCCCTGTGACGTGGCTGCTTTTTCAGCGGCAGACCCCTTCCAGCCGCGGATGGTCAGATTCTCGCAGTTCGCAAAAGCATCCGCCGCGATTTCCTCCACGTCCGGCCAGAGCAGGATGTCCGTCAGCGCACTGCATCCCTCAAAAGCGGCACTTTCAATGCGCCGCACCGTGCGCGGCAAAGTCACATTGGTTAGGCTTTCATTGCCGCTGAATGCCCTTGCGCCAATTTCCACAATGCCGTCCGGCAGCTCGATTTGGGTCAGCGCAGTGCAGTGTTCAAACGTGCTCGCCGGGATTTTCGTCAGCGCTGCCTCCCACTGAACTTCCCGCAGGGCGGCACAGTTCATCCATGCGCCGTTGCCCAGCGTCGTGACGTTCTTGGGCAGCTTCAGCGTCTGAATCCCAGTGCCAGAAAAAGCAGACGGACCAATCGTGTTCAAATTTTCCGGCAGGACGATGCTTTCCAGCGTGCCAATGCCCGCAAACGCATACGCACCGATTCTGGTCAGGCTCTCCGGGAAGATGATTTCCGTCAGGGCCGTATTTTCAAACGCATTTGCTTCTATGGTTTGCAGATACTTGCTCCATGTCACCGTTTTCAGCGACGTGCAGCCGCTGAACGCCGACGCAGAGACGGTATAGAGGCGCTCCGGCATCTGGAATTCCGTCAAGGAAACGTCATTCCGGAACGCCGCTGCACTCAGGCTCGTTACGCTGTCCGGAATATGCACACTTTCCAGTGCCGTGCAGTTCTGGAACGCCTTTGTGCCGATGTTCGACAGCGAATCATCAAACGACAGCGATTGCACCGCCGTGCAGCCTTCAAATGCCGATTCGCCAACAGACGTCACGCCCGTGAACGCATTGGGCGAAACAAGCGACGTGCAACCCTTGAAGAATCGGTCAGGAATCGCCGTCAGCGTACCTTCACCGAAATTCACCGTCTTCAAGCCCGTTGCATTTTCAAACATGCCTGCCTGATAATCGCTGAAAATCGGCGAGAAAGTCAGCGTTTCCAGATAGCGCAGGTTTTTGAGTGCGCCATCATCAATCTGTGTCAGCGTTTCCGGCATGACAAAGCTTTGCTGCGGTGCGCTGGCAGCATAAGTCAGCAGCCGCGTGGCATCTGCCGTCATCAGTGCACCTTGCTGCACCTGAAAATGCGTGTTTCCCTCTGCCAGCTGGAAAGCCGTCAGCGCCGTGCAGTCACGGAATGCATCCGCGCCAATCAGGTTCAGCGACTTCGACAGCGGCATCGAAGTCAGCGCAACACAGCCGTCAAAGGCTTCCGCACCAATCATCGTAATATCGCCATCAATCTGGATTGATTCCAGTCTTTCGCAGCCCTGAAATGTGCGGTCAGGAATGACCGTCACACCAGCCGGAATTTCCAATGATTTTATTTTATAACAATACTGGAATGCGCCTTCCCCGATGGATTCGAGCTTTTCAGGCAGACGACCATCGCCCCACGCCTTCCCCATATTCCAGCATCCAGCAAACGCATATTTTCCGATTTTTGTCACATTTTTACCAACACACTGCTCAACTCTACCAATAGACTGCTCAGCACTGTATTTATTCACCTCTCCATAGCCCCAGCAGTTTGTAAAAGCATAGTCCGGAATCTCTGTCAACGAATCAGGAATTTCCAAGGAGTGCAGTTGCAAACATGCCGCAAATACGCCCTCGCCCATTTTCGTCAGCTTCTGCGGCATCCTAACCGAGTCCAAATAGGCACTGGCTGCAAATGCTTCCTTGCCAAAGGTAGTTACATTGTCCGGAATGTAAAATTCCTTGCCGATACCCGACGGCATATCATAAAACGCGCGGTCGCCGATCGTCGTGACCGGATACCCTTCAATCTCCTGGGGAATAAGCACTTTGCTTCTCAGCAGTTCTTTATTATATCCTGTAATCGTCGCTTCCCCATTCTGAATCTCATAGGTATAGTACTCTGCCGGGTCTGCAACAAGCACATATGCGTGCATGTAAATCCAATAATCGACATTCGGTTTTTTTATGCGTAGTTCTACACGAACCATTTCATTGTTGGAAAGAGTAATGCTACCTTTTCCATCAAATTCGACACAGGTTCCCGTTGGCTCATAGGTATAGCTTTCCGTGCGGCCTTCACCATATTCGTCATCATAGTAAGTACAGCCATGACCATCCGTATAGGCAAAACACCATGACCATCCCTCTTTATCCACAATGAAGCCTTCCGGAACGTCATAGCTAAAGTGGATTGTTTCCCCCGGCTGGGCAAAAATGACACGCTTCCCTTCCAAATCCACTTTCTCTTCGCGCGTTTCTGCGCAAGCAACTGTCGTTGCCAGCGCAAAAAGAAGCAAGAACAGTCCGAATGTGACCTTCCAACGTTTCATGTGCAATCTCCTCCATCCGCTTTTTCCCTGTTGCAAACTGCCAGTTTTCCATATTTATTATACGCAGTTTCTTCCAACTCGTCAATATAATTGGTAATCGTTTCTTGACAATTTTTTCTGAATATAGTATTAGCATCTTATTGATTTGACGGTGCATGACATAGCATTCGATTTAGTTTCTGTATTTTCCCTTAATTTTCTTGATTCTTCTATTGACTTTTTCTTGAAATTGCTGTATGCTGGAAATCGAGAAAGGGGTTGATACGCATGAAATCCAAGAAACTTTTGACGATTACCCTGACCAGTCTGCTGGTCGGAAGCTGTCTGGTCCTACCCGCACTGGCGGACAGCGCGGACGCTCCAAGCGGCGGAAATGTCGCGACTTACGAAATTTCCGCAAACGTAAAACGCATTGATGAATATGCGTTTGCAAACAGCACGAGCCTTGTCAGCGTGAAAATTCCTGATTCTGTAACTGCCATCGGGGATTACGCCTTCTCGGGCTGCACGAGCCTGAAAGAGATCACGATTCCCAGCAGCGTGACAGAGATTGGCGCGCACGCATTCGATGGATGCACGGCGCTGGTGAAGGTGGATGGGCTGGAGAATGTAACGAATCTCAGCGACTTCACGTTCTATAACTGCATTTCACTGCAAGATGTTGGGGATTTGACTTCTTTGACGAGCATTGGCGAATCTGCTTTTGCAGGCTGCAAATCACTGACGCAGCTCGGTGATATGCCCCATCTGAAAAGTATCGGCGCGTCTGCTTTTTCATACGCCATCAGTTGGGACGATGAACCGGAGCAGCATTATTACTGCGATTCACTGAAGCGTATTGGCGACATTTCTAATGTCGAACAAATCGGTGATTCAGCCTTTTTCAGCTGCGCGTCTTTAGCAGAAATCGGAAGTTTGCAGCATGTCACAACAATTGGAGATTGGGCTTTTGGGTATTGCACTTCACTCAAAGAAATCAGCAGCTTAGACAATATTAAAAAGATTGGCAGATGGGCTTTCTACGATTGTCAGTTGAATACGCTTGAAATCGGAGGAAATGACGTCCACATTGGGGCGGAAGCATTTTTCAGTTGCAATTCTCTTGCAAGCATCGAGGGCTTAAGCAACGTAACAAGCATCGGCAGCGGTGCTTTCGAGTCCTGCGCCATGACCACCATTAGCGGTCTAACGAACATTTCTGCCATTCCGGATAGCGCATTTGCCAGCTGTACCAATCTGCAAAGCGTAGAAGGTTTGGGGAATGTGACGAGCATTGGCGCATACGCATTCTCCAGATGCTATGCGTTGGAAACACTTGATAACACCGATAATGTGACCACCATTGGTGCTTACGCTTTCAGAGATTGTGAATTGCTCACATCCATGGAGCATTTGAGCAATGTAACAAGTATTGGCGATAGTGCTTTTGTAGGCTGCACCTCCTTGGTTCGGGTTGGTGATATGCCCCATTTGGAAAGCATCGGCGACTCTGCCTTTGGGGTTTCCAGCCGTTGGATTCCGGACGAAGGCATGTCAAAAGACTATGCCTGTGCGTCACTGGAAAGCATCGGAGATCTCAGCAGCGTTACTTCCATCGGCGAAAACGCCTTCTATCAGTGCACTTCGCTGAAAACCGTCGGCAGTCTCAGCAGCGTTACTTTCATCGGCGCAAATGCGTTCAAGCAGTGTACTTCCCTGCAAAGCATCGGGGAACTCGGCAATGTTACACGCATCGCGTATGGTGCCTTCTACGGCTGTGAATCACTGACCAGCATTAGCGGCTTGGAAAAGCTGACCGTCTTGAATCGAGAGACATTCCGCAATTGCAAATCGCTGAAAACCGTTGGTGATTTAAGCAGTGTGACAAGCATCAGCGAGAAAGTTTTTGATGGCTGCACTGCGCTAACCACAGTTGGCGATTTAAGCAGCTTGAAGGTCGTTCCTGACAGGCTGTTCTTCTATACGTCAAATCTGGTTTCGGTTGGCGATTTGAGCAGCGCCACCAGCATTGGAGAGAGCGCATTCTCTGGCTGCCGCAAACTGACGAGCATCGGAGACATGTCCAATGTTCGTACCATCGGCGAGTCTGCATTTTCGTCCTGTAATGCGCTAACAAGCATCGGTTCCCTGCCCAATGTTCGCACCATTGGCAACTATGCGTTTTCTGGCTGCAAAACATTGACCAGCCTTGATGAGATGCCCATGCTGGATAGCATTGGCAGTAGTGCATTTTCGGGCTGCAGTATGCTGGCAAGTCTTGGTGAAATGCCCATACTAAAAAGCATTGGCAGTAGTGCATTTGAGAGTTGCAGCAAACTGACGAGCCTTGATGGAATGCCCATGCTGGATAGCATTGACACCGGTGCATTCGCTTACTGCACCACCTTAACCAACGTCGAAATTCTGGCAAATGTAACGACACTCGGAAGCCATACCTTCTACGGCTGCAAATCGCTAAAAACCATTGGTGATTTAAGCAAAGTTACAGTCATCGACTCCTCCACATTCGCTTCCTGCAGCGCATTAGAGAGCGTAGGCGATGTGAGCAGCGTAACTTCAATTGGTTATGCCGCATTTGAGGGTTGCTCTTCGCTTGTGCGTGTCGGCAACATGAGTAATGTCGAATCCATTGATTCTAACGGTTTTGCAAATTGCAGCGCCTTGGAACGCATTGATGAACTGGACAAGATCACCAGTATCGGTCAGTATGCATTTATGGGCTGTACTGCACTGAAGAGTATCGGTTCCCTGCGCAACTTGAAAACTATCGGGCAAGGTGCTTTTAACGGCTGCAGTGCACTGGAGCATGTTGACGATTTGTACAGCTTGACGCGCTTGGAATCCGGGGTTTTCGCAGGCTGCGTATCGTTGATTAGCGTTGACTGGTCTGACAAATTAACCGCCATTGGGGATAATGCATTCAGCGACTGCAAATTGCTTGTCAGCATCGGTGATTTAGGCAGCGTTACAACCATCGAATATTATGCTTTTGCTGGATGCTCCAGTTTGGAACGTCTTGAACACTTAGATAATCTGGTGAGCCTTGGCGAGGGCGTATTTGGGTACGGCAGCCATTATACAGGCTGTATCTCGCTGAAATCAATCGGCGATATGCCCAAATTGGAGTCAATGGAGCAGAAGTGTTTCGTCAGCTGTACTGCGCTGGAAACCGTCGGTGATTTAAGCAGCCTGAAAGAGATTCCTTATCGTGCGTTTGATGGCTGCACCTCTTTGGTAAGCGTCGGCGACCTGAGCAATGTAACCGCTATCAGACAATACGGGTTTTCTGGCTGCACAAAACTGGCCTCAATTCCGAATCTGGGCAGTTTGGAAAGTGTCGATCAATCTGCCTTCTCCGGATGCGAGTCGCTTGCATTGTTGGGCAATCTTCGCAAGCTAACGAGTTTTGGCTACCCGTCTTTCGATAACTGCCCGAACCTTGTCCTGGAAGTCCTGCCGGACTCCGCCGCTGAGCAGTACGCAAAGAGCTACAACATGCGGTACACCTACATTACGGAGTAATTCTCACATCACTTGGTTCTTCGCGGAATCTTGGGGCAACCAACAAGATTCCGTGAAGAGCCTTTTTTGCACCATTTCGTCCACATCCACATCCATGTTGATATGTGCCGTTGGATTTCGCAGAACTAAGAGGCATACCATTTCGACTGTTGCTTCATTTTCCAAGGAAAGTTCTTTCACTTTCTGACCGCTCACTGGAACAGGGAATGCAAACACCATATTCCTGATGCAGCTGCCGTCCTTCTGCTTTTCCAGGTACAGACCAATGCCCAGCCACAAGTACGCACAAATTGATTACTGGGGCACAAGAAGCAACACAGCTCACCTGAAAGTAACTGCTTGAAAATTAGAGTGCACTGTATTATAATTTAGATGTAACATCCTAATTTGAACTATTGGGGGTGCTGCGATGCTGACAAAAGAAGAAATGCCCGCTTGCCCGGTAGCAACTACCGTGGCGCTGATTGGAAGCAAGTGGAAGTTGCTTATCATACGAAATCTGCTGGCTCGTCCGTGGCGGTTCAATGAACTGAAAAAGGACTTGGAGGGAATCAGCCAAAAGGTGCTGACAGACAGCCTGCGCTCGATGGAAGCCGATGGTATCATTACCCGTACAGTCTATCCCGAGGTGCCGCCGAGGGTGGAATATGCGCTGACCGAACTTGGGAAAAGTCTGAAACCCATTTTGGATTCCATGCGGGCGTGGGGCGAAGCATATAAGGCTAAGCACTAAAAACCCGAAGCAGTACCTTTCCAGTGCTGCTTCGGGTTTTCCTTATGTTGAAGTCAAATCATTCCCAAATGCTTCAATCTCGATATGTTTTCCCCTCTTGAAGTTTGGACAATACGCATACCGTCTCCACATGTTCCGTCCCCGGAAACATATCCACCGGCGTTGCCCATTCCGCCTGATATCCGCCATCCACCAGCACGCGCAAGTCCCGCGCGAGGGTCTCCGGGTTGCAGGAAACGTACACAACCCGCTTTGGTTTCAGCATCAGCAGACTTTGCAGGAACTTCTGGTCGCTGCCGGCGCGGGGCGGGTCCATCATCACCACGTCGGGCGCGTTTCCCTCCTTGGCGAGCTTCTGCATGAAGCGCCCTGCGTCGTCGCAGAGGAAGCGCGCGTTCTCCACGCCGTTGCGGCGGGCGTTCTCCTTCGCATCGCGGATGGCATCGGCATTCAGCTCCACGCCGATGAGCTGCTTGCAGCCGTCCGACGCGCATAAGCCAATCGTACCCGTACCGCAGTAGGCGTCCAGCAGGGTTTCTGCGCCTGTCAGCTGCGCCGCGTCAATCGCCGTTCTGTAGAGGACTTCGCATTGCTTCGCGTTCACCTGATAGAAACTCTGCGGGCTGATGCGGAAGCGCTTGCCGCACAGCTCATCCTCCATGTACCCCTCGCCATAGAGGGTGATTTCCTTCGTGCCCAGCACCATGCTGGTTTCGCGCTGATTGCAGTTCAGCACCACAGTCGTGATTTCCGGGTGGCGCTGAATCAGCTCCTGCACAAATGCCTTTTTGCCCGGAAATTCAAGGCTCGTTGCCACCAGCACGACCATAATCTGCCCCGTCACATGCCCCGTGCGGATGAGGATGTGACGTAGAAAACCGCGGTGCGTGTACTCGTTGTAGATGCGCAGCTTGTAGGCAGGCAGCATCGCGACGATGGTCTGGATGATGCGGTCAGCGCGGCGATCCTCAATCAGGCAGTGCCGCACGGGCACGACGCGGTGCGTCCCCATGGCGTACACGCCGCTGATGGGCTTGCCCGCCTTGTCCACAGCCAGCACGGCATGAACCTTGTTGCGGTAGTGGAACGGGTCCTCCATGCCCAGGATCGGGCGGACTTCGCAAATTCCGTCCAGCAGTTCCGCCACGCGCTGCTGCTTCCATTGCAGCTGCTCCGCGTAGGACAGGCGGGTCAGCTGGCATCCGCCGCATTTCGCCGCGACGGGACAGTTCCAGCGGATTTCGCGCGCCGGACGCTGCGCTTTCGCCTGTTCCTTCGGCGGATTCGGACGCGTTTCCTGCATTCGGCGGGTGGTCAGGTGCTTCGGTCGGCGGAAATTGCTCATCGTGTATGTACTCCTTCATTCTCTGTGGGTTCGCTTCATTATAGCACGTCTCTCCCTGCCGCTTCAAGTCTTGTTTTTCTATCTTTTCATTTTCGCGCGACTATGCTACAATAGAAGAAACAATCTTCCGTGAGGCGATTTCGATGCTGTTTTCTTCCTCCCCTATCCGTCGTCGGACGTTCTCCTGTATGCGCGGTAATTTGACCATTCGCGGCACAGAGTACCGTCCGAATGGCGAAAAGCTCCCGATTGCCATTGTCTGCCACGGTTTTATGGCAAATCAGCAGACCGTCCGGCAGTACGCGCGGGTGCTGGCGAAAATTGGTTACTGCGCGTACTGTTTCGACTTCTGCGGCGGCAGCGTTCCGCCCTTGGGGCGGAGTGATGGCGCGACGACGGACATGTCGGTGCTGACCGAGGTGCAGGATGTGGAAGCCGTCATTCGCTATGCGCAGTCGCTTCCCTATACCAGCAATACGCTGCTGCTGATGGGCTGTTCGCAGGGCGGGATGGTGTCCGCGCTGACCGCCGCGAAGCATCCGGATGCAGTGGACAGGCTCGTGCTGTTCTACCCGGCCTTCTGCATCCCCGACGACGCGCGCGCGGGGCACATGATGATGGCGCACTTCGACCCTCAAAACCTGCCGGAGAAGATTCACTGCGGGCCGATGCCGCTGGGGCGCTGCTATCCCGAAGCCGTCATGCACATGGACGTTTTCCGCGAAATCACGCCGTACACCGGGCGGGTGCTGATTGTCCACGGCACGGCGGACGGCATCGTCAAGCCGGATTATGCGAAAAAGGCGGCGGAAGCGTATGCGAACGCAGAACTGCACTTGATTGACGGCGGAGCGCATGGGTTTAACCGCCGCCATGACGCGGAGGCGATTCGCTATTTGACCGCATTTGCCGCTTTGTGAGGGGGATTTTATGACCACCGTCGAAATCTGGGGCGCACGCGCCGGGCAGACGCAGTCCCGCCTGTTTGAAGAAATCCGCCAATGCCGTGAAGCTGGTCAGCGCGTCCTGCTGCTCGTGCCGGAACAGTACACCCTGCAAGCCGAGCGGGAACTGGTGGAGCAGCTTCATCTGCCGGGTCTGCTGGATTTGGATGTACTGTCGCCGCGCAGGCTGGGGCGGCGTATCCGAGAGAGCGCTGGCCATTCGCCCAAAGCCGCGCTGGACGAAAGCGGGCGACGGATGGCGCTGGCGCAGGCGCTTTCCCTGAAGCAGGAGGAACTGCACTATTATCGCCGCGTCGCGCTGTCACCCGGGCTGCCGGAGAAGCTGTCCACGCTGCTGATGGACTTCCAGCGCACGGGGCTGTCAAGCGAAGAATTTGCCGCCTATGCGGAGGAGCTGCCATCCGGCGCACTGAAGGCAAAAGCGCATGATTTGCTGCTGCTTTGGCAGACGTATGACGCGCTGATTGCCGAGCGCTTTCAGGATGAGCCGACGCAGCAGTTTGAGCTGGTGGAACGGCTGCCGGAAAGCGGGCTGATGCGCGATGCCGCCGTGTTTGTCTACCAGTTTGACATGCTGCCAACGCCGCTGTGCGTCCTGCTGGCGACCGCTGCGCCGGAATGCACCCGCATGGTCGTTGCGTTCACGATGGACAAGGACACTGCAAGCGACGGGCACGTTTTCACCTCCCAGCGCAGGAGTGCGGCAGAGCTGACCGGATGGCTGCGTCAGTGCGGCATTCCCGTACAGTGGAAGTGGCTTCCAAGCGAACCCGACGGGCGCGACGAAGCCCTCCGCCACCTCGAAGCGCACCTGTTCGCCCGTGACGGCATGGTGTACCCCGGCGACGCGTCCGCCCTGACGCTCCATGCCGCCGCGAACCCGTATGCCGAAGCCGCTTTCGCCGCGCAGACGCTGCAAAGCTGGCACGAGCGCGGCATTCCGTGGCAGTATATGGCGGTCGCGCTGGCGGATGCGCAGGGTATGGCCGGCATCCTCGCCGTCACGCTGCAAAGCGCGGGGATTCCCTGCTATCAGGCGCGGAAGGACAGTGCGGCGCGGCACGGCTTGAATCGGATGCTCGTCGGCGCACTGCGTTGCATCTCCGGCGGATTTCTCCGCGCAGATGTGCTGCAAGTGGCAAAAAGCGGCTTTTCTTCCCTGACCCGCGACGAAGCCGATTCGCTGGAGAACTACGCCATCACGCACGGCATCAACCGCGGCAAGTGGTTGTGTCCGTTCCCTTATGGCGACGACGCGGCGGATATGGACGAACTGCGCGTCCGGCTGATTTCGCCTGTGGAGGCCCTTCGGGATGCGCTCCGCCGCGCAAAAACAGCGGGTGATTCCGTCGAGGCAATTTTCCGCTTCTTGGAGGATACCAATGCGTATGACCGCCTGATGGCGCGCGAGGAAGCGCTGCTTTCGCGCGGGATGGCGGCGGAAGCAACGCAGAATCGGCAGGTATGGACAATCCTGATGACGCTGCTTGATCAGCTGTATGCGCTGCTGAGCACGCAAAAGGCAAATCAGCGGGATTTGGCGCGGTTCGTGGAATCAGGTTTGACAGGCGCGTCGATTTCGTCCCTGCCGCCGCAGCCGGACACGGTGATGATCGGCGAAGCGGGGCATTTGATGACCGGGCGGATTGATGCGCTGCTCGTCATGGGAATGCAGGACGGCGCGCTGGGCAGTACGGCGGATTCGCTCCTGTCCGAGACGGAGCGGCGCACGCTGTGCGACTTGGCGCAGCGCGCGATTGGTCTTACGCAGCAGGAGACGTGCGCCCTGCGGCAGTCGGACTTCTACCGTACACTATCCCTCCCCCGGCGCTTTCTGACCGTCACCTGTTCGCAGGGCGGGCAGGACGGCACGGCGTTTCGTCCAGCGGGGCTGCTGGAGGACATGACGCAGCTGTTCCCGCATATGGTGGTATCCGGCGGCGTGCTGGCAAACGACGTCGCACCGCTCTCCCCCGCCATGGCGCTGGATGCACTGCCGCACCACCTGCGGCAAGCTGTCGACACCGACACGCCGCTTCCGGAGCAATGGGCGAACGTCCTGCGCTGGCTGTATTTCGACCCGGAGTGGCACAGCCGCTGTCAGGCCGTGCTGGATGCGCTGAACCGCCACGGCACGGCGATTTTCCTCTCCCGCGACCACACGCGGCGGCTCTTCACGCAGGACAAGGTGTCCATCAGCCGTTTGGAGGGCTTCGCGCAGTGCCCGTATCGGCACTTTGTGAACTACGGCTTGAAGCCCGTCATCCGCCGCGAGTACGAGTTCGACCCGGCGGATGTGGGCGATTTCTACCATGCCGCGATGGAGGGGTACGCCGCCCTTGCGCTGAAGGAGCCGGATTTTCCGGATTTGCCGGACGAAAAAATCCACGCGCTGATGGATACGGTGCTGCTGCCGCTGACGACCGCGTGGGCAGATGGTCCGCTGAATGAAACGCCGACCCTGCGCCTGCAGGGCGAGAAGTACCGCCGAACGGTGCACCGCGCCGCGTGGATGTTCACGCATCACGCGCAGCACAGCCGCTTCCGCACCGTCGGCGAGGAAGTTGTGTTTGGCGAGGAGGACGGGCTGCCCCCGGTGGTGCTGACGCTGCATGATGGACGGAAAATCGCCCTGCGCGGCAAAATCGACCGCATCGACCGCTGGGAGGGCGACGAGGGCGTGTATCTGCTCGTATCCGACTACAAGAGCAGCCACCGCGACATTGACCCGACGCGCCTATGGTACGGGCTTCAATTGCAGCTGCTGCTGTATCTGCAAGCCGCGTGCGAGGGGCTGGACGGCAATCCGGCGGGCGCATTCTACTTCACGATTCAAGACCCGATGGTAGATACGGCGGACGTAAAGGAAGCCGCGGAAAAGGCGATTGCGAAAAAGCTGCACCTGAAAGGCATTGTGCTGGCGGATGTGGACGTGGTGGAAGCGCTGGATTCCAATCCGGGATATTCGTTCACGAAAATCTTTAATGCGGATAGCAGCGTCGCTTCCTCGTCTGATGGCTACACGCCGGAGGAAATGGCGGCGCTGCTTGCCCACGCCAAGAAGATGGCGGCGGAGCTGGCCGACCGCATCCGCAGCGGCGAAATCACCCCGTCCCCCGCCGTCATCAGAGACTGGAACGCCTGCCAGTGGTGCGACTGCGCCGGAGTCTGCAAGCTCGACACGTCCATCCCCGGTCATGAAAAACGTGAACTTCCGCCGCTGAAGAAGCAGGATTTATTGACCCTCATGGCGAATGATACAGATGCACCCGGCAATGAGGAGGACACGTCACCGTAAAAGCGGTGAATTTTTCTCCCGAACACAAAGGAAATTCATCAGAGGCATTGCATCCGGGCGCAAAATGGTTTATAATAGAGATACGAAACTCTCACTCACAAGGAGGCGTTTACCCATGATTCAGATTATCGCAGGCAAGAAGGGCTCCGGCAAGACCAAGCGGCTGATTGACATGACCAACAACGCGGTCAAGACCAGCTCCGGCAACGTCGTTTTCCTCGACAAGAACGACAGCTATATGTACGAAGTGGACCGCGCGGTTCGTTTCGTCAACGTCGAAGAGTACAGCGTTTCCAGCGCGGAAATGTTCCTCGGCTTCCTCGGCGGCATGCTCGCCAGCAACTACGACGTCAAGACCGTCTTCATCGACGCGTTCCTCAAGCTGATCAAGATTGACCTCGCCGACGCGAAGTGGTTCTTCGACAGCCTCGAAAAGTACGCGCAGAAGCATGATGTGACGTTCGTGCTGTCCGTCAGCGCCGATCCCGAAGCGCTGCCCGACTTCTGCAAGGGCTACATCATCTAATTGGAACAGCCCACGAGGGCGGCGGAGCATGTAAGCCGCCGCCCTTTTGGTATTTTGCGCGCAGGGGGCAGGGGGGCAAGGGGGGCGAGTGCAGGCTTCTCCTGTTTTCATTGTCCCTTGTCGTTCCCGCAGGAGCGACCCCCCCTGCAACATTATCACCTATTATAGTAGGTAGGAAACCCAGCAACCGCAAGCAGAAACTCGGCAAGAACCCCTTCTTGCCCTCAACCCAGCAGGCATCGCCCTGCGGATAGGAGCGTGATTTCCATGTCATTCATTTCCACCCGCGGCGGCGCCTGCGTCACGGCATCCCAAGCCATCCTGCGCGGTCTTGCGCCCGATGGCGGTCTGTATGTCCCGGCGGTGTTCCCGCAGATGACGCTGGCGGACATTGCCGCGCTGACCAAGCTCGACTACCACGCCCGCGCGCTGACCATCCTCCGTGGCTATCTTGATGATTTCAATGCGCAGGAACTGGCGGACGCAATTGCCAGCGCCTACGAAGCCGCCAAGTTCGATGACGCCGCGATTGCGCCCACGAAAAAGCTCGACAGCAATACCCATGTGCTGGAACTTTTCCACGGGCCGACGCTTGCGTTTAAGGATATGGCGCTGCAGCTGCTGCCGCACCTGACGACGCTCTCCGCCAAGAAGAACGGTGAAAACCGCGAAGTGGCAATCCTCGTCGCAACCAGCGGCGACACGGGCAAGGCGGCGCTCGAAGGCTTCAAGGACGTGCCGGGAACATCCTGCACCGTCTTCTACCCGACCGACGGCGTCAGCGACGTGCAGAAGCTGCAAATGACCACCACGGGCGGCGAAAACACGCACGTCATCGCCCTGAACGGCAATTTCGACGATGCGCAATCCGGCGTGAAGGCGCTGTTCTCCTCCGCGGATTTCCATCAGCAGGTGAACGCGCGCGGCAAGGTGCTTTCCTCCGCCAACTCGATTAACTTCGGCCGCCTCGTGCCGCAGATTGTCTATTATTTCTCCGCCTATGCCGATTTGCTGAACGCGGGCGCGATTGCGCTGGGCGACGAGGTGAATTTCGTCGTGCCGACGGGCAATTTCGGCAATATTCTCGCGGGCTACTACGCACGGAGCATGGGGCTGCCGGTCAAGAAGCTCATCTGCGCCTCCAACCGCAACAACGTGCTGACGGATTTCTTCCTTGGCGGCGTTTACGACACGCGCCGGCAGTTCTTCAAGACGACCTCCCCTTCGATGGATATCCTGATTTCCTCGAATTTGGAGCGTCTGCTGTTTGAATGCGCCGACCGCGACGGCGCGCTGATTGCCCGCTGGATGCAGCAGCTGCGCACGAGCCAGTCCTACGCCGTTGGTCAGCAGCGGCAGGAGTGGCTGCTGAGCGTCTTTGCCGCCGGGTACGCTGATGACCGCGACTGCGCGGAGGAAATCGCCCGCGTGTTCGAGCAGCATCACTACCTGATGGACACGCACACCGCCGTTGCAAGCCGCGTTCTGCGCCAGTACCGCGAGACGTCGGGCGATTTGACCCCGACGGTCATCGTGTCCACCGCCAGCCCCTACAAGTTCGCCGCCGATGTGCTGACTGCCGTCGCCGGAAAGAACGCCGTCGCCGGACTGGATGCATTCGCCTGCTCGGATGAATTGGAAGCGCGTTCGGGGATGCCCGTGCCGCAGCAGGTGAAGGCACTGCGTTCCCTGCCGATTCGCCACACGGCGCACTGCGAGAAGGGCGGCATGGCGCAGGCGGTGCTGGACGCTTTCGGCGGAAAGTAAATCCCCAGTGGAAAATTGGAAGGGACTAATATGAACAACATGGACATGCTTTTTGTCCAGAAGAAGCTCAATGATTTGGTCGGCTGTACCCTCATCAACCTCTCCCGCACGGCGGATTTGCTTTGCCTGTCGTTTGCGCCGCGCGCGCTGACGACCGAGGTGCAGGAGGAACAATCCCTGCACTTGCAATGCTACTATCGTCTGGTGCAGGATGGGCGGGTTTCCTTGGCGCGAAGTGACTATTTCCAGCCGTCGGAAGCCATGTGGGATTTGTGGCGCAAGCAGGGGTTGGAGGAGGATGTCATTCCGGATGACTACCGCTGTGACGAGTTGGGCGCGAACCGGCTTGATGACCGCATTGTGGAGCTGAACGACGTGCTGACGGGCATCGAAAACCGCTTCATCGTCCGCACGGTGATGGTGGATTCTATCGGGGATGTGACGCTGTGCTTTGACAACGGCGCGGTGTGGAGCATTCTGGTAGACACATCCGGGGGAGAGGAATGCTGGCGGTATCTGCCCGCGAACGAAGAGCAGCCGCAGCTGGTGCTGTACTCGGATGGCATTGAGTGCGAGTGAAGGGGCGTTTCTAAGCGCAAAACGCTGGAACGCGCGATTTCGCACGGCGTAGGCGCTTTCTTTCCTCTTGCTTGATTTTTGTTGTTGCGTTCATCGCCTCTGCGGAGGCGACTATGTTACTTTCTGGCGCGCCAGAAAGTAACCAAAGAACGCCCAGAGGGGGCTGAAAAGGTAAAGAGCGGGGATTTCAGCCCCCTCTGGACTCCCCCCGCCACTGCAATTTCTTGCGGGAAAGAGCAGCGTTTTATCCAGTGTGTTTCCTTTTCCATGCTGCCGGATTGCGTTGCAAAAATTGACCCGCTTGTCGCTTGACAGGCGGGTTTCTTCATTAATATTGCTTACTCACGCCGCGTCGGTTTTCTGCTTTTGCTTATACTGCGCGGTGGTAATTCCCAGAATCACACCGAGAAACGTATCCACCGCGGTAATGGTGCCGACAACCTGCTCACCGTATGGCAGGCGCCAGATGCTCGCCAGCGCAAAATACAGCGTCCCCATCGCGGGCAGCAGCAGCTGCGCCATCCATTTCAGCACGTTATACGTCTTGTCACACATGCGCATTCCTCCCCCATCGCAGTCTATGCGGAAATTCACCGTTTGTGCAGATTTTTTTCGCAGAAGGCTTGACAGAACGGGATTGTCCTGCTATAATAAACAAGGTTTTGAAGAAACCTGTGCCGTAGACAGCCGGTATCCGCAAGGATGTAAAGGAGTTCGCTCCGCCTGCCGAGGTGTGAAGGATATAGCATGAAATTTGCTCATCCCTTGCACCTGTTGCAAGGGTTTTCTTTTACTCCCAAACCGTTAAGGAGGTGCAAGAAATGAGCAAGGTGCATGAGGTGAAGCCGGAGAAGGTGGCAGCTGTTGCTGACATCGTCGAAAAGCTGAAGAATGCCCAGTCTGTGGTGATTTGCAGCTACAGCGGACTGACTGTGGAGCAGGTGACTGAAATCCGCAAGCAGTGCCGTGAGAATGACGCCGCGTACTGCGTCCTGAAGAACCGTCTGGTTCTGCGCGCGCTGAATGAGGTGGGCATTACCGGTCTTGACGATCTGCTCAACGGCCCGAACGCTTTCGTGTTCTCCATGAAGGACGCTGTGTCCGGCCCGAAGATCATCAACGACTACATCGAAAAGAACAAGCTGGAGAGCCTGAAGATCACTGGCGGCGTGCTGGGTACGGAAACCCTCGACGTGGCTGCTGTGAAGCATCTGGCGACCCTGCCCAGCCGCGAAGTGCTGCTGGCAAAGCTGCTTGGCTGCATGACCAACACCGTGGCGTCCTTCGTCCGCGTGGTGGATGCAATCCGCAAGCAGAAGAATGGCGAGGAATAATCCGCGCCGATGCCGCATGAGGCTTTACGCCCCTGCGGTCTGAACAACGACAAGTTTTCATTACGATATCAACCGATATAGGAGGCTGAATCAACATGACTCATGAGGAGATCATTGCCGCCGTCGAATCCATGACGGTGCTGGAACTGGCCGATCTGGTCAAGGCTATGGAAGAAAAGTTCGGCGTGTCCGCTGCTGCGACCGCTGTTGTTGCTGGCCCCGCTGCTGGCGCCGCTGCTCCCGCTGCGGAAGAAAAGACCGAGTTCGACGTGGTGCTGAAGTCCTTCGACGCCGCTGCGAAGCTGAAGGTTCTGAAGCTCGTCCGCGAAGTGTGCGGTCTGGGCCTGAAGGAAGCCAAGGACTTCGTCGAAGCCGTTGCGGCTGGCCCGAAGACCGTCAAGGAAGGCCTGTCCAAGGAAGACGCCGACAAGATGGCTGCCCAGTTCAAGGAAGTCGGCGGCGAATGCGAAATCAAGTAATTCTTCGGAATTACGTTTCGCCTTCTTGCAATCGTCAAGAAAAGCAAAGAGGTTGGATGCTTGCATCCAGCCTCTTTTTTATGCTATCGACACGCTTCGTCTCTGTTCCCCTTGACTTTTTTGCATTCTTGCGGGATAATAAGGCAGGAAATTCGTCAATTCATCCGTTTTATTTGAAGGAGGTGCATGGCGATGCTGACTTTTCGGGACGCAACCGCTGATCAGGCGGGGCTTATCAGCCACATTTATGCTACCAGCTGGCGTAAGACCTATCGGGGGCATATCGCCCAGCATTATCTGGATCGTCTGCCCGATGAATACTGGGTGCCCTCCATCCGCTCATGGCTGTCCAGCGGGCAGCTGTATGGGCTGATGGTCTATGACGACGATAAGCCCGTCGGCTGCTGCATCTACGGCCGTGGGCGCGACGAGGATTATGGCGACTGGTGCGAGATTGTGTCGCTCTATCTGCTGCCGGACACGATGCGTCAAGGCATCGGCGGCAAGCTGCTGGAAGAAGTCATCCGGCTGATGCAGCTGGATGGTTATGAGAAGTTTTACCTCTGGGCGATTGACGGCAACGAAATTGCCGACGGCTTCTACCGCAAGCATGGCTTTCTGCGCACGGATGACGCGGTCGATTACAAAATCGGCGGCGAACCCGTGCGGGACGTGCGGTATACGCGCGTATTACCCAGCGCGTAATTCAGCCGGTTTCGGCTTTTGCAGATACATGCCCGTGGCAATCAGCGCCGTCAGCGGTGCCGCCGCTGCCAAGCCGAACGACCCGACAAGCGTGTTTAGCAGCTGCGAAGCGACATATTTCAGGTTGATGATGTCCGTCAGCGTCGTTCCCTGCCCAGCGAAGTACATCAGCATCGACAGGTAATTGCCGGAATATGCCAGCATCAGCGTCGTCGTCATTGTGCCTAACACGCTCCGCCCGACCAGCAGCCCCGACTTCATCAGCGCTCGGCGGCTGATGTCCGGTTTGTGGCGGTGCACTTCCTCCATCGACACGCTGATGTCCATCGACAAATCCATCAGCGCGTCAGTGTTTTTCCCATTTCAAATTTCCCCATAATCGAGTAGGAGACTCCCCTAAATAAATAGGAGAGCCGACCTCTCACACCACCGTGCGTACCGATCGGTACACGGCGGTTCAATCGCATGAGTGCAAGGACTCGTAGCAGTTGAGGATACTAAAATATCCGGCTGCTGCGAGTCTTTCGTTGGTTATGGAACATTCTAAAACTGGGCTTCCCGCGATTCGCCAATAGCCCAATCGGGAGTTGCCCCACTGGTACGCCTTCTCTGCCGGGATTCCCAGCTTCTTTAAGTTGGCTACCTTCGTTCGGGGCTTCTTCCATTGCTTCCAGATGTACATGCGAAACCTGCGCCGCAGCCATTCATCCCAAGTCTTCATCGTCCGTTTCATGTCAGCTACATGGAAGTAGCCAAGCCATCCACGGATAAACACTTTCACTTCCTGCATCACTCGGCGGACGTTGCGTCCGCGGTTGCGCTTGGTCAAAAGTTTCAGCTTTTCCTTTGCCTTGTTCAGTGACTTTCGGTGCGCACGGATGTAGATGCCGCTTCCATTCTTTCCGATGCAGAATCCAAGAAACTTGAATTCCTTCACTGCGAAGATGCTGGTCACTTTGCTCTTTCCGTGTTCATTTTCAGTTTCAGCTTTCCTTCCAGATACTTTCGGCTCGATTCCATCAACCGTTCGGCTGCTCGTTTGCTCTTGGCAAACACCACGATGTCGTCTGCATACCTCACCGTCTTTACCCCTCGGCTGTGCATCTCCCAATCAAATTCGTTGAGATAGATGTTCGCCAGCAGTGGTGACAGCGGTCCGCCCTGCGGCGAGCCTTCCTTGGTTTTGCAGACTACGCCGTTCTCCATCACCCCGCTTTTCAGATACTTCTTGATGATGCGCAGTACTCGCATGTCCTGTATCTTCCGGTGCAACAGATTCATGAGCAGTTCGTGGTTCAGCGTATCGAAATACTTGGACAGGTCTACCGCTACCGCATACCGGTATCCTTCTTCCGCGTATTCCTTCACCTTCTCAATCGCCTGCTGACCGCTCCGTTTCGGTCGATATCCGTAGCTGCTGTCTGAAAATTGCGGTTCCCATATGTTTTGCAGCTTCTGTGCGATTCCCTGCTGTATCACTCGGTCTACTACCGTCGGGATTCCCAGTTTTCGCACGCCACCATCTGGTTTCGGGATTTCCTTTCGCCGCACCGGGCTTGGCTCGTAGCTTCCGTCTCGGATACTCTGCAAAAGTTCCTCCCTATGTTCCTTCAACCACGGCAGCGCTTCTTCTACGCTCATTCCGTCGATTCCCGCTGCGCCGTGGTTGCTCTTGACCCGCTTGTACGCTCTATTCAGGTTATCCCTGTCCAGTATTGCTTCCAGCAGGCCGCTTGCACCGCCTCGTTCTTTCCCTTCTCTGCGGTCTGTGCTCCGCGCTTCTGCATACCCTTGGTGTTCCACACTTTCTCTTTGCAGGAAGCCCTCGTTTCCTCGGTTTTCTGCTTTCATCACACTGACATCCTTCCGGTCTTTACTTGAGACTTACGATTGTTCAGCCCTTCCCTTGATTCCGCAAGGTACTATGGCTTCGGCTGACTTCTTGCAGTTCGTTGTTACTGCGGCTTTCGGATTCTCCTA
>OGYJ01000695.1_pt1 | contig 31404 bp, 31 predicted proteins | sample 1576531 | NCBI WGS metagenome assembly OGYJ01 (sample SAMEA3541574, study PRJEB24748) | human gut metagenome | biome: human gut; feature: human-associated habitat; material: faeces | place: China | collected 2012 | reverse complement strand
GTATAGAATAACCCTTATTCATGTCTGATTTGTGAACGAATGTAGAAGGAATTGTAAACAAAGAAGAAGGCCCGGCCAAAAAAAGCCGGGCCTTTGATCTTGCAGCGCACGGTCGCCTGTGCAGAGCAAAATCAAATTACTTCATGTTGCGCTCATAAGCCTCGATCATCTTCTTGACCATCTGGCCGCCGACGGAGCCGGCTTCGCGGGAGGTCAGGTTGCCGTTGTAGCCCTGCTTCAGATCCACGCCGACTTCAGATGCAGCTTCCATTTTGAACTTGTCCATGGCCTCGCGTGCTTCGGGAACGTTGATAGAATTGCTGTTACGGTTCGTCATTTGATTTGTTCTCCTCTTCAAGTGTTGTTGGAAAATCGAATTGTGATTTCCTCAGTCGTAGTTTTACCAGCCGCGACGGCATTATGACTGCCAATTTGTGCTGAAACTGACAGGAAAAACAGACAAAATCTGATTTTTCCAAACACAACGGGAAGAGACTGAAATTATCCCGGAAGCTTCGGATTTTTAAGCGCGGCCTGCACGAGACCGACAAACAGCGGATGCGGCTTGTTGGGGCGGCTCTTGAACTCGGGGTGATACTGCACGCCGATGTAGAAATCGTTTTCGGGTACCTCGACGGTCTCTACGATATGTCCGTCAGGCGAGGTGCCGCTTACGACCAGGCCGCAGTCCGTCAGAAGCTGGCGGTAGTCGTTATTGAACTCGTAACGGTGACGGTGCCGCTCCTGAATTTCCGTTTTGCCGTAAGCGCGGAACATCTGCGTGCCTTCGAGAATGTGGCAGGGATATGCGCCGAGACGGAGGGTGCCGCCCTTGTTGACATCGTCGCTCTGGTCGGGCAGGAAGTCAATGACCTTATTGGGAGAATCCGGGTTGAATTCGCCGGAATCGGCCAGCGGAAGCCCGGCTGCGTGGCGAGCAAAGGCAATGACGGCGACCTGCATACCGAGGCAGATGCCGAGGTAGGGGAGATTGTGCGTGCGGCAGTAGTTTGCAGTAATGATCTTACCTTCGATCCCGCGATTGCCGAAGCCGCCCGGGACGATCACGCCGGAGCAGTCTGCCAGCGTTTCCGCGACGTTTTCCTTCGTGATGGTCTCCGAATCGATCCACTTGATGTAGATGTGCGCGCCGGTGACATAGCCCGCGTGGTGGAGCGCCTCGGCAACGGAGAGATAGGCGTCGTGCAGCTGTACATATTTGCCGACGAGGCCGATGGTCACGGTTTTGCTGCGGTTGTGGATGCGTGAGAGCATCTCGTTCCATTCTGTCAGGTCGATCTCCGGCGCGTCAATGCCAAGCTCCCGGCAGACGACGGAGGAAAAATTGCTCTTTTCCAGCATGATCGGCGCCTCATAGAGCACGGGAAGCGTCAGATTTTCGATCACACAGTCCGGCTTGACGTTGCAGAACATGGAGATCTTTTTGAAGATCGATTCCTCCAGCGGCTCGTCGCAGCGCAGGACGATGATGTTGGGATTGATGCCCATGCCCTGAAGCTCCTTGACGGAATGCTGTGTGGGCTTGGATTTATGTTCTTCAGAGCCGCGCAGATAGGGGACAAGGGTCACATGGATAAAGAGGCTGTTCTCCCTGCCGACCTCCAGAGAGACCTGGCGAACGGCCTCCAGAAACGGCTGGGACTCGATGTCGCCGATGGTGCCGCCGATCTCCGTGATAACGACGTCCGCGTCGGTCTTTTTGCCGACGGCGTAGACGAATTCCTTGATTTCGTTCGTGATGTGCGGAATGACCTGCACCGTCGAGCCGAGATATTCGCCGCGCCGCTCCTTGTTGAGGACGTTCCAGTAGACCTTACCGGTCGTCAGATTGGAATACTTGTTCAGATCCTCGTCGATGAAGCGCTCATAGTGGCCGAGGTCAAGGTCGGTTTCCGCACCGTCCTCAGTCACATAGACCTCGCCATGCTGATACGGGCTCATGGTGCCGGGATCGACGTTGATATACGGGTCAAGCTTCTGCGCGGCGACCTTGAGACCGCGCGCCTTCAGAAGCCGTCCGAGCGACGCGGCAGTGATGCCCTTGCCAAGACCGGATACGACGCCGCCTGTGACAAAAATGTACTTTACCTGTTTCATAAATTCTCTCCTCCCAAAAAGGAGACGCTCAGCACGGAGGCGGTGAAAACCCCTCCAGATGCTGAGCGTCTTAACGCCGGTATGAAATTCGTTGCTGTCTTGTACGTCTTTTCATATCGTTCCCATTCGTTCTCTTCGCAAAATGGAAAAGGGTGCTTGGGCGGAAGAAAGCTCCCGTTCCAGAGCATCCCTTAATTTTTACTGAGGTATTATAATCGCTGACTCTTCGGTTGTCAATGCCGAATTTTGAGCCTCTGTGCCGTTCCGTGCTCTGTGGCCAGCTAATGACAGCCATTCGTTTTGCGAATGACGGCTGTGGGGAAAGGGATTGACAAGGAAAAATGGAAATGCTAACATCATGTTGAAATATTATTTTAATGTGAGGTTTTACAATGCAAGCAAAGCAATGCGTCATTGTTCTGGATTTTGGCGGACAGTACAACCAGCTGATCGCGCGCCGTGTGCGTGAGAATCACGTATACTGCGAGGTCAAGCCCTGTACCACGCCGCTGGCGGAGCTGATGAAGCTCCAGCCGATCGGCTTTATTTTTACCGGCGGCCCGCAGAGCGTTTACGCTGAAGGCTCGCCGAAGGTCGATCCGGCAATTTTTGAACTGGGTCTGCCCATCCTCGGTATCTGCTATGGCTGTCAGCTGATCGCCCATAACCTCGGCGGCAAGGTCACGGCTGCGCAGGAGGATACCGCGCGGGAATACGGAAAAACGGAGACGTTCTTTGACACGAGCTGCGAGCTGTTCCATGGTCTGAAGGAGCAGAGCGTTACATGGATGAGCCACGGCGACTATATGGCGAAGGTGCCGGAGGGCTTCCGCCTCTGCGCGCATTCCGAGGCCTGCCCGACCGTCGGCATCTGCGACGAGGCGCGGAAAATCTACGGCGTGCAGTTCCATCCGGAGGTCAACCACACGGAGCAGGGCGCGCTGATGCTGCGGAATTTCCTCTACCGTGTCTGCAAGGCGGCAGGGGACTGGACGATGGCGGATTATCGCCAGACCGCGATCCGCGCGATCCGTGAGAAGGTCGGCACCGGAAAGGCGCTGCTGGCCCTGTCCGGCGGTGTGGATTCCTCGGTCGCGGCCGCACTGATGGCGGAGGCAATCGGCAATCAGCTGACCTGCGTTTTTGTTGATCACGGCCTGATGCGCAAGGACGAGGGCGACGAGGTCGAGGCGGCGTTCTCCAAATGGGACATTCATTTTGTCCGCGTGAACGCGGAGGAGCGCTTCCTTGGCAAGCTCGCGGGCGTGAGCGACCCGGAGACGAAGCGGAAGATCATCGGCGAAGAATTCATCCGCGTCTTTGAGGCGGAGGCGAAGAAGATCGGCGCGGTCGATTTCCTTGTTCAAGGAACGATCTATCCCGACGTGATCGAGTCCGGTCTCGGCAATTCGGCGGTCATCAAGAGCCACCACAACGTCGGCGGCCTGCCGGACTATGTGGATTTCAAGGAGATCATTGAGCCACTGCGGATGCTCTTCAAGGATGAGGTGCGCGGCCTTGGCCGGGAGCTTGGACTTCCGGAATATCTGGTCATGCGCCAGCCGTTCCCCGGCCCGGGACTTGCCATCCGCGTGATCGGCGAGATCACGAAGGAGAAGCTGGATACGCTCCGCGAGGCGGACTTCATTTTCCGCGACGAGGTCGCAAAGGCAGGCTATGACCGCGAGATGAACCAGTATTTCGCGGTGCTGACCTCCATGCGCTCCGTCGGCGTCATGGGCGATGGCCGGACGTATGATTATACGCTGGCGCTGCGCGGCGTTACGACCTCCGATTTCATGACGGCCGACTGGGCGCGCATCCCGTATGACGTCCTCGACCGCGTCTCGACGCGTATCGTCAATGAGGTCCGCGGTATTAACCGCATCGTCTACGATATCACCAGCAAACCCCCCGCGACCATTGAGTGGGAATGATTTCAGAGGTTGAAAAAAGTCCGTAAACACTGGACTTTTTGAGCCTTGATGCCCTGCGTGGCAACGATTTGGCAACACTTTTTCATTATTCACAAGAAAAGAGCTATCTGATTTCAAATGAAGTCAGATAGCTCTTTTTCTATCCAAAATACTCGTCGTATTCTTTGTCTGTGAGGTACTCAACAAAAGTATCTTTTTGAAGGCTGTGGAATATCACGCGGAAATCATCTTGAATGTCGTTATAAAGGTCAAATATTTCATCGAAACAGCCTTTTACCTTTTGGAGTTCTACAGCTAACGTATCCAAGTTTGTTCTTCGCATCCTGTGAACTGCTCCAACTCTGTAGGAATTAAATAATTCTGCCTTTTCAATAAATTCCTGTTTCTTCAAGAAGCTGACGGACGATTTAAGTTCACTAATATAATATCCGAACATTTTATCTTTGGGTAATTTGAACTCAATTTCAGCAGGATAAACAGAAAGTTGGATATAGAAATAGCAGTCCTCCAAAATGTGCATGCACATCGCCTCAAGAATCTGATGATACATTAGCGTTGCTGCAAGCATTCCCTCGAAAGTGTTTAATCCAAAACTGTTGCCTGCCAGTTCATTTAATAATTCTAAGTTTTCTGGCATCTGGATTGAGGGCCAATCATCAGAATTCATTATACGGCTTAAAATCTTATCCATATCGGCTCACTCGTTTTCCTTCAAAGCATCCACCAACATATCACTGAGCGCCTGTGACGGCACTTTCACCCAACGCTGCGCGGTATCGAACTCGGGATAGTGATACCGCCAGCGGTCATATTCCTCCCGCGTAATCTCCCTGGCTTTCAGCATGGTAGCAACTTGATGCCAGGCGCACAGCATTTCATGCAGACGGGCAGCGTCTTTGCCCTTAGAAACATCAATCTTCAAGCAGACTTCCCCACCCGCCTCGTCAATCTTGAGGCCGTATCTGTCCTCCAATGTGAACAGCGTGTGCATCAGCCCTGTATAAGAGTCAATGTCCGGTACGTCCAGCGCCTTGGGCGAAACGTCAAGCACCTGTGCCAGCGCAGCGGTCACGTCCACTTTGGGCGTTCTGGAGCCATTCTCGTACTGCGCAAGGCGGACATCTGCGGATTTCTCCGGGAAGCCCAGCGCCATGCCAAGGTATTTCTGCGTCATGCCCCGCATCGTGCGGAAAAAGTGGATGCGTTCACCAATCGCCATAATAGCCATCTCCTGTGTCGGTTGTCTTTGATAACGAGTATAGCAGATATGTTTAATTTCGCCAAGAAAAATCTAAGCAAGTTTATTTAATATTTTCCTGCAAACCGGCTTGACTTAAACTTAGTTGTAAGGTGAGAGGGGGGTGAAATCCAAATGCTGTGAAAAGAGCAGTGTGGAGGCACTGGAAAAGCGCGGTCGGAGCAAAGCCTTTTTTACGTTTCCGGAGTGGAAGCGGACAAACTGCAAGACAATGCTCACAAAAAACGCCGAAAACAGCCAGCAGCGTCCGCACGGTCTTCCTTCCGAAAACCGTTGCACTGGCACTGATCGAAGCAAAGAAACAGCAGGATAAGGAGAAAATGCTGCTTGGCTCTGACTACAAGGATTTTAATTTGCTTCTTGCACAGTCGGGCGGCCGCCCGTATGAGCCGCGGCAGATCGACCAGATGCTGTCGACGTTTATTCAGGAAAACGAACTGCGGAGCGTTGTGTTTCACAGTCTGCGGCACAGCAGCACCTCTATCAAGCTCCAGATCAGCCGCGGCAACATCAAGGCAGTGCAGGGCGACACCGGTCATGCACAGGCCCGCATGGTGACGGAGGTATATGCGCATACGAACAATGAGGAACGACTGCTTCTGGCGCAGAAGGTGGACGAAAAATTTTTTCAGGCACCAATTCCAGGAGCGCTCGTGCCGACAGGGGAGATGCAGAAAGTTCTTCAAGTTCTTGCAGAAAGGCCGGAGATGGTCAAGCTGCTTGCCGCCATGTAGCGGCTGCACGGGTTATTTTGTTGGAAGCGGCAAAAAAGCCGTTTTACAGAAAAAAGAAAAAATCCTCGAAACCATTGTGGTTTCAAGGATTTTTCTGGAGCTGCTGGGCAGATTCGAACTGCCGACCTCGTCATTACCAATGACGCGCTCTACCGACTGAGCTACAGCAGCATGCTTGTTTCTCAAACAGCTCGCTTATTATAGCATAATCTGACGAATTGTCAAGCCCGTTTTTGAAAAATTCAAAATTAAAAATGCGGCCGCAGGGGAGACGGCAGCTTTTCAAAAGAGATCCTGCTATTGGGCTTCTGATATGCGCGGTATCTGACATATTTTCGTATGTTTTTTCTGCGCCTGCCTTGAAAAAGCGGGATTTCGGTGCTGAAATATATAGCAATTCTCAATAATACAGCAGAAGCTTTCACTTTTGAGAAAAAGTGGTATAACAGAGGCAGAGAAGGTGAGAACTATGCTGCACAACGAAGCTCGAAAATTGATCTTAGAAGCATACGACAAAGGTGTTAGCGTAAAAGAACTGGCAAAGTGCTTTTCAGTAAACACCTGTTCAATCTACCGTTTGCTGAAGCGCCGGAACGAGACAGGAAGCTACGAAACTCAGACGAATCTGCGTGGAAAGAAGCCCAAATTGTCCGATGCGGATCACCAGAGAATTTTTTCTCTTTTGAAGAAACAGCCGGATATCACTTGTTTGGAAGAATGCGTATTTGGATATGTACAGATCGGGAAAAAGATGATAAAATAACATCAGACAACAGGAGAAGAAAAGAACAGAAGGAGAGAAACGTATGAACTGTCCTTATTGCGGCAGTGAGCTGCCGCAGAACAGCAAATTCTGCCGCTTTTGCGGCGCGAACGTTCAGACGGCACCGCGGCCGAAGCCCACGCCCGCGCCCAAGCCGAAGCCTGTACCGGACCCTGCACCGAAGCCTGTGCCGCAGCCAAAGCCTGCGCCCAAGCCCGGAACGGGAAGAAGTCCGGCATTGCTGATCGTGCTGGCGGTGCTGCTCGCGGCAGCGCTCGGCCTGAATGCCTACCAGTATTTGCAGAGCCGCAAAAGCGCCGGCGAGAACGAGCAGCTGAGCAGCGAGGCCGCAGATTCGGCGCAGACGCTCCGCCAGTCGGAGAAGGAGCTTGAGAACGCACAGAAGCGCGCGGAAAATGCAGAGGCCCGCGCTGAGCTTGCGGAAAGCCGCGCCGGTGAGCTGGAGCAGGAGCTTGCGGATACGACGGCGCAGCTCGAGAAGGTGTCCGCATCTTACGAAGGTCTAGCTGCTTCGGCAGCGCCGTGGGATGAAATAGCGGACGCCTACGCGGCAGAGCTGGTGAATGCAGATGCAAAGAGCGAGGCGTTTGACGCGCTGGTCGATTTTGCAAACGGCCACAATCCGGGCGGTTCGTCGGATATTTTCCGCATCAGTGAGGCCGTGGTCGTGATGAAAACGTCGGACGCGCCGAGAAGCGTGCTCCTGACGACCGATTTCAACCCCAATTCGATCGTCCGCAGAGAGCTGGACGGCGACGCCGCGGACGTTGCGTTCACCGAGGACAAATGGGGCTCCAGCACGCCGATGACCATAACGCCGAAGCATGCGGGCACGACCATTGCGACGTTCTCCAACACCAATAACAAGCAGACCTTCACAATGCTGGTCATTGTGTTCGACGGTTGACCGAAAGAACCCAAAAGGAGGAAGATTATGAATATTCAATACATCCATCCGGCAGACCAGCTGGTCATGTTCATGCAGCGCATTTATGATAAGCGGCTGACGACCATGTCCGGCGGCAACCTTTCCATCCGTGACGACGACGGCAACATCTGGATCACGCCCGCAGGCGTGGACAAGGGGACGCTGACCCGGCGCGACATCATCTGCGTCAAGCCGGACGGCACCGTGATCGGGCCGCACAAGCCCTCGTCCGAGCTGCCGTTCCACATCTCCGTGTATAAGATGCGCAGCGACCTGCACGCCGTGCTCCATGCGCACCCGCCCGCGCTGGTCGCGTTCTCCATCGTGCGCCAGTGCCCGAGCCTCGACCTGATCCCGACGGTGCGCCGCGTCTGCCCGGACGTCCGCATTGCGACCTATGCCGTACCCGGCAGCGAGGCGCTCGGCGCGAACGTCGGAGCGGTGTTTGCCGATGGCTGCGACATTGCCATTCTGGAAAACCACGGCGTCTGTGTCGGCGCGCCGGATATGTTCACGGCGTTCCAGCGCTTTGAGACCCTCAATTACACGGCCTCGCTCGAGGTGCTCGGCAGAAAGGTCGGCAATATCCACGAGCTTCCCGCCGATGCCTACCGCATGAGCGAGACAAATTTCCACACGAAGATGGACGACTTTATTCCCAACAGCCGTTCGTCCGAGGAGCTGGCCGCGCGGCGCGATATGATCACGCTGATCCACCGATCCTATCAGATGGGCCTGTTCACGGCGACCCACGGAACCTACTCCGTCCGTCTGGCTGACGGCAGCTTCGTCATTACGCCGTTCAATTACGACCGCGCTTACCTGGAGGAGGACGATCTTGTCCGCGTCAAGGCAGGCATGAAGGAGCTTGGTAAGACGCCGTCCCGCGCGGTGCATCTGCATGAGAAGATCTACGAGACGCACCCGGACATTCAGGCGATTTTGCTGGCGCATCCCGTCCACGCGATGGCCTTTGCCGTGACAGATGCGGCTTTCGACGCGCGCACCATCCCGGAGAGCTATATCCTCCTGCGTGATGTGAAGAAGATCCCGTATGAGGAGATCTACACGAATCCGGATCAGATGGCGAAGGAATTTGTGCCGAGCTGCCCGGCTGTGATGGTGGAAAACGACTGCGTGATCGTCACCGGCGGCTCACTGCTTCAGGCGTTTGACCGACTGGAGGTCATGGAGTCCACCGCGCATTCGATCATCAGCGCACAGGAGATCGGGCCAATCGTCCATATCACCGACCCGGAGATCGAAGAGATCAAGGAAGCGTTCCATTTACAGGATTGATAAAATATTTGGAGGTAAAAAACAATGCTCAAGAAGATTCCCAAAATCCTTTCCCCGGAGCTTTTGAAGGTGCTCAGCGAGATGGGCCACGGCGACCGCCTGTGCATCGGTGACGGCAATTTCCCCGGCGCTTCGATGGCGAAGAGCGGCAATACGATTTTCCTGCGTGCCGACGGACACGGCGTGCCGGAGCTGCTTGACGCGATCCTCGAGGTGTTCCCGCTGGACAGCTACGTCGAAACGCCCGTCATGCTGATGGAAAAGATGGACTGCGACAAGGATAAGGAGATCCCGGTCTGGGAGGAATACAAGAAGATCGTCGCCAAGCATGACGAGCGCGGCGAGAAGGCCTTCGGCGCATATGAGCGCTTCGAGTTCTATGACCGCGCAAAGGAGTGCTACTGCATCCTTCAGTCCGGCGAGAGCGCCATCTACGCGAACATCATTCTTCAGAAGGGCCTTGTGCTTTGAGCATGAACGCAGCAAGCTGATGAATATGCGAAAGTCCGCAGTCGAAAGACTGCGGACTTTTTCTATTCGGATAATCGGCGGTCAAGCCTTCTTCCGCTTCGGAAGCGGCGTCAGCTCCGTCAGGAGCGGAATGAGCTGCTCCAGCAGCGGGCGGTTTTCGATATCGAGGATGTAATGCGGCTTCGCGCCTTCATACGGTGCGGCGCATGGCGCGCTGTCCAGCAGCTGCGCAAGCTCCGGATACATTTTGACGTATACGGTGTTGTCGCAAACGGTGAGAATGGGCCGGTCGGAGAGATAGACCATATATTCTCCGAACGTCTTCCGGTATCGGAGCGGCTGAAAGCCCGCCAGCTGGTCGCAGACATAGGTGATATAATCGGGAGAGGTCGCCATGGCGGTCTCCTTTCTGGTGAAAGCTCAATCTGCGTCCTGCATACGCAGGACGGCGTCATAGAGCGCATTTTTGGGGAAGCCGGTCTCGCGGGAGACCTCGCGGACGGCGTCCTTTTTGGACGCGCCGGAGGCGATGCGCTCCAGCGCAAGCGAGACGGCGTCCTCCAGCGTCAATGCTTCCACGGAGGCCTCGGCCGCGCCCTCCAGAATCAGAACGTACTCGCCGCGCGGATCGTTTTCCGTGTAGTAGGCGAGGGCCTCGCCGAGCGTCATGCGAAGGATCTGCTCATGGAGCTTGGTAAGCTCCCGGCAGAGGCTGATGCGACGCTCCGGCCCGAAGGCGTCGGTAAGATCCTTGAGCGTATTTTGAAGCTTGTGCGGCGCTTCATAGAAAATCATAGTGCGCCGTTCGGATTTCAGGGAGTCCAGATGCTCCCGGCGGCTTTTTTTGCTCGTGGACAGAAAGCCCTCGAAGCAGAAGCGCCCGGTCGGCAGGCCGGAGACGCTCAACGCCGTGACCGCCGCACAGGGGCCGGGAATGGCGCAGACGCACACGCCCGCCTTTGCGCAGAGCGCGACCAGATCCTCGCCGGGATCGGAGATGGCGGGGGAACCGGCGTCGGTCACAAGCGCACAGCTCTCGCCGGCAAGCAGTCGCTCGACGATGCGCGGGCCGCTTTCATTTTTGTTGTGCTCATAATAGCTGACAAGCGGCTTTTTCAGCTCCAGATGGTTGAGAAGCTTCAAGGACACCCGCGTGTCCTCCGCAGCGATGAAATCCGCCTCCGCGAGCGTTTTTTTCGCACGCGGGGAGATATCGCCCAGATTGCCGATCGGCGTGGGAACAAGATAAAGCGTACCGGCCATGTCAAACCTCCTGATGATGATAGATTCGGCGGAAATCTGCGCTTTCGGCTCCGCTTGCGTCGTAAAGACAAAGGTCCGGGTCAAATTGCAGCCCCGGACGGCCGTCCAGCCGCGCCTCCAGAAGAACGAGGGAAACGGGGCCTCCGGCCTGATGGCGCACCAGACGCAGGCGCTTCGGCTCCAGACGGCGGCGGCTCAGCGCGCAGATCAGCTCCGCGAGACGCTCCGGCTTATGGACAACGAAAAAACGCCCTCCGCTTCTAAGCAGCCACGCCGCGCAGGCGCAGAGATCGTCCAGCGTGCAGAAAAGCTCCGTCCGCGCCGCAGCCAGCGCCGGGGAATCGGAGACGCCGCCGCTCCCGGCGGGATAATAGGGCGGATTGGAGACGACGGCGTCGAAGCTGTTGTGCGGAAGCAGCGTCCGGTGCTCCCGAAGATCGCCGCAGAGGATGCGCAGACGGTCAGAAAGCCCGTTCTGTACGGCGTTTTCCTGCGCAAACGCGGCGGCCTCCGCCTGAAGCTCCATGCCTGTGAGCTGCGCCTGCGGATATTTTCCGCAGAGCAAAAGCGAGAGGCTCCCGCACCCGCAGCCGAGGTCGCAGACGGCGCTGCGCGGCGGAAGCGTACAGAAATCCGCCAGCACCATCGAATCTGTGCTCAGCTGGAACTGTCCGGCGCTGTACTGCATCCGGATGCCGCTCCAAAGCTCCTCGACCATAACGCCTCCTGAAAGTGAAATATTGAGAAAGAGCCTGTGCAAAATTGCACAGGCTCTTTGCCATGTACATGATTACTCCTCGGAAATAGCCTCGTTGGGGCATTCCGCAGCACAAGTGCCGCAGCTCACGCACTGATCGGCGTCGATGACGTACTTGTCCTCGCCCTCGGTGATGATGCCGAGCGGGCAAGCGTCTGCACAAGCGCCGCACTTGACGCAAGCGTCGCTGATAACATATGCCATAATAGCACCTCCATCTGTTTTAATGCGCTTTTATTCTATCACGGTTTTTCAAAAAAGCAAATGTTAATTCTGCGCCGAAATGGAAAAAATGTTTTTTTCGTGGATACCGTATAAAAAAAGAAGGCCGCGGCGAAAATTTCTTGGAAATGAGGTGACGCAGATTGAAAAAACGGCCGCTTTCGGAGGACACGCAGAGCCTCCTGCGCGAGGCGTATGCGCTGGCGCGGGAGATGGGACACAGCTATGTCGGGACGGAGCATCTGATGCTGGCGATGTTCCGCCGGGAGCAGCTTGCGGCCTGCCGCGTGCTGACGCGCACGGGCTGGGAGGCGGAGAGCTTCCGCAGCCTCCTGCTGTCGCAGACCGGACGCGGGAGCAGGCGCGTACCGCTTTTGCAGGGGCTTTCGCCAAGGGCGAAAAAGACGCTCCGGCAGGCGGGCTTAGAGGCGGCTATGCTGAATATGGAACGCATTGAGCCGGAACATCTGCTTCTCGCGCTGACGCGGGAGGAGCGGTGTACGGCGGCATGCATTCTGCTGGGCGGCGGGACGGATCTGAACTGTGTCTTTTCCGATGCCTACAGCAGTCTGCGGCTGCCGCGCCCGGTACAAAACGACAGGAGGGAAACCACTACGAAGCTGCTGGAGCTATACTGTGAAAATATGCTGGAAAAGGCGTCGCGGAGCGACCCTGTGATCGGGCGCGAGAAGGAGATATCTGCCGTCTTGCAGATCCTATGCCGGAAAAACAAGAACAATCCTGCGCTGATCGGCGAACCGGGCGTCGGGAAAACGGCCATTGTGGAGGGACTCGCGCAGCGGATCGCTGCCGGGAACGTCCCGGAGCCGCTGCGGACAAAGCGCCTGTTCTGCCTGAATATGGCGAGCGTGCTGGCGGGAACGAAATACCGCGGCGAATTTGAGGAGCGCGTCCGCGACATTCTGGCTGAGATCCGCCGCTGCGGGAATATTATCCTTTTTGTGGACGAGATGCACACGCTGGTCGGCGCCGGAAGCGCGGAGGGCGCGATCGACGCAGCGAATCTGCTCAAGCCTGCGCTGGGTCGGAGCGAGCTTCAGATGATCGGCGCGACGACGCTGGCAGAATACCGGAAGTATATCGAAAAGGACGCCGCGCTCGAACGCCGCTTCCGGCCGGTCGTGGTGCGTGAGCCGTCGCGTGAGGAGGCAAAGCAAATGCTCCTTGGCCTGCGCGGCGGGCTGGAGGCGCATCACCGCATCCGCATCACGCAGGAGGCCATCGATGCGGCGGTGGAGCTGTCGTGCCGATATCTGACCGACCGCTTTCTGCCGGACAAGGCGCTCGATCTGCTTGACGAAAGCGCGGCGCGCGTGCTCCTGAGAGAGGGAGAACGGAGCGTGGGACGGCTCTCCGAGCGGAAACGGCAGTCGCTGACGCAGGAGCTGGAGCAGGCGGTCTCGGAGGGGCAGTACGAGCGCGCGGCAGTCCTGCGCGACCGGCTGCAAACGCTGATGCGTCAGCAGATGAGCGTGACCCAGAGCCTGCGCGGGCGGGCGCTTGACCGCGAAGATGTGGCGCAGACAGTCGCGGAGCGCACCGGCATTCCAGCTGGGAAGCTGACGGCTCCGGAGTGTGGAAAGCTCCTCGGCCTGCGCGAGGAGCTGCGCAGCCGGATCGTCGGGCAGGAGCAGGCGGTCGAGGAGGTCTCCAAGGCCGTTCTGCGCGGAAGAGCGGGCCTCGGAGAGCGCACACGCCCGGCGGCGTCGCTGCTGTTCATGGGGCCGACGGGCGTCGGAAAAACGGAGCTGTGCAAGGCGCTGGCAGACTGTGTCTACGGAAGCCGCGACGCGCTGGTGCGCATCGACATGACGGAATATATGGAGCCGAACTCCGTGACGCGTCTGATCGGCGCGCCGCCGGGCTATATCGGCTATGATGAGGGCGGAACGCTGACGGAGAAGGTGCGCCGCAGGCCGTACAGTGTGGTGCTGCTCGACGAGCTGGAGAAGGCGCACCGGGATGTGACGGGACTGCTGCTGCAAATTCTAGAGGACGGCATTCTGACGGATTCTCTCGGCCGGACGGTGGACTTCAAGAACACCATGGTCGTCATGACCTCCAATCTGGGAAGCGGAGAATCGGTGAAAAACGGTGTCGGCTTCACGCCCGGCAGCGCGCAGGACCGGACAAAACGAATTCTTCGGCAGGCGTTCCCGGCGGAGCTTCTGGGGCGTATCGACTGCATCACGACCTTCCGTCCGCTCTCGCAGGATGACCTTGCCGAGATCGCACGGCGGCAGCTGCGGCAGATGGTGCAGAGGGCCGCGCTGCGCGGCCTGGAGCTGGAGATCAGCGAGGAGGTCTGTCCGTATCTTGCCGCGCTGTGCAGCCGGGACGACAGCGGTGCGCGAAGCGTCCGCCACCGCATTCAGGACATGGTCGAAACGGCGCTTTCCGAGCGCCTGCTTCAAAAGGATGCGCCGCGCAGGCTGACGGTCGCGGCGGACGAAAACGGGATCTCGGTGCTGGAGACTATGGGGGCAGGCGGCTGAAAGCGCCTGCCCTTCCGTTACATTTTGTCATTCTTAAATAAACGTTCTAAAATACGAAAAACGGCGAAAACCTGCCTAAAAAATCGGGTTAATTTTGCGCAGAAATTTTCAAGAAAGGACTTGCATTTTAAGGGTGCGGCCCTTATTATATAAGTGAAGTGGAGCTAAGTGGAGCAAAATAGATTGAAATGGAGCGAGGTGAGAGGGAATGTACGGAAAATACAAGCATACGGTCGATCCCAAGGGCCGCCTGTTCGTTCCCTCGAAGCTGCGCGAAGAGCTTGGCGACGCCTTCTATGTCACGCTCGGACTGGATCACTGCCTTTCCGTCTATACCGAGGCGGGCTGGCAGGGCATCCTGGATAAATACAACGCACTGCCCATCTCGCAGGCACGGAAGATGCGCTTCCTCTTCGCCAATGCCGCGAAGTGCGAGCCGGACAAGCAGGGACGCTTCCTGATCCCGGCGGAGCTGCGGCAGTACGCGGGCCTCCAGCAGGAGGTCACGTTCATCGGCCAGGGCGGCCACGCGGAGATCTGGGACAGCGAGGCATATGAGAAGCTGGAGAGCGAGACGCTCACGCCGGAGAATCTGGCGGCGGTCATGGAGGAGCTTGGATTCTGATGGAATTTTCACATAAGTCCGTTCTCCTGAACGAGACCATCGAGCTTCTGAATATCCGCCCGGACGGCATTTATCTGGATGGTACGCTCGGCGGCGCGGGCCATTCGCTCGAGATCTGCCGGCGGCTGACCGGCGGACGCCTCATCGGCATCGACCGCGACACGGTCGCGCTGAACGCGGCGCGGGAGCGGCTGAAGGAACATATGGACAAGGTCACGCTGGTACACGGGAACTTCTCCGACCTTGGCGAAATACTGGATTCCCTGGACATCCCCAAGGTGGACGGAATGCTGTTCGATCTCGGCGTTTCCTCGCCGCAGCTGGACGACGGCGAACGCGGCTTCTCCTATATGACCGACGCGCCGCTCGACATGCGGATGAACCGGGATGACGCGCTGACGGCCTATGAGATCGTCAACACATGGCCCCGCGAGGAGCTGCGCCGCATCCTTTTCGAGTACGGTGAGGAACGCTACGCACCGCTCATTGCCGCAGCCATCGAACGCACACGCAGCGAGCATCCGATCAAAACGACGCTGGAGCTTGCGTCCGTCATCCGCGGCGCAATGCCGCCGCAGGCGCTGCGCGAAAAGCAGCACCCGGCCAAGCGGAGCTTTCAGGCCATCCGCATCGCCGTCAACGACGAACTGAACTGTGTCAGCCACATGATGAAAGCGGCGGTTGACCGCCTGGATACGGGCGGAAGGCTTGCGGTCATCACGTTCCATTCGTTAGAGGACCGCATTGTGAAGAATTCCATGGCGGAGGCCGCGAAGGGCTGTATCTGCCCGCCGAGCTTTCCGGTATGTGTCTGCGGCAGAAAGCCGCGTATTGAGATCGTGACGCGAAAGCCTGTCACGGCCGGTGAGGAAGAGCTTGCCGAAAACCCCCGCGCACGCAGCGCGAAGCTCCGCGTGGCGGAAAAAATCTGAACAGCCGCCGCAGACGCGGCAGGCGATAGAAGGGAGTAAACGATAGCATGGCAGAAAACAGACGCTATGGCATGAACGGAGCCGCAGCATACGACGTCTACTCCAACGTCTATCGCTATCCGAACGGAACGGAAAATTACTATGACGGTAGCGCCGTCCGGCAGCCGCAGCGGCAGGGCCTCCCGGAGGAGCGCACGCTCCCGGAGCGCCGTCAGCGCGTCAAGGTCAAGACGGCGGTCGCGCCATTCACGCTGTTCGGCATGGCGGCGGCGGCCCTGATGCTGGTGCTCGTCATTTTCGGCTATGTGCAGCTGTTTGAGGCCACGACGAGAGTCGGCGAGCTGCAAAGCCAGCTCAACGAGCTGACCGCGCAGCAGACGCTGCTGGAAAGCAAATATGAAAGCAAGATCGATCTCAAGGTCGTACAGCAGCGGGCGGAGGAGCTCGGCATGTCTGCGCCAAGAGACGATCAGGTGATCTACGTCAGCCTGTCCGGGTCGGACAGAGCGGAGATCTACGAGGAGGAAAAGACAAACATTCTCGGAGAGATCATCGGCGCGGTGGAAGAAAGCATCTCAGATCTGATCGCATATCTGCGGCCCTCGGCGGCATAGAATGAAGCAGACGGTGTGAAACACGGCTGCCGCAGACATGCTTCTTCATCGTGAGCCGGTGCAGCCGTGATAATAGGTTTTGGCAAGGGCGGTTGGATGAGGATAACCGCCCTTGTTTTACACAGCAGCGGGAAAGGCAAGGTAAATGGCACTCAAAGTACTTCGTCCGAAGGACGGTCACAATCGGAAAAGGAAGCAGACGCCCGCGCAGGACAAGAAGGAAGGCCGGGCAAGCCGCACGATCCTGACGCGGATCTGGATCCTGCTGGGCTTCTTCGGCGTTGCGCTGTTTCTGACGCTGGCCGGACGGCTGTATAAGCTCATGATCGTGGATCACGATTATTATGAGGAGCTTGCGATCAACAACCAGACCCGGTATACAAAGCTGACGGCCTCCCGCGGTGAGATCTACGATCGGAACATGAACATTCTTGCCGGCTCCACGACGGTGGAGACAGTGTTCATCGACCCCAACGAGATCGCGGAGGAGATGAAAACGCCGGAGAACAGCGACCTGCTCGACCGGATCGCAGTGGGCCTGAGCGGCATTTTGGACGTGACGGAGGATTTCGTCCGTCAGCAGGCGGCGGATAAGGCCTACCGCTACAAGATCATTCAGAAGAAGATCTCCGAAGAGCTTGCGGACGAGGTGCGCGCGTTCATCAACGACGGCAACATCAAGGGCGTCTATCTGGAAACGGACTCCAAGCGCTATTACCCCTATTCCTCGCTGGGTGCGCAGCTGCTGGGCTTCGTCAGCGACGACAACGTCGGTACGGAGGGACTCGAGGCCTACTACAACTCCTATCTGGAGGGTACGGCGGGCAAGGTCGTGACGACCAAGGGAAACTACGGCTCGGAAATGCCCTTTACCTATGAGAAATACTACGACGCCAGCGACGGCGACAGCCTTGTGCTGACGATGGATACGACGGTGCAGGCGTATCTGGAAAAGAATCTTCAGGCGGCCATCGACCGCTACGAGATCCAGAACGGCGCATTCGGCATCGTCATGGACGTGAACACCGGCGCGATCGTCGCAATGGCGACGCTGGGAAGCTACGACCCGAACGAACATCTGAAAATCTATGACGACGTTCTGAACGAGCGTCTGGAGCAGCAGTATCAGCAGCTTCTCCGCCTGCAAAAGGGGACGGAGGAATTTGAAAAGGCAAAAACGGAATACAATCAGGCTGTGGCTGCGGCGCGCCTGAAGCAGTGGAGAAACCGCTGCGTCTCCGACGGCTATGAGCCTGGCTCGACCTTCAAGGTCGTCTCGCTGGCCGAGGCGCTCGACTGCGGCGCGGCGACGCTGAACGACACCTACTACTGCGGCGGCGCGGAGAAGATCGCCGACCGCCAGCAGATCGTCCATTGCTGGAAGGCAGCCGGTCACGGCGCGCAGACGACCGCGCAGGCGCTGGGCAATTCCTGCAACATCGCCTTCGGCCACATCGGCGTTCAGCTCGGCGGCACGCGCTTTTATGAGTACGCCAAGGACTTCGGCGTCATGGAGCGCACGGGCGTCGATCTTCCGGGCGAATCGAAGGGCTACTTCTTCGGTCTGGACGTGCTGAGTCAGGGCTATGCGTCGGTCATTTCCGGCGCGTTCGGCCAGACCTTCCGCGTCACGCCGATCCAGCAGGCGAGAGCCATCGCGGCGGTCGTGAACGGCGGCTATGTGCTCGAGCCGTATATCGTCAGTCAGGTTCTTGACGCCGACGGAAACGTCGTGCTGGAAAACGGACGGACGGTCCTGCGGCAGGCCATCAGCGAGAGCACCTCGATCACGATGCGCGACCTGATGGAAAAGGTCGTCACCGAGGGCACCGCCAAGGGCGCCAAGACGCCCGGCTACCGCGTCGGCGGCAAGACCGGTACCTCCGAAAAGATCGATACCTATGATGAAAACGGCAATCAGGTCGAGGACAAGATCGTCTCGTTCGTGGGCGTCGCGCCCATCGACGATCCGCAGTACCTCGTTCTTGTGGCGCTCGATACGCCGAAATATCAGGAGGGCAACACCAAATACACGCCCAGCGGCTACTACATTTCCGGCGGCCTGATGGCCGCGCCGACGGTGCGTGATATTTTCCTGGACATCCTGCCGTATCTCGGCGTGGAGCCGGACTATTCCTCCGACGATATCCGCGGTATCAACGTGAAGATGCCGGAGCTGACGGGCATGACGCTCGAGGAAGCGCAGGCGGCGCTCAAGGAAAGAAGCCTGACGTGCCGGACGCTTGGAAACGGCGCGATCGTCACCGATCAGATCCCGGCGGCAGGTGCGGAGCTTCCCGGCAATTCCGAGGTCATTTTGTACTTTGACTACGAGAAATCCACCGAGCAGGTGGAGGTCCCGGACTTTATCGGCCACTCGGTCGCGGACGTCAACTGGCTGGCGAATTACGCGGGCGTCTATGTGCAGGCAAAGGGCACGGACTCCACGAGCTATGCGACCGTGACGTACCAGTCTGTCGAGCCGGGGACCATGGTTGACAGAGGTACTACAATAACAGTAGAATTTACCGACCACAGCTCTCTTGAGGACTGAGAAAGGAAGATACGAATGAAGCTTCAGGAACTTTTGAAAGGAATCGAGGTAATCGAATGCACGGCTTCTCCGGAGCTGGAGATCAGCGGCGTGAGCTTCGACTCGCGCCAGGTCCAGACCGGCGGACTCTTCGTTGCCGTTCCCGGCTTTGCAGCCGACGGCCATAAATTCATTCCCGCCGCCGTCAAAAACGGCGCGGCGGCGGTGATCTGCGAGAAAAAACCGCAGATAGACGTGCCATACGTTCTGACCGGCAATGCGCGCCGCGCGCTGGCGCTGGCCGCCGCCAACTGGTACGGCCATCCGGCGGATTCCATGACCATGATCGGCGTGACCGGCACCAACGGCAAGACGACGGTGACGTATCTGCTGAAAACGGTGCTGGAAAAAACGCTCGGCGCGAAGGTCGGCCTGATCGGCACGATCCAGAACATGATTGGGGACGAGAGCCTTGAGACCGAGCGCACGACGCCGGAGAGCATCGAGCTGCAAAAGCTCTTTGCCGAGATGCGCGACGCGGGCTGCACGCACGTCGTGATGGAGGTGTCCTCCCACGCGCTGGCGCTCAGCCGTGTGGACGGCGTGCATTTCCGCGTGGGCGTGTTTACAAATCTGACGGAGGATCATCTGGATTTCCACAAGACGATGCTCGATTACTGCGACGCGAAGGCGAAGCTCTTCCAGCGCTGCGACGTGGGCGTGATGAATCTGGACGACCTCTACTGCGACCGTATCCGCCGGCAGGCGTCCTGCCGCATCCTGACCTATTCCACGAAGGACAACGCCGCCGATCTTGTGGCGAAAAACATCCGCCTCAAGTCTGACCGCGTGGAGACGGACGTTGTGACCGGAAACGAGATCAGCCGCGCGGAGCTGCGCATTCCGGGCGCGTTCAGCGTGTACAACGCGCTGGCCGTGATCGGTACGGGGCTTGCGCTGGGGCTTTCCCTGAGCGAGGTCACGGCGGCGCTCCGGCAGGCGCATGGCGTCAAGGGCCGGATGGAGGTCGTTCCGACACCCGGAAAGGATTATACCGTCCTGATCGACTATTCCCATACGCCCGACAGCCTGGAAAACGCGCTGAAAACGGCGCGCGGCTTCTGCAAGGGCCGGGTGATCGCCGTATTCGGCTGCGGCGGCGACCGCGACCCCTTCAAGCGTCCGGTCATGGGCGAGATCGGCGGGAGACTGGCCGACCTGTGCGTTGTGACCTCGGACAATCCGCGCACGGAGGACCCCAATGCCATCATTGCGCAGATCGCAGAGGGCATGAAGGACGCAAAAAACAAGCCGGTCGTGATCGAAAACCGCGTGGAGGCCATCGGTTGGGCGCTCGACCATGCCAGGGAGAACGACATCATTCTGCTCTGCGGCAAGGGACATGAGACCTATCAGGAGGTCGGCCACGAAAAGAGACATATGGATGAACGTGAGATCGTAGCGGAGCATTTGGAGAGAGAAAAATGAAAGAACTGACTTTGAGCCAGATCGCCGCATGGTGCGGCACGGACGTTCCGGAGGGCTGCGGCGAGACGCGCATCACGGGCGTTGAGTCGGATTCCCGCGCCATCGCGCCGGGAAATCTGTTCATTGCGCTGAAGGGCGAGCGTGTGGACGGCCACGATTTTCTGGGAGCTGCGGCGAAAAACGGCGCGGCTGCCGCGCTGGTCGAGCATCCGGTCGAGACGGGACTTCCGTGCCTTGTCGTGCCGGACGCGCTGCTGGCCTATGGAAAGATCGCAGCAGGCTATCGCCAGCTCCTTGGACTGAAGGTGATCGGCATTACCGGAAGCGTCGGCAAGACGACGACGAAGGAAATGACGGCCTGCGTCCTGCAGGGGCAGTTCCGCACGGCGCGCACCGACGGAAACCATAACAACAACCTCGGACTTCCAATGAGCATTCTCCACATCCAGGAGGGGACGGAGGTCGCGGTGCTCGAAATGGGCATGAACCATTTCGGAGAGATGGAATACCTGACGAATATCGCAAGACCGGACCTTGCGGTCATCACCAACATCGGCACGATGCACATTGAGCATCTCGGCAGCCGCGAGGGAATTCTGCAGGCGAAGCTGGAGATCCTGCGCGGCGTGCCGGAAAGCGGCCTCGGCGTTTTCAACGGAGACGAGCCGCTGTTGTGGAACATTAGAAACGACGGCGGACACAAAAAGCGCTATTTCGGCATTGAGAATGCGGCCTGCGACGTAGTCGCGACCGACATTCAGGAGCTGGAGGACGGAATGCGCTTCATGGTCTCCGGCCTCGGGCACCACTTCGAGCTGTTTGTGCCTTCCGCAGGGCGGCACTCGGTGTATAACGCCCTCGCGGCAGTCACGGTCGCGCTTCTGCTCGGTATGCCGCCGGAGAAGATCCAGACGCAGCTGGAGGGCTTCCGGAATACCGGAATGCGGCAGAGAATCTACACGCAGAACGGCATGACGATCATTGAGGACTGCTACAACGCCGGCCCGGAATCGACACAGGCCGCGCTGGAGGTGCTGGGCAATTACCACACGACCGGCAGACGCATCGCCGTCCTCGGCGACATGCTGGAGCTTGGAAACCGCAGCAGCGCGGAGCACTACCGCATTGGACGCATCGCCGCGACGAAGGCGGATATGCTCTTTACCTACGGTCATCATTCCCTGCGCACCGTGACCGGTGCGATCACCGGCGGCATGGCTCCGAAAAACGCGGAGCATTTCGACACGCACGAGGATCTGGCCCACGTTCTGCGCACCCGCGCGGCAGAGGGCGACGTGCTGCTGTTCAAGGGAAGCCGCGGCATGAAGATGGAGCAGGCGCTGCATCTGTTTTTGGACGAAGAGAAATAAACGCCGCCTTTGCGGCGCTATGGAATACGGAGGAGAAGCCTCATGCTTATTTTGCTCGCAGCGGTCTGCGCGTTTGTCCTGACCGTGCTTTTTGGAAGGATCGCCATTCCGATGCTCCGCGCCCTCAAGGCCGGGCAGTCCATCCGGGAGATCGGCCCGAAGTGGCACAACAGCAAGGCCGGTACGCCGACGATGGGCGGCATTATGTTCATTCTGGCCTCGCTGATCTGCACGGTCGCGTTCGGCTGGAAGGACATGCTGGAAGGGGAGTACACCCATCTGCTGGTGTTTGCCTTCGCGCTGGTCTACGGACTGATCGGCTTTGCGGACGACTTCATCAAGGTCAAGCTGAAAAGAAACCTCGGCCTGACGGCGGCGCAGAAATTCCTGCTCCAGCTGGCGGCGGCGGTCGCGTATCTGCTGCTCCTGCGGCATAACGGCAACCTGACCTGCGACTTGTATATCCCGTTCTGGAACGTCACGTTCCAGATCAACTGGGTCGTTTATCTGATTTTTGCCGTGCTGGTCATCGTCGGCTGCGTGAACGCAGTCAATCTGACGGACGGCATTGACGGCCTCGCCTCCGGCGTAACGCTCCCGGTCATGGTGTTCTTCGCCGTGTTTGCGTATATGTGGGGCACCAATTCCGGCTCCTCGGCGCTGGCGCTGCTTCCGGCCACCGTCGCGGGCGGACTTGCGGGCTTCCTGTGCTACAACTTCCATCCGGCAAAGGTCTTTATGGGCGATACCGGCTCCCTGTTCCTCGGAGCTGCCGTGTGCGGCATGGCGTTCGCGCTGGATATGCCGCTGGTGCTGATCCTTGTCGGCCTTGTCTACATTCTGGAAACGCTCTCCGTCATGATCCAGGTGACCTATTTCAAGCTCACCCACGGCAAGCGCTTCTTCAAAATGACGCCGATCCACCACCATTTTGAAATGTCCGGCTGGAGCGAGGTCAAGATCTGGACTGTTTTTGTTTCCGTGACCTGCGTCATGTGCATTCTCGCCGGGATCGGCGTCATGAACCGATTCTGAGTTTCCCTGAAAGGAGCGGCCTATGCAGAATTCCGCCTCTATGCCTGCGCTGGACCGGGAGGGACATCTTCCCCGGCAGCAGGAGCAAAAAACCAAGCTGATCCCGGACGAGCGCGGACTTCTCGACGTGCCTTTTCTGGTTTTGACAGTCCTGCTGGTCACGATCGGTGTCATTATGATGTTCTCGGCGAGCTATGCGCGCGCTTACGCCGATAAGCACAATTCCACCTACTATTTTGCCCGTCAGGCTGTGTTTGCGCTGGTCGGCATCGGTATCATGCTCTTTGTCAGCCGCATCAATTATCAGATCTGGCGCGGCGTTTCCATGATTATTCTGGCAGGCTCCGTGTTCCTGCTGATTCTTGTTGCGCTGTTCGGCACAGACGGATACGGCGCGAAGCGCTGGATCCAGATCGGTATTTTCAGCTTCCAGCCCTCGGAGGTCGCAAAGCTGGCGATCATTATGGCCTTTGCGTCCATGATGTCGGTCTACCGGGATAAAATGCAAACCGTCCGGTACGGCATTTTGCCTTATGCGGCGATTCTGGTGGTCATCTGCGGACTGACCGCGCTGGAACGCCATTTCTCCGGCGTCCTGATTATTCTTGCGCTCGGTGCGACAATGATGTTCCTCGGCGGTGTGGAGATGAAGTGGTTCCTCATCGGCGGCGCACTGGTCGGTGCGTTCGCGGCGATCTACCTTGCGACGATGGGCTATGCCAGTGCGCGCGTTACGGCGTGGCGTGACCCGGCTTCCGATCCGACCGGCGACGGCTATCAGATCCTTCAGTCGCTCTATGCCATCGGCTCCGGCGGACTGATGGGCCTCGGCTTTGGCCGCAGCCGTCAAAAATATCTGTATCTTCCGTTTGAGCACAACGACTATATTTTCCCGATCGTCTGCGAAGAGCTGGGCTATATCGGCGCGATGGCCGTGCTGATCCTGTTTGCCATGCTCATCATCCGCGGCTACTGGATCGCCATGCACGCGCGCGACCGCTTCGGCGCACTTCTGGCTGCTGGCATCACGACGCATCTTGCGCTCCAGACCTTCCTGAACATCGCCGTTGTGACGAACTTCCTGCCCGCGACGGGCATTTCGCTGCCGTTCTTCTCCTACGGCGGAACGGCGCTGCTGATGCAGCTGTTTGAGGTCGGACTTATCCTGAGCGTTTCACGCCAGAACGACAACAATTTCCTGTATCAAAAATCTGTTTCGTAATTGGGAGGCGGCCGGATGAAGGTCATATTTACCTGCGGCGGAACCGGGGGCCATATCTATCCCGCCATTGCCGTGGCGAACATGCTGCGGCAGAGAAAGCCGGACTGCGAGATCCTCTTCATCGGCGCGGAGGACGGCATGGAAAACAAGCTCGTCCCGCTGGAAAACTTCCGGCTTGAAACGCTGAAGATCTCCAATTATCAGCGAAAGCTGACCCCGGCGGCAGTCTGGCACAACGTGACGACGCTGCTGCATATGTCCGGCTCCATGCGAAAGGTGCGGCGCATCATCCGGGAATTCGACCCGGATGTGATCGTCGGCACGGGCGGCTACGCCAGCTTTCCGGCGCTGAAAATGGGCGCGCGGCTCGGCGTGCCGACGGCTGTGCATGAATCTAACGCCGTGCCCGGACTGACGACCCGGATGGTCGAGCGGTCGGTGGACCGCATCATGGTCTCCTTTGAGGACAGCCGCAGGCAGTACACAAGCCCGGAGCGCGTGATCGTCACAGGGACGCCCGTTCGGGAGGAATTCCTCTACACGGACAAGGCGGAGGCGCGCAGACAGCTCGGCCTCGGCGACAAGCCGCTGGTCGTGTCCTATTGGGGCAGTCTCGGCGCGCGTGAAATGAACAAGAAGATCGCGGAATTCATGAAGTGCGAATGCCGCGACGGCGAGCCGTTCCGCCACATCCACGCGACCGGCTCCTACGGCTGGCGCTGGATGCCGGAGTATGTCAGGGAGCTTGGTGTGGATCTGGAAGGACACCCCGATGTGGAAATGCGGGAGTTTATCTACGATATGCCGCTGGTCATGGCGGCGGCGGATCTTGTGATCTGCCGCGCGGGCGCGGCCACCATCAGCGAGGCTGCGGTCTCCGGTACGCCCTGCATCATGGTCCCGTCGCCGAACGTGACGGACAATCATCAGGAAAAAAACGCCCGCGTGCTGGAAAAGCACGGCGCGGCGATCGTACTGCGCGAGTCGGAATGCAGCGGCGAGACAATCTATGAGACGGCGAAGGCCGTTCTGAGCGATCCGGAGCGCCGCCGGAGCATGACAAGCGCGGCGCATAAAATGGCCGTCGTGGACGCGGCGGAACGCATCTACGACGTGGCGATGGAGCTTGCAAAGGCACGATAAAAGGCAGCTCCGCATAGGATGGGCAGAAAAAGCCCAATATGCGGAGGAATGCGTATGCAGATTCTGTCTGTCACCGGCGGCGCGCCGCTGTATGGGACGGTTCCCATCCACGGCGCGAAAAACAGTGTGCTGCCGATTCTGGCGGCGGCCGTGCTGTGCCGAAGTCCCTGTGTGCTACATAACTGTCCTCAGATCGAGGACGTGGATACCGCACTGGAAATTCTGAAATGCCTCGGCTGCCGTTCGGAGCGCCGGGGCGGAAGCCTTTTTGTGGACGCATCCGGGATGTACGGCTGCGAGATCCCCGTGGAGCTGGCCGGAAAAATGCGCTCGTCGATCGTGTTTCTCGGGCCGGTGCTGGCGAGAAGGGGAAAGGCGAGGCTGGCGCTGCCGGGCGGCTGCCCGCTGGGCGCAAGGCCCATCGACCTGCATCTGATGGCGCTCCGCGCGATGGGCGCGGAGGTGGAGATGGAGGGCGGGCATGTCTGCGCGAAGGCACAGACGCTGGCCCCGGCGAAAATCGCGCTGCCGTTCCCCAGCGTCGGCGCGACCGAGAACGCCATGCTGGCGGCGACCGGCTGCACCGGATGCACAGAAATATGGAACGCGGCGCGGGAGCCGGAGATCGTCGATCTGGCGGGCTTCCTGCGCAGCGCTGGCGCGGAGATATCCGGCGCGGGCGGCGGACATATCACGGTCTGCGGCGGCGCGCCGCTGCATGGAACGACCTATACCGTCCTGCCGGACCGGATCGAGACGGCGACCTATCTCTGCGCGGCTGCGGCCTGCGGCGGAGACGTTACGCTCCGTCAGGCGTCTGCGGAGACCTGCCGTCCGCTGATCGCGCTTCTGCGCGAGAGCGGCTGCACGATCGAAGAGCGGCACGATGTGCTGCGCATTTCCTGCGCCGGACGCCTGAAAGCGCCGGAGCGCGTGACGACGGGGCCTTATCCGGGCTTCCCGACGGACGCGCAGGCGCCCCTGATGGCCGCGCTTCTGCGCGCGGAAGGACGGACGGAGTTTGTGGAGACGATCTTTGAAAACCGGCTGCGCCACGCGGAGCAGCTACGGAAGATGGGCGCAGACATCCGCGTGGACGGCAGAAAGGCCGTCGTGACTGGGGTGGAGCGCCTGAACGGCGCGGAGCTTCTCGCGGAGGATCTGCGCGGCGGCGCAGCGCTGGTCATCGCGGCGCTCAGCGCGGAAGGAAAATCTTCCGTGTCCGGTGTAAAACACATCAAACGTGGCTATGATAGACTGGAAGAGAATCTGAAAAGTCTAGGCGCTGACATAAAAACGGTGGAAATCTCCTGAGCGTTCGTGTATAATAAACCAATACGCGGGAGCGCCCGGAGGCGGGATACAGCCGTCCGCCGCGCCCGGAAGAAGGTCCCGGTCAGACCGGGAAAGGAGCAGATTCATGAACACACAAGGACGTAAATCACCGCCTGTCCGCAGAAGCGGCCGAAGCGACGCCGGAAAGCGCCGCCCCAGCAGCGGCGTTGGCAGTCGGCTTTTGATCATGGCGGCAATTGTCGCGGCGGTGATCTTCGGCGTGGCGATTTTTTTCAAGGTCAATACGGTGGAGGTGCAGGGCAATACGATCTACTCTGCGGAGGAGATCCGCAGCGCCTCCGGCATTCAGAAGGGCGACAATCTCTTCACGCTCAATAAGGAGGCTGCCGCCGGAAGCATCAAGGCGAGCCTTCCGTATGTGGAGACGGTCAGCATCATCCGCTTCCTGCCGGATAAGATCGTGATCGAGGTCAAGGAGAGCGACGCGACGTTTGCCGTGACGACCGATACCAACACGACGTGGCTCATCAATTCCGTCGGCAAGGCGCTGGAGCAGATCTCGGATTCCGCTCCAGACAGCGCGCTGACGGCGGAGCCGACGGCTCCGGACGCAGAAGCGCCGGTGGAGGAGCCGGTCGAGCAGCCGGTAGAAAACACGGACAGCGAAAATGCCGGTGAAGATGAGGCGCAGCAGCCCTCCGAAAACCCGGACGCAGCATCCGGCGAACAGACGCAGCAGCCCTCCGATACAGCGGACACCGCGGGCAGGGATACGGCCGCAGAAGCCTCTGCCGCGGACAACTCGGCGATTCAGGCGGACGGCAAACGCATCCCGCGCATCCTCGGCGTGACGGTCAACAGCCCGACGGTGGGCAGCGTCGTAACGGCGACGAACCCGGCCTCGCTCAACGCGGCCCTCGCGGTGATCGCGGAACTGGACGGGACGGGACTTCTCGACCATATCGTGTCGATCAACACGGAAAAGGAGTATGACATCGTCCTCCAGTACGACGGACGCTACGAGATCCGCCTCGGCGGAACGGAGGAGCTAAGCTATAAGATCGACTACCTGACGGTGATCCTCAGCAAGCTCTCCGACTTCCAGGCGGGCGTCATTGACCTGACCTTCTCGGACAGCAGCGAGGCCAGATTCTATTCTCAGGAGTGAATCGTGGAAAAACGCGGCGAAAATCCGCGAAAATTCCAGAATTTCTATTGACCCAGAGCCATTTTCGAGCTACAATAAATTGAATAATTGATTCAGTATGCGTTTTTCCAGTTTTTGATGCTGTGACATACATAGGAGGAGAACAAATGGCAGACTTTACAGAGAAGGTTGTATCGATCAAGGTCATCGGCGTCGGTGGCGCCGGCAACAATGTTATCAACAGAATGATCGCGGGCGGCGTTCAGGGCGTCGAGTTCGTTGCGGTCAATACTGATAAGCAGGATCTCAACAAATCCAAGTGCAAGAATAAGATCCAGATCGGCGAAAAGCTGACCGGCGGCATGGGCGCAGGCTCCAAGCCGGAGATCGGCCAGAAGTCCGCGGAGGAGTCCAAGGCTGCCATTTCTCAGGCGCTGGAGGGCACTGACATGGTCTTTATCACCGCCGGTATGGGCGGCGGCACCGGCACCGGCGCGGCTCCGATCATTGCGCAGCTGGCGCATGACGCGGGCATCCTGACCGTCGGCGTCGTGACGAAGCCCTTCAAGTTCGAGGGTGCCAACCGTATGAAGCAGGCGGAAAGCGGCATTGCCAACCTTTCCGACAAGGTCGATTCGCTCATCATCATCCCCAACGACCGCCTGAAATTTGTCACAGATCAGAAGATCACTTTTGCCAACGCCTTCGGCATCGCGGACGACGTTCTGAAGCAGGCTGTCAGCTCCATTTCCGAGTTGGTCGGCTATTCCGAGCATGTCATCATCAACCTCGACTTTGCCGACGTGTCTGCCATCATGAAGGACGCGGGCCACGCGCATATGGGCGTCGGCACGGCCAGCGGCCGCGACAAGGCGGAGCAGGCGGCTATGGCGGCAGTTTCCAGCCCGCTGCTGGAGACCTCCATCAACGGCGCGACGGGCGTGCTCATCAACATCACCGGCTCCAACGAGCTGGGTCTCGACGATGTGGAGACGGCTGCCAATATCGTTATGGAAGCCGCGAATCCAGAGGCGAACATCATCTTCGGCGCTGCGTTCGATGATACCTTTGAGGACGAGATGCGCGTGACCGTTATCGCTACGGGCTTCGATGACAAGAAGCAGGCGCAGCAGCAGCCCGCCAACAAGATCGGCGCGTATTCCGCCGCCAGCGAGAAGGCGAAGCCTCTGCCCACCGAGGATATCGACGATATCGACGAGATCTTCAAGATCTTCAACAAGGACTGAGAGACAGCGCGAATAACGCTTATATGAAAAAACAGGCTGCACGGCGAAGCTCCGCCGTGCAGTCTTCTGTATGATCTGTTTTGTGGAGGCCTTACAGCATGACGATCTCCACGACCGTCAGCGTGTCGCCGTCGATGGTGAAGCGGACGTCGCGGCCGCAGAAGTTGAAGCCGTAACGCCGGTTCGGATCGTGCTGGTAGCCCGGTATCGGCCCGCAGGCAAGCGTCTGGCGCAGGCCAAGGCGTTTTTCCTCCGGAATCAGCGCCTCCAGCTCCGGCGGGAAAACGACCGTGAGCGGCTTTGCGCTGCGTTTGCCGTCAAAGGCGTCCACAGCGTCCGGGTGGCAGTCGGAGTAGGGAAGATACGGCTTGATATCAAAGATCGGCGTGCCGTCCACCAGATCGGCTCCGGACACGCGCAGCACGGGTCCATCCTTCGTGTGCAGCTCCACGCCGGTCAGGCGGACGCTGGAAAGTCCAATGGAATTGGGACGGAAGGGAGAACGGGTCGCAAATACGCCGGCGCGCGTCTTTCCGCCGAGCTTCGGCGGGAGGACGGTCGGCGACCAGCCCTCACGCATCGCCCGGTCAAACTGCCATATGAGCCAGATGTGCGAAAAGCCCTCGATCCCGCGCAGCGCGTCGGGATTGCGGTATTCCGGCTCAAAAATGATCGTGGATTCCAGCGCCGACGCAAGGCCGCTCTGACGCGGGACGCCGAATTTGGTGGGGAAGTCCGTATGAATGTGTGCAATCGGTTCCATGAGTGCTCCCTTTCCGGCCAGCCGTCCGCGCGGGACGGCTTTACAAATTCTGTGGATGTGCTACAATACAGATACAAAAATTTAGAAACGAGGTGTCGTCATGCATGATGAATTGACGGCGGTGGATATCAAAAAAATGCAGGAGGAGCTGGAATACCGCCGGATCGAGCTGCGTCCGAAGCTCATTGAGGACGTCAAGACCGCGCGGGAATTCGGCGATCTGAGCGAGAATTTCGAGTATAAGTCGGCCAAGCGCGAGAAAAACCGCAACGACAGCCGCATCCGCTATCTGGAACGGATGATCAAAACGGCGACCGTGATCGACGTCAGCTCCAACGCCGACGAGATCGGCCTTTTCGATAAGGTGACGATCTATATCGAGGAGGACGACGAAGAGCAGGAGATCGAGCTGGTCACGACGCTGCGCCAGAATGCGCTCAAGGGACTGATCAGCAAGGAATCGCCCGTCGGTAAGGCCGTCATGGGCCACAAGACGGGGGATCGTGTGCTCGTGGCGGTCAACCCGGACTACAGCTATTATATCCAGATCCGCAAGGTCGTCAAGGGAACGGACGACGAGTCCCTGCCCATCAGCGCCTATTGAGCGACATTTCGGGCGTCATGCGAGCGGCTGGACACCGTAGACCACAAAAAACACATAGAGATGGACCGCCAGCAGCAGGGGAACGGTGATATAAAATTTCGGCTTCCGCGTCTTGTGGCGGAAGATCAGCATTCCGAGAAGGCTTCCGAGGCTGCCGCCCAGAAACGCTGCGCCGAGCAGCGTCGCCTCCGGGATGCGCCGTTGATGATGCTTGGCAAGCTGCTTGTCCAGACACATAATCATGAATGCGGCTGCATTTATTATAAGCAGGTAGATGTACATGACAGGAGATCCTTTCTGGAGGTGTTGTGATGAAGCGTGTACGATGCTTGCTGGCCGCAGCGGCGGCGCTGACGCTCCTAAGCGGGTGTGCAGTGCAGACGGCGTGGGAGACCGTGGACGATGTGTTGCCGGATACCGTCTCTGTCTGGACGGAGGACGCTTACCGAATCAGCTTTGATGTGCCGGAGGACGCCGTTGTCTCGGCGTTTTCGGAGAATGGCGCGGCGACAGTCTATGAACAGGCGGATGGAGATTACGAGATCACAGCGCAGGTCCTGCTGTCCTCGGACGCGGACGGCGCGATCCGCCGACTGTCCGGCTTCGACCCGGAGCAGCTGGAGGTTTTGAATACCCGGCGCTGCGGACTGCCGGAATCGCAGTTCGCGTGGTATGCGACAGGCGAGGAGGGCGGTAGGCTCTGCCGGGCAGATATCCTGCGCGACGGGGATCACTGCTACGCGCTGACCTTTTCCGTCCGCGAGGAGCTGGCGCCGCAGTATGCGGAGCTTGCGCAGCACGTTTTTGAGAGCTTCAGCCTGAACGCGGACAAGGATTTCTGATTGCGCGGCGTGTTTAGCAGTATTTTACCACAGAGTGCTGCGGAAGTCTATTGCCGCCGCTCCAATAACCTACCCACGAGGCTGCTTCACTGGTCAGCTCCCATTGCGTGCATGGTCCAATTTGGAAAGCCTGCGTCGCAGCGTGGTTTTTACAATTTTAACTAGGGTGTATTCTTCCAACTCCCAATGTGACCGGCAGCAAGGAATTTTTGCGTTGAGCAAGACATTTTTTCGCAGGAATACTGACGTATTTCAA
>OGYJ01000694.1_pt1 | contig 31410 bp, 33 predicted proteins | sample 1576531 | NCBI WGS metagenome assembly OGYJ01 (sample SAMEA3541574, study PRJEB24748) | human gut metagenome | biome: human gut; feature: human-associated habitat; material: faeces | place: China | collected 2012 | reverse complement strand
CGCGTCGAACACGGAGGAAAGCACGCGCCAAAAGCGGTTTTGCGGATGCCCGTAGTAAAAGCCGCTTTCGCGGGATTTGACCGAGGGGAAACTGCCGAGTATGAGTATTTGAGAATCGCTGCCGAAAAAAGGCGGAATGCTGTGCGTTTCGACAGCGGCGGGAGCTTGAATTCTGCTCATGGTTCGTAAAAAGATTTACAACAGGATGATTGGATAAGGGAAGGGCCGGAAAACGCGGCAAACTGTGCTTTCCGACCCGGGCACTTCAAATCCGAAAAGGAATCAGGCAAGTTTTGATTCATTTGAAGTCGGATTTGTGTGTTGATGCAAAAACTTAAACCGTCCGGCCCGTTCTGTTGAAATCAGCCGGGCTTTGTTCGGTGTTTCAGTACTTGAGCGCGGAGCGGATCGCCTTGCGGAAAGGCGGAAGCATTGCGATGATGACGCAAACTGCGATGTCCGCAAACATGTAGGGAGCGTTGTACAGAAGGGAATACATGAACGCGGACTGTCCTGCCGCGGCATATTCGCCGAAGAAAACCGCACCGGTGAACAGATGGCAGAGGAAGCGCAGAGTGCCGCCGATAAGAACGGAGAAGACGAGGTTGCGCTCGCCTTTTACAAGGCCGCCGAGTCCGATAACACCGAAAGCAATGGGGTAGTCAACGAGCATCTGAATCCAATGCGTCATTTCGGGATTCTGGATATACTGAAGGAAGCCGTAAACAACGCCCGCCATAACGCCGTATTTTGCGCCGTAGCGATTGGAATAAACCATCAGCGGCAGCATGCTTGCAAGGGTTATGGAGCCGCCGTTGGGCATTGAAAAGAGTTTGAAATAACTCAAAACAAAGCTTATTGCGATGCAGAGCGCACCGTGAACAAGGATGACCGTCGGAGTGGGATTGCCGGTAAAAGCGGCGGGCTCTGTGCATTTTTTCCTGCGCTGAACAAGGAAGATGATGAGCGCGGCGGCAAGCAGCGCCGCCGCCACAGCCCTCCAGTTACCCTTCCTCTTCATCTTCCTCCACCATTTTCAGCGTGATCGTCACCATCGTCCCGGTCTCCGGGCGGCTGGCGTATTCCAAATGCGTGTGATGGATCTCCGCGATCTTTGCCGAGAGCGCGAGGCCCAGTCCCGCGCCGTGCTCCTTGCGTGAGCGGGACTTGTCCACCATGTAGAACGCCTCCGTGATGCGGCGCAGCTCCGCTTCTGGAATGCCGCGCCCGTTATCGACGACGGAAATGCGGTAGCTCCCGCCGGACGGCACGCCGTAAAGCCCGACCATCGTCGCGCCGGATTTGAGCGCGTTGTCGAGCAGATTCATCAGCAGCGTCTTGAACAGGTCGTATTCCACCCGCACCCATCCGGGCGCGGCATTGCTCTGGATGGCGACGCCGCGCTTCTGCGCCGCCGGAAGGATGGACGCCCGCATGTCGTCCAGAAGCTGCTCCGCGTCCATCTCCTCGAGAATGAAATTCCCCCGGTCGAGATTCAGCAGGTCCATCAGCTTGAACGACAGCGCCTCGAGCCGCATGGCCTCGTTGAGGATGTACCACGACCCCTGCCGCACCTGCTCCGGGCCAAGCTCCTTCTGATAGATGGTGTCGGCGTAGCCGATGATGGAAGTCATCGGCGTTTTCAGCTCGTGCGCGAAATTCGCCGTGAACGCCTTCTGGCGCTCGGCGGCCTCCTCCAGCTCACGGATCTTCTCCTCGATGGTGTCCGCCATCTGATTGAAGGAAGCGGAAAGCTCGCGCAGCTCGTCGCGGCTCTTCACGTTGGAGCGGATCTGATAATTTCCCGCCGCGATGGCCCTGCTTGTCCTTTGCAGCGACGAGATCGGCCTCGTCAGCCACCAGGCCAGCAGGAACGCAGCCAGCATTCCGAAGGTGATGACGGCAAAATAGATGCGCGTGCAGGCGGTGCGGATCTCATCGGCCTCCCGGAACACGTCGCTGATATACTGCGCGGTCGCCAGCACGAATCCGGCCCCGCTCTGAGAAAAGCGGCTCTCCACCTGAAGATCGGTCATGCCGAAGCTGTCGGAGACGACGCGGTAGGACACGAAGCCCTCCTCCGGCAGCGCCGGAGCGATATCCGACGGCAGATTGGAGTAGTAGACCTCGCCTCCGTCTCCGGCAAAATACAGAAATCCGCCGCTGCCGAGCAGCGCCGCCGCCTTTTCTCCGATGATCGGCAGCTCCGCCGCCGAGACGCCGCCATCCTGCGCCGAGGAGAGGACCGCCGCCTGAATGGAGTATTTCACAAGCTGGTGCTGCGCAAGGGCCTTGGTTTTCTCGCGCGAGAAGGAGTTTTCCAGGCTGAACGAGACGGCCGCGCTTTCCACGGCGGTCACGGCCAGCGTCAGGATCAGCAGGATGCTGAAAAACAGCTTGTGAAAATACTTCACCGGCGCACCTCCAGCCGGTAGCCAATGCGGAACACCGTCTGGATGCGGTCGTTCCAGTCGAGCTTCCTGCGCAGGCGCTGGATATGCGAATCCAGCGTCCGCGTCTCGCCGGTATATTCCTCCTGCCAGACGATCTCATACAGCGACGCGCGGCTGAGCGCGACGTTCTTGTGCCGCACCAGCTCCAGCAGCAGATTGAACTCCTTGACCGTCAGCTCGACCGGCTCGCCCGCCTTCCACACCTGCCGGGACTCCGGATCGATCGTCACGTCCCCGATCTGGAGCTTCTGCGCGGGCGCGCCCGTCCGCCGGAGCACCGACTCGACCCGCGCCAGCAGCTCGCCGATCTGGAACGGCTTGCACAGATAGTCGTCCGCGCCCATCCGCAGGCCGCGGATGCGGTCCTCGACCCGGCCCATCGCGGAGATCACGATGGCCGGAATGCCCATCGGATGGATGTATTCCAGCAGCTCGTAGCCGCCGATCTCCGGCAGCATCAGATCCAGCAGCACCAGATCATACCGCTTTTCCTCCAGAAGATTCGCGCCCTCGCGTCCGTCGAAGGCACAGTCGCAGACGTAGCCCTCCGCGCTCAGTGTACCCTTGATGAGGTTGTTGATCGCGCGGTCGTCCTCTATGATCAGAATCGTTTTCAAAGCAATCACTCACATTCCTGTCGTCAAGCCATTTCTTCCCATGCTGCTCTCATTTTACAACGCGGATGTGTCATACTTGTAAATTCCGCCGCAGACTTCCGAAAAAATCTGTCTGCGGCGCGCTTCGCCCCGCCTCTTTCCGGCGCAGTCTCCGCCCGCAGCGGCCCGTCCGGGGCCGTATGCAAAAGCCCCTCCGCAGGAATGGCTGCGAAGGGGCGCTGTTTTGCGGAGCTTGCGATCAATAGCCGGGCTTGCCCAGCAGATGGAACATGTTCTTCTTATAGGCTTCGACGCCGGGCTGGTTGAAGGGGTTGACGCCGGACATATAGCCGGAGACGCCGCAGGCGAACTCAAAGAAGTAGATGAGCGCGCCGGCCGCTTCCTCGGTGATCTTCGGCAGACGCAGGATCGTGACGGGGACGCCGCCCTCTACATGCGCCGCGCGGGTGGCCTCCATGGCCTTCTCGTTGATATAGCTCATTTCGCGTCCGGCCAGATAGTTCAGGCCGTCGAGGTTGTCGGCGTCCTCGGGGACCTTGACGGAGGTACGCGCCTCGTCAAAGAACACGACCGTTTCCTGAAGGTTCCGCAGGCCGTCCTGCATATACTGGCCCATCGAGTGCAGATCGGGCGTCAGATCAACGGACGCCGGGAAAATGCCCAGCTTGTCCTTGCCCTCGGACTCGCCGTAGAGCTGCTTCCACCACTCGGACATGAAGCGGAACGACGGCTCATAGGCGGCCAAAATCTCGATGCTCTTGCCGGTCTTATAGAGGTACTGGCGCTGCATGGCGTACTCCGCCGCCGCGCTCTCCGCGCCCTCCTTCAAAAGCGTCTCGCGCTCTTCCGCCGCGCCCTGCATCAGCTTCACGATGTCGATGCCGCAGCAGGCGATGGGCAGCAGGCCGACCGCCGTCAGCACGCTGTAGCGTCCGCCGACGTTGTCCGGCACGACGAAGGTCTCATAGCCCTCCTGCGTGGCCAGCGTCTTGAGCGCACCGCGCGCCTTGTCGGTCGTGGCGAAGATGCGCTCACGCGCACCCTCCTTGCCGTACTTCTTCTCCAGCATTTCCTTGAAAATGCGGAAGGCGATGGCCGGCTCCGTGGTGGTGCCGGACTTCGAGATGACGTTCACCGAGAAATCGCGGTCGCCGAGCATCGTGACCACGTCGGTCAGTGCGTCGGAGGAAATGCCGTTGCCGAGGAAGTAGACGTCGGGCGTGTCCTTGGGCAGCGCATTATAGTTCGGGCTTTTCAGAAGCTCGATCACGGCGCGCGCGCCGAGATAGGAGCCGCCGATGCCGATCACGACCAGCGCCTTGGAGTTGGCCTTGATCTTCTCCGCCGCCTTCTGGATGCGGGCGAACTCTTCCTTGTCATAGTCCACGGGCAGGTTGACCCAGCCGGTGAAGTCGTTTCCTGCGCCGGTGCCGTTCACCAGCGTATCGATGGCCGCCTTGCAGGCCGCCTTGTCCAGCGTATGCGGCTGGACGAATTTTTCCGTTCCGGAACGATCGATTCTTACCATATTGATTGCCTCCTGTAGGATTTCTTCCTGTATGCTTCCGGTTTATGCGTCGGCGTCCCGGCGCAGCATGGCCGCGCCGACGATCCCTGCATCGTTGCCCATGACGGCGGGAACGACCGGGCCATGGTTCTTTTTGTAGAAGCACTTTTCATCGACGAGCTTCCGCAGCGGCGCAAACAGGAATTCTCCCGCACCGCACAGTCCGCCGCCGATGGCCAGCACCTCGGGGTCGAGTGTGTTGAAGATGGACGCGCAGGCGGAGCTGAGCCGTCCGACATAGGCGTCGAACACCCGCTTTGCCGTCACGTCTCCGGCCTTCGCACAGTCCACAACGAGCTTCGCGTCCACGAGCGCGGCGTTGCCGCCCGTCTTTTCCATCATCATGCCGGACGGATCGTCCTGCATGGCACGCGCGCCATCCCGGGCCAGCGCAGACGCGGCGCAGTAGGACTCCACGCAGCCGCGGTTGCCGCAGGTGCAGGCCTCGCCCTCGTCCACGAGATACGCATGGCCAAGCTCCACGCCGTGGTTCATGCCGCCGTTGAACATCTTCCCGTTCAGAATGATGCCGCCGCCGAGTCCCGTGCCGAGCGTGAAAAGCACCGCCGTCCGGCATCCGGTGAACGCGCCCTTATACAGCTCCGCCAGCGCCGCGCCGTTCGCGTCGTTCGCCATCAGCACCGGCACGTTCGGAAAATGCGCCTCCATCAGCTTCTTGAACGGCACGTCATGGAAGCCGAGATTGTAGGCGTTGATAACGATCTCACCCGTGGGGTCAATGCTTCCCGGCACCACGATGCCGATGCTCTGGAGCACCGTTTCCGGCACCTGCGCCGCCGTCAGGACCTCGCGGATCGCCTCCGCCAGCTTGTCCGCCACGCTCTGCGGCCCGTCATGCGGGAACCGGATGGAGCGCCGCTCCACGATCTCGAGCGCGTCGTCCACCAGGCCGATCTTGATGTTGGTGCCGCCGATGTCCACACCGATCTGATACATAAATATGCCTCGCTTTCACTTGCCGTGTATATTTCTATATTATGCCCATCCTCCGGTAAGCCGTCAAGCTTTTTCCGGAAAAAGCGCCTCAAAATTGCCGCTGAAAATACGGCTGAGCGTATTTTCATCCAATCCAAGCCCGCGGAACTGCTCCACCATCTTCACTGGCTCCCACATCGGGAAATCGCTTCCGAACAGGAAGCGTTCCGGCCCGAAGCGGTCGAGCATCCGGAGGACAAAATCCCTCGGGATCATGGGCGTGGTGCTGGAGGTGTCGTAAAGCACGTTCTCCGGCAGCGGATTTTCATACGAAAGCTCCCACGCGCGCCAGCCGCCGAAATGCGCGGCGATCACGCGCAGGTCAGGGACCTGACGCAGCAGGTTCATCAGCCGCTGCGGCGTGGAATAATCGTAGCGGTCGTCGCCCATGTGGAACAGCACCGGAAGCCCGCGCCTTGCGACAGCCCGGTAGGTCTCGATGCCGGACGGGTCGTCGATGGGCAGCTTCTGGAAGTCCGGATGGATCTTCAGTCCGCGCAGCCCAAGCGACATGATGCGGTCCAGCTCCTCCTCGAAGCCGTCCATGCCCGGATAGATCGAGCCGAAGCCGACGAACGACGGGTGCGAAGCCGCCGCCGAGGCCAGAAACGTATTCACGTCATGCACCTGATGCGGCGTGACGGCGGAATTGCTGATGACGCAGCGGCCGATCCCGGCCTTCTGCTCCTCGCGCAGCAGGTTTTCCACGCTCGCGGCGCAATAGGACGCTGCGCCGTAAAAATCCCCGATGGAATGCGCGGCCTTGTCCGCCAATTTGTCCGGAAAGACGTGCGCGTGAACGTCTGTGATCTTCATAGCTTCTCTCCTCTGAAAGCACCTCATTCAGCCTGAGATTATAGCATATTTTTCCGCCGTTTACAACAGATATCTCCCCATCCGCTCTGCCCTCAGGGCCGCACCGTCGGAAAAAATGGACGCCGGGGCTTGACAAGCGGCATACAGGCGCATATACTTAAGAAAACTTATATAAAATTATTTATGTAATTTGGAGGTACGCCATGCTCCTGCAAACGCTCCGGCAGCTTTACCGCCGCCTTCGTCTGACCAGCTACCGGCGCATTTTCGGCTCGATCCGCGAACGCAGCGGCAGCCTCAGCGCAACGGAGGCATTTTCCGCCGATGTCATTCAGCTGATGGGGGCGCCGACGCTTTCCCAGTTCGCGCAGTACCTCGGCATTTCGCAGCCGAACGCGACCTATAAGATCAACAATCTGGTCGCCAAGGGCTATGTGGAGAAGGTCCCCTCGCCCGGCGACCGGCGCGAGATCCGTCTCCAGCCTGCGGAAAAGCTCCGGAAGTACATGGAGCGCGGCGAGGGCGGATTGGAGCAGGCGGTGCAGACGCTGCAAAAAACCTATACCGATCAGCAGCTGGAGCTGGCGGCGCGTGTTCTGACCACGCTGCTGGACGAGGTGGAAGAGGAGGAAAACCATGATCGATCTGTTTGAAAAATGTGAAAAACGAATGCTGGCGGACGACATCCGCGAGCGCGGGCTTTACCCGTATTTCCATGCGCTCGAATCCCGGCAGGATGTCGAGGTCATGATGGAGGGCAAGCGCCGCATCATGCTCGGCTCCAACAACTATCTGGGCCTCACGACCTGCCCGGAGGTCATCGAGGCGGGTGTCCGGGCCTATCAGGAGCTTGGCTCCGGCTGCTCCGGCTCCCGCTTCCTCAACGGAACGCTCAAGCTGCATCTCCAGCTGGAGGAGGAGCTTGCGGACTTCCTGCACAAGGACGCCGCCGTCACCTTCTCCACGGGCTTCCAGTCGAATCTTGGCATCATCAGCGCCATCGTCGGGATGCACGACTACGTCATCATGGACCGCGAGAATCACGCCAGCCTCTATGACGGCTGCCGCCTCTCCTACGGAAAAATGCTGCGCTTCATGCACAACGATATGGCGGATCTGGAAAAGAAGCTCCAGAAGGTGCCGGAAAACTGCGGCTGCCTGATCGTCACGGACGGCGTGTTCTCCATGGGCGGCGACATTGCAAATCTGCCGGAGATCTGCCGTCTGGCCAAAAAATACGGTGCGCGCGTCATGGTGGACGATGCGCACGGCCTCGGTGTGCTGGGCGACGGCGGCAGAGGCACGGCGAATTACTACGGTCTGGAGGACGAGGTCGATATCTATATGGGCACGTTCTCCAAGTCGCTCGCATCGCTCGGCGGCTATATGGCGGCCTCCGCGCGCGTGGCGGACTATGTGCGCCACACCTCCCGTCCGTTTATCTTCTCGGCCTCCATCCCGCCCGCGAACTGCGCGGCGGCGCTGGCCGCGCTGCGCCATCTGCGCGCGCACCCGGAGCTGGTCGAGACGCTTCAGGGCAACGCCCTGTATATGCGCAAGCGCCTGACGGAGCAGAGCATCAAAATGCGCCCGTCGAACGGCGATATCATCCCGATCATCCCGATCTACACCTATGAGGAGCTTCCAACGCTCGAGATCGCCAAGGAGCTTTATGAAAACGGCGTCTACGTCAACAGCTCGCTCCCGCCCGCGGCGGCTCCGCACGAATGCCTGCTGCGGACGAGCCTGATGGCCACGCACACCCATGAGCTGATCGACGAAGCCGTCGGCGTGATCGCCGACGTTCTGAGGAGGCATGACCTGTGAGCGAAAAAGTCTGCGTCATCACCGGAGGCACCTCCGGGATCGGAAAATGCACGGCGGAGGCCATACGCCAGAAGGGCTACGCCGTCTATGAGCTCAGCCGCCGGGAGACCGGCGTCGCAGGCTTCGTACATATCCCTACCGACGTGACGAAGCCGGAAATGGTGGACGCCGCGATCGCGGAGGTCCTCCGGCAGGAGGATCACATCGACGTGCTCATCAACAACGCGGGCTTCGGCGTCTCCGGCGCCGTCGAATTCACCGAGACCGCCGCCGCAAAGAAGCAGCTCGAGGTCAATTTCTTCGGCATGGTCAACGTCTGTCACGCCGTCCTGCCCGTCATGCGCGGGGCCGGACACGGCCGCATCGTGAATCTCAGCTCCGTCGCGGGCGTCGTGCCGATCCCCTTCCAGACCTACTATTCCGCCAGCAAGGCGGCGATCAACTCCTACACCATGGCGCTGGCCAACGAGGTGAAGCCCTTCGGCGTACAGGTCTGCGCCGTCATGCCCGGCGATATCCGCACCGGCTTCACCGCCGCGCGTGAAAAAAGTCAGGCGGGCGACGACGTGTACCATGGCCGCATCGCGCGGAGCGTCGCGGGCATGGAGCACGACGAGCAGACCGGCATGTCCCCGGAAACGGCGGGCGCTTATATCGCCTCCGTCGCCACACGCCGGAGCGTCAAGCCGCTGCGCTCCATCGGGCTGAAATACAAGTTCTTCTGCGTTCTGGCAAAGCTTCTGCCGGTGCGGACGCTCAACTGGCTCGTCGGACTCATCTATGCGAAATAAGCCGCGCTTCTGCGCATAAAAAACAGGCTCCTGCCCAAATCTCCGGGCAGGAGCCTGCTGTGTATTTGGCAAGTCAAAGGACGCGCTTCCTGCGCGTCAGCCGCGCGCGTAATGATCGAAAGCAGCCTCGTATAAGCGTCTGCACTGCGCTTCATCTCCGTAAGGCAGGCAGTCGTCCGCGTAGCTGAGCGTGGCAAAGGGTTCTTCCCGCGCGAGCTTCTCCGGAAGCGCCCTCCACAGCGCATACATTTTACCGGCAAAGTCCGATATCCGGCTGCTGCGGTACAGCAGCTTCAGCGCAGCCATGAGCTTCTTTCCGAATTTTTCGGTCTCAACGCCATTTTCAGCCATCCGATGGAGCGCATGCAGGATCGCATCCTTGGTCCCCCGCTCTTCCAGATCGAGCAGTGCCTCATTGGCCGGATCTGCAAGGAAATGGCGGTCTAAGGCGTTTTGAAATTCCGCGTATCTGTCAAATCCCACGGAACACAGCAACGCGCATACATATAATTCTTCCATATTTTTCTTCTTTCTTCTGTTCCCTGTCCGCGCAGGCTTCTGTCGAAGCGTCCGCAGCGCTATCCTCTCGTCAGCCAAGTCCGGCAATATGGATCACGCCCCGGCACACCAGCGTGACGATCACGCCCGCAGCGGCGACGCCCGCGCCGATGGCGGGCAGGGCGAACTTGATGCGCAGGCCCATCAGCGCCGCGACCAGCGCGCCCGTCCACGCACCGGTTCCCGGCAGCGGGATGGCGACGAGCAGGAAAAGGCCCAACGTCTCATATTTTTTGATGATCATGGACTTCTTATAGCCGCGCTCGATCAGCCATCCTGCCAACTTTTCCGGCTTTCCGCCGAGGAGCTGCATCCAGCTCAGGACCTTCCGCAGGAAGAGAATGATGAACGGCACCGGCAGCAGATTTGCGATCACGCACATCGGCAGCAGCAGCCACAGCGGAATGTCGTGCGCCAGCCCATAGGGGATCGCGCCGCGCAGCTCCGAGACCGGGGCCATGGACAAAAGCAGGGTAAAAAACACAGATTTGAAGCTCACAAGATTTCCCATCCGTTTTCTGTAAGTTTTCTTTCATTCTACAATACACGGATGCGTTCGTCAAATTAAAAAGTATAAAGGCCGCGCGGCGATGGTCATTCCCCGGTCAGCAGCCGGATCGCCTCGGCATATTTTTCGACCCGCCACAGAGCTTTTTCGTCCACAGCGTCCAGCCTTGACAGGTCGCTGTTGTGCCGCAGGTCCGCGAGCTTCACGGCCCTTGCGATCGGATCGGTGCGCAGCCGCGCCACATATTCCAGATATGGGACCCGCTTGTCATGCGTCAGGAGCCTCAGCGCGTTTATGACCGCCTCGTCAAAGCCCATGGCCGCCAGATCCTCCGGCGTATAGCCGGAGTCCTCCGCCACGTCGTGCAGCAGCGCGGCGACGGTCGTCTGCTCGTCCTGCATCTGCTCGGCCAGATGGAACGGATGAAAAACATAGGGGGCGCCGCTTTTGTCCACCTGATCCTTATGCGCCGCAAAGCAGAGCTTCATCGCCTTCTTTGTCGCGGGTGTATAGAGCATCGTTTCACGACCTTTCTTGTAAAAAAGCTCCCGCTGTACGGGCGAACGCACAGCGGGAAGGAAAGGGGAAGATATCAGAGATGTACGGCGGTGCCGGTCTTGCCCGCAATGCCGTCCTTTGCCTTTTCCAGCAGGGTGATGAGCGCGGTGCGGCCGGGCTTGGACTCGGCAAACGACACGGCGGCCTGCACCTTCGGCAGCATCGAGCCGGGCGCGAACTGGCCCTCCTCGGCGTACTTACGCGCCATATCGGGCGTCAGGTCGGACAGCCACTGTTCGTTTTCCTTGCGGAAGTTGATGGCGACCTTCTCCACGGCGGTCAGGATGATGAGCATATCCGCGTCGAGCAGCTCGGCAAGCTTTGCCGAGGCAAAGTCCTTGTCGATGACGGCGGGTGTGCCGTAGAGCTTGCCGTCCTTGCGGACGACGGGGATGCCGCCGCCGCCGACGGTGATGACGACGGTACCGGCGTTCACGAGCGCCTGCACGGTGTTCTTTTCAATGACGTCGATGGGCTTGGGAGAGGGAACGACCTGACGGTAGCCGCGGCCTGCGTCCTCGACCATGGTGTAGCCCTTTTCCTTTGCGATGCGTTCTGCCGTTTCCTTGTCGTAGAACGCGCCGACGGGCTTCGTCGGCTTCTGGAAGGCGGGATCGTCCTCCGAGACGAGCACCTGCGTGACGACGGTCGCCACATCCTTGTGCATCCCGCGCGCGGCAAGCTCGTTGCCGATGGCGTTCTGGAGGTGGTAGCCGATGTAGCCCTGGCTCATGGCGCCGCACTCCGGGAACGGCATGTCGGACTTGATGGCGCCGGCCTCTGCGGCGGTGGACATACCGAGATTGATCATGCCGACCTGCGGGCCGTTGCCGTGCGCAATGACGACCTCGTTGCCTTCGGCGATCAGATCGACAATGGGCTTCGCGGTCTCGCGCACCAGCGCGAGCTGCTCAGCCGGCGTATTGCCCAGGGCGTTGCCGCCGAGAGCGATCACAATTCTTTTACCCATAATCAAAATCCTCTTTTATTGCAATGGCGGGAGCATCGCTCCCGCCATATCTTAATTAGAACATCTTCCGCATTAGAACATCTTCCGCTTGTTGTCGGCAGCGTCGAGATCCATCAGCGCGTTGACAGGATCCTTGACCTGAGCAAGGAAGATCATAGCGGCGATGATGTACGGCTTGTAGGAGGCCTGCTTGTACAGCGGCACCAGATAGCGGTCGAACACGGAGTTGTCGACCTCGCCCTCGGGGCAGCTGAGGCCGGAGATGTCGGCGGGCAGGCAGTGCAGATACAGGGCCTTGCCGTCCTTCGTCAGCTTCATCATTTCCTCGGAGCAGGTCCAGTCCTTATGCTCGGCGTTCTGCGCCAGCAGCTCCTTTTCCAGCTCGTCGATGCCCTTCTGGTCGCCCTTCACATACAGCTCAGAGCGCTTTTCCATCGCCTTGAACGGCGCCCAGGACTTCGGATAAACGATATCGGCGTCCTTGAAGGCCTCTTCCATGGAGTTGGTCTTGTGGAACTTGGAGCCGTACTTTTCGCAGTTCTGACGGGCGATCTCTTCGATCTCCGGGAACACGTCGTAGCCTTCCGGATGGGCCAGCGTGACGTCCATGCCGAAGCGGGTGAACAGGCCGATGACGCCCTGCGGGACGGACAGCGGCTTGCCGTAGCTGGGGCTGTAGGCCCAGGTCATGGCGACCTTCTTGCCCTTGAGGTTCTCCACGCCGCCGAAGTAGTGGATGACGTGCAGCATGTCGGCCATGCACTGCGTCGGATGATCGACGTCGCACTGGAGGTTCACAAGCGTCGGTCTCTGCTCGAGGATGCCATCGCGGTAGCCCTCTTCCAGCGCGTCCATGAACGTCTTCTGATACTCATGGCCCTGATGGATGTACATGTCGTCGCGGATGCCGATGACATCGGCCATGAAGGAGACCATGTTGGCGGTCTCACGGACGGTCTCGCCGTGCGCGATCTGGCTCTTCTTCTCGTCGAGAACCTGCTCCTCGAGGCCCAGCAGGTTGCAGGCGGAAGCGAAGGAGAAGCGGGTACGGGTGGAGTTGTCGCGGAAGAGGGAGATGCCGAGGCCGGAATTAAAGACCTTGGTGGACTTGTTGCGCTCGCGCAGGTCGCGCAGGGCGTCGGCTACGGTAAAGACGGCTTCGATCTCGTCGTCGGTCTTGTCCCACGTCCAAAAGAAGTCGGTCTTATACATGTTGTTGATGTGCAGCGTCTCAAGATGTCTTGCCAGTTCAACAGTCTTGCTCATGTTTTTTCTCCTTTGTTATAAACGATTCGTTTTGTGTCGGGCGGACAGCGCCGTCCGCCCCTGCGGAATAAAATACTTACTTGATATCATTTCCGGTGAGTTCCTGACGGAAGCTCGTGGCGGAGCCGTCCTTGTTCTCGGGCTTGTACAGGCCGGGAACGGCGGCATACAGCGCGGCGCAGACGACGAGATCCTGCTTCCAGGTGATCTCGTTGGGCGCATGCGCCTGAGATTCGGCGCCGGGGCCGAAGCCGACGCAGGGGATGCCGTAGCGGCCCTGGATGGAAACACCGTTGGTGGAGAAGGTCCACTTGTCGGTCAGCGGACGGCCCTCGCGCTTTGCGCGCGCGGTCTCGTCGGCCCACAGACGGGTGTCGCCCCACAGCGCGTGGTGCGCATCGACCAGCGCCTGAACGTGCGGCGCGGATTCCTTGTTGATCCAAGTCGGGAAGAAGCACTCGGTCTCGTAGACATGGCCGGTCCACGCGGGACGGTCGTACATATACATGGAGACCTTGACGTCCTTGGCATACTTCTTGCAGGCGGGCAGATCCTCGATCTCCTTGAGGCAGGACTTGTACGTCTCGCCGGCCGTCATACGGCGGTCGATGGAGATGGAGCAGGAGTCGGCGACTGCGCAGCGGCTGGGGCTGGTGTAGAAGATCTGGCTGGTGGTGCAGGTGCCGCGGCCGAGGAAGCGGGCGTCCTCATAGTGCTCGGGATTGTACTTCGGGTCGAGCATCTTGACAAGACCCTTGATCTCCTTGTCGTCGGAAGCGTCGTTCTCGTTGAGGTCGCGGACGTTGAGGATGACCTCGGCCATCTTGTGGATGGCGTTGTCGCCGCGCTCGGGCGCGGAGCCGTGGCAGGAGACGCCGTGCATATCGACGCGGATCTCCATACGGCCGCGGTGGCCGCGATAGATGCCGCCGTCGGTCGGCTCGGTGGAGATGACGAACTCGATCTTGCTGCGGGCGTCCTCGGGGCCGTTGAAGTATTCATTGACGATGGACTGCCAGCACATGCCGTCGCAGTCCTCCTCCTGCACGGAGCCGACGACCATGATCTTGTATTCCTCGGGGATGAGGCCCAGATCCTTCATGATCTTCGCGCCGTAGGCTGCGGAGGCCATGCCGCCCTCCTGGTCGGAGCCGCCGCGGCCGTAGATGATCTCGTCGGTCTCGTAGCCCTGATAGGGGTCGGCCGTCCAGTTCTCGCGGTTGCCGATGCCGACGGTATCGATGTGGGAGTCGATGGCGATGATCTTGTCGCCGCTGCCCATCCAGCCGATGACGTTTCCGAGCTTGTCAAACTCGACCTTGTCATAGCCCAGCTTTTCCATCTCGGCGGCGATGCGCTTGACGACGCCCTCTTCCTCGCAGGACTCGGAAGGAATGGCGATCATGTCGCGCAGGAATTTTGCCATATCGGCGCGGTAGCCTTCGGCAGCTTTCTTGATTGCATCAAAGTTCATAAGATGGGAGCCTCCTATAACCTGAATTATTGTCGTATTTCGACGTTCTGAACGTCTTTTCACTACCATCATACCACATCCTTTATAGATGTCAAACAGAATTTTTGCAAACCTAAAATATTTTTAGAAATCCCATTGATTTCTCCGGAATCTGTGCTATGATACAGATAGAAGAATTCGGCGCGCAGAAAAATTGTGCGCTTGTGCCAAACAGGGAGGTGTTATATGCTCAGTCAGAAGGAAATGGACGCGCTGAAGCAGATCGCAAAAGGGGTCGCGGGGCACTTCGGCTCCAGCTGTGAGGTCGTGATCCACGAGCTTACCGAAAAGAGCGCCGACAACTCCATCGTCGCCATTGAAAACGGCCACGTCAGCGGCCGCAAGGTCGGCGACGGCCCGTCGCACGTCGTGCTCGAGCAGCTCGGACAGGCAGACAGCGACCCGGAGGATCATATCGGCTACCTCACCCGGACACCGGACGGGAAAATTCTGAAATCCACGTCCATCTACATCCGCGACGAAAGCGGAAAGATCGCGGCGATCCTCGGCATCAACTTCGATATCTCCGCGCTTCAGATGTTTGAAAACGCGCTGCATGAGATCATCTCTCCGGACACGCAGGAGCAGAAGGAGCCGGAGCGCATCACGCTCAACGTGGCCGATCTGCTCGACGATCTCATCCGGCAGGCCGACGAGCTGGTCGGCAAGCCGCCCGCGCTCATGACCAAGGACGACAAGGTGCGCGCCATCCGCTACCTCAACCACAGCGGGGCCATGATGATTACCAAGTCCGGCGATAAGATCGCCAAGCATTTCGGCATATCCAAATATACATTGTATTCTTATTTAGATAATGGAAAAACAGGAGGAGAAACATCAAATGGGTAAAATCGATCTGACCATCCACAAGGAAGGCCTTGCACACAACATCCAGAAGGCCAAGGAAAACAACATCATCATCCCGACCATCGCGCAGATGCAGAACCCCGATCTGATCCCCGAGAAGATCAAGGAAAAGCTGACGCACACCGGCCTGTGGGACGTTGACCCGGTCAACCTGTTCCGCATCAGCTGGCACAATGAGGCCAAGGAGACCGGCGGCCTGTTCCAGAAGGTCCCGAACTACGTGGAGATCCCCTCCTCCATTTCCGGCGTGAAATGCCGCATCCTCGCCATGTCCGGCAAGTGGTTCCCGACCGGCTGCCACAAGGTCGGCGCGAGCTTCGGCTGCCTGGCTCCGCGCCTCGTGACCGGTCAGTTCGACGCCACCTACCATCATGCCGTATGGCCCTCCACCGGCAACTACTGCCGCGGCGGCGCGTTCAACTCCAAGCTGCTGGCATGTGACTCCGTCGCCATCCTGCCGCAGGATATGTCCAAGGAGCGCTTTGACTGGCTCAAGACCATCGCCGGCCAGATCATCGCCACCCCCGGCTGCGAGTCCAACGTCAAGGAGATCTTCGACAAGACGTGGGAGCTGAAAAAAGACCCCAGCATGATGATCTTCAACCAGTTCGCCGAGATGGGCAACCCCCTGTGGCATTACAACGTCACCGGCTACGCCCTCGCAGACCTCTTTGAAGCCGTCAAGAAGCCCGGCCAGAGACTGGCAGGCGCCTGCTTCACCTCCGGCTCCGCCGGCACGATGTCCGCGGGCGACCTTCTGAAGGAGCGCTACCCCGCCATGAAGCTCGCCGTCGGCGAAGCGCTCCAGTGCCCGACCATCCTTGACAACGGCTTCGGCGGCCACCGCATCGAGGGCATCGGCGACAAGCACATCCCCTGGGTCCACAATGTCAAGAACACCGACATGGTCATCGACATCGACGACGAAGATTCCCAGAGACTGCTTCGCCTCTTCAACTGCAAGGAAGGCCAGGAGTACCTCAAGACTCTCGGCATCTCCGACGAGCAGCTTGAAAAGTTCACCTGGATGGGCATTTCCGGCATTGCCAACGTCCTGTGCTGCATCAAGATGGCCAAGTTCTATGAGCTGACCGAGGACGACGTCGTCGTCACCGTTCTGACCGACTCTGCCGTCATGTACAAGTCCCGTGTCGATGAGCTCAACGAGCAGTACGGCGCGTACACTGCGCAGGCGGCGGAGCTGGATCACAACCTGCATATGCTCGGCCTCAAGACCGACAACATGCTCGAGCTGACCTATCCGGAGCGCAAGCGCGTCCACAACCTCAAGTATTACACCTGGGTCGAGCAGCAGGCGCGCGACGTCAAGGACCTCAACGCCCTTTGGTACGACACCAAGGGCACGTGGGACGCTGTCCACGCGCAGGCGAAGGAGCTCGACGAGCTCATCAACGAGTTCAACGACGCGGTCGGCCTGCTCAAGACGCTGTAAGCCTTTCCTTTTGCATATCTGACCAGAAAACGGGGTGGGGTCATGACCCCACCCCGTTCATTCATCTTTTGCGAGAAACGCTTCCTCTGCGGATCGTTCGCCGTCGATCAGGATCTGTTTTGCAGAACCGTAATTCTGCATCTCCAATGCCTTGATCGCCTGCTCGACCCGCGGAATAAAATGGTGTAATATTCGGGAATATCATTCATAGAAACGCGCCTCCTGACGTTGCACATTTGTGCTACGTTTATATTACAATATACAGTGCATGATTGCAATACAATTTGCATTACATATGATAATGCGAGGTGCACTGCAATGAGGAAATTCCGGATCCCGAGTATTCCGCCCACGACAAACAAAAGCATTCGCTTCCCGAACGATGTCATCGACGAGATCGAGGAGGCCATCAAGGGCACGGACTGCACCTTTTCCGCCTTTGTGGTGGAGGCCGTGCGGGTCGCTCTTGAAAATTTGAAGGAGGATTCTGAATGAAAAACGTCAAATGCGCGCGCTGTGTGCGCTGCGGCAAGGAATACGAAGCCGTCCCGAACCTCACGAACTGCTCCTGCGGCGGCATTCTGGATATTATCTACGATTACGACTACATCAAGGCGCATTTCACCAAGGAAACGCTGAAAAACCGCGTCAATCCGACCATGTGGCGCTACCGCGAGCTGCTGCCGGTCGAGGAAACGACGCCCGACACGCCGCTGCGCGTGGGCTGGAGTCCGCTGTATGAGGAGCCGCGCCTTGCCGCGCAGCTCGGCCTCAAAAAGCTTTGGGTGAAGGACGACGGCATCAACCCGACCGCGTCCCTGAAGGACCGCGCCTCCGCCATGGCGGTCGCCAAGGCGCAGGAGGCGGGCGCGAAGATCATCGCCTGCTCCTCTACGGGCAACGCCGCCTCCAGCCTTGCGGGCAACGCCGCTGCCGCGGGCCTCAAGACCTACATTTTCGTTCCCGAGCGCGCCCCCAAAGGCAAGGTCGCGCAGCTGATGATCTTCGGCGCGAATGTCATCTCCGTCAAGGGAAACTATGAGGAGACGTTCAAGATGTCCGCCGAGGCCATCGACAAGTGGGGCTGGTACAACCGAAACGCCGCCATCAACCCCTATCTCTCCGAGGGCAAAAAGACCGTCTCGCTCGAGATCGCCGAGCAGCTGAACTGGGAAATGCCGGACTATCTGGCCATCTCCGTCGGCGACGGCTGCACCATCGCAGGCGTGTGGAAGGGTCTCAAGGATCTGTACGCCATCGGCTTCATCGACAAGCTGCCGCGGCTCATCTCCGCGCAGTCGACCGGCTGCTATCCCATCAACCGTGCCATTCAGGAGAACAAGCCGTGGGAGCCGATGGAGGAAAACACCATCGCCGATTCCATCTCCGTCGGCGTGCCGCGCAATGCCGATAAGGCACTCATGGCCATCCGTGAGTCGAACGGCATCGCCGTCAACGTGACCGACGAAGAGATTCTGGCCGCGCAGAAGCTCCTCGGCCGCACCTGCGGCGTGTTCGGCGAGCCTGCCGGCGTGACCGGCACGGCAGCGCTCAAGAAGGCCTGCGAGCAGGGCCTCATCCCGCACGACGCGACGGTCGTCTCCGTCGTGACCGGCAACGGCCTGAAGGACGTGGCGAACGCCATCAAGTCCGCAGGCGAGCCCATCAACATCAAGCCCGATCTCGATCTCATGGTCGAGGAATTTGCCAAGCGCGGCGTCACCGTCGAGTGATCCCGGCGAATGCGCCGGATTTCAAATCCATCATGCAGCCCGGGCCTCCGGGCTGCATTTTTAATCCCATGCCCGCAAGCGCACAACGCTCTTGTTTTCTTTTCCATATATGGTATACTGGAGAAAAAACGCAGGGCCCGCCGTCCGGCGGGCGCCGCGAAGCGCTTCGGAGGCTTGGATGGACTATTATCTTCTGACAGATCTGGCGGCGAGGCTGGGCTATGAGCTGGCCGTGAGCGGTGCGGAGACCTTCCGCGTGGAGGACAGCGTCCGGCGGCTGCTGCTGGCCTACGGGATCGAGTGCGAGGTCTTTGCCATTCCGAACTGTCTCGTCATCAGTCTCGAGACCGCGAACGGCAAGCCGCTGAGCATCATGAAGCGCATCGGCTTCCACGGGAACAATCTCGAGGCCGTGGAGCGGCTGAACGCGCTGTGCAGGAAAATCTGCGCCGAAAGGCCGGAGCCGGGAACGGCGGAGCAGTGGCTGCGGCAGACGAAGGCAGAATGCCGCGTTTTCTCCACGCCCATGTACTATCTCGGGAATTTTCTCGGCCCGGCGGGCTTCAGCCTGCTCTTCGGCGGGACGCTGCGCGACGCGTTTCTCGCGGGCTTGATGGGCCTGATCGTCGGCCTTGTGAACCGCTACATGAGCAAGCTGGAAACGAACCCGTTTTTCAGCACCATCGCCGCCGCGTTCGCCATGGCCGTCCCGGCCTATCTGCTGGCCGGCTGGGGCATTGCGGACAACATCGACGCCGTGATCATCGGCGCAGCCATGATCCTCGTGCCGGGACTGCTCATCACGAACTCCATGCGCGACCTCATCTACGGCGACACGAACTCCGGCATCAACCGCATCGTGCAGGTCTTTCTGACGGCATTCGCCATCGCGCTCGGGACGGCGGCGGCGTGGCATGTGACGGCGGGCGTCTACGGCCAGACCGTCTCCGCCGTTTCGGTGAGCTACCCCGTCTGGGCGCAGTGCCTCGCGGTGCTGGTCGGCAGCGTCGGCTTCTCCATCCTCTTCAATATCCATGGCTGGGGCAGCTGGCTGTGCATCATTGCAAGCGTTATGACGTGGACGGTCTATCTGCTGGCGCAGCGGTTCGGCTGCGATATCTACGGCATGTGTCTCTTTGCCACCATTTTTGCGGCGACCTACGCGGAGATCATGGCGCGTATCCGGAAATATCCCGTGACCTCGTATCTGATCGTGGCGATCTTCACGCTCATGCCCGGCTCCGGCATTTATTACACGATGCGCCTCGGCGTGGAGGGCAATATGCAGGCCGCGCTTGCCAAGGGTCTGGAGACCGCCGGGATCGCGGGCAGCATCGCGGTCGGCATTCTCCTGGTCTCGACCGTCTCGCGGCTGCTGCGGGTCTGGCGCGGCCAGAAAAGGGCGCGTGTCCGCGCCGAGAAATGAGCGGTGTGAAAGCGCGCCGTGTGAATTGCGGTTTCCGGTAAAAGCTGCTATAATGACCGGGACCTGAAAATGAAAAGGTGATCGAATGTCCTCAAAAGCCAAGAAAACCATCCTGATCGCGGTGGCTGCCGTCTGCATTCTGGTGTGCGTCGGAAGCGGTCTGTTCCTGTATCAGTATTATCACGGCGTGCAGGTGGAAAGCACGCTGCTCGAACGCATGAAAACCGGCACGGCGGAAATCTCCTCCGCACCCGCTCCGTCCGACCAGCCGGAGCAGCCGGAGCAGGACTCTGACGAAACGCCGGAGAAATCTGAAACCGATGCAGCGCCGTCCGAGGAGGAGCCGCTGATGAAAACCGTCCGCCTGCCGGTCGATTTCGCGCAGCTTCAGGCCGAAGCGCCGGATATCTACGCCTGGCTTGAGCTGCCGGACACCGGGATCGACGATCCGGTCCTTCAGCGCGCGGGCGCGGATCTGTTCTATAACAGCCACAACGCCTACGGGCAGTATTACATGTGCGGCGCGGTGTTCTCGCAGAGCGCCTACAACGGCCGCAATTTCGATTCTCCGATGACCGTCCTCTACGGCCACAGCACCGTGCTCGGCCAGCCGGGCGCATTCATGGAGCTGAATAACTACGCCGACGAGGCGTATTTTGACGCGCACCGGGAGATGCGGGTCTATATGCCCAACGGCATGTACGTCTACCGCATTTTCGCCGCCTGCGTCCACAGCAACGAGCATCTGCTCTACTGCCACGATTTTTCGGACGAGACGCAGTTCGACGCCTTTTTCAGCAGCCTGACGGAGGATACCTCGCCGGACAGCCACATTGACGCGGAGGCTCTGCCGCAGGCCGGAGACAAGGTCCTGACGCTCTCCACCTGCTACAGCGCCAACAAGAATCTGCGCTATCTGGTGATGGGTGTGCTCGAAGAATTCGTCCCGACGGCGGAGGCCGCAGGAAGAGAGGCGGCGTAATGGCACGATATCAGGGACGCTTTGAGCGTTCGCGCCGGAGTCCCGCGCCGGAGAAAGCTCCGCAGGAGCCTGTCCTCCCGGCGGAGGAGACTCCGTCCGCAGCGGATCCGGCGGAGGCCGTGACCGCGCAGAGGTCAGAGACATCGCAGGAGCCGGAACGCGCGGCAGAAAAAGTATCCGCGCACACAGCAGAAAACGCGCCGGAGGACGGCGCATCGAAAAAGAAGAAGCGCGGGAGCCGGATCGGCGTCATTCTGGTCTGCATTCTGGTCGTGCTGGCCGCGGCCATGGGCTCGCTGGCGCTGCACGTTTACCTGCGCGGAAAGCGGATGCGGCAGAATACGTCCGCCCCGAATCTCGCCGCGCTCCAGCAGCCCGCCGCACCGGCGGAGGCTCCGGAGGCGCCGCTTCCGGAGGAGGAAGCGCCAGCCCCGGAGGAGCCGGAAAAAGCGCTGGAGGTCGTAGACGAGGGCACGATCCGCTACGGCGGTAAGCTCTACCGCTATAACAGCGATATCACGACCTTCCTCCTGCTCGGCATCGACTCGCAGCAGCCGGAAAATACCGACGGCACCTGCAACGTCGATGCATTCTCGGACGTTATCATGCTGGCGGCAGTAGACTTCCGCAACCGGCAGATCTCCCTGCTCACGCTCTCGCGCGACACGATGTGCGAATTTCAGCGGCTCAACCCCGACGGGAGTGAGCGCGACTGGGCGACCGGCCAGCTGGCGCTGACGTTCTCCTACGGAGACGGCGCGCTCAAGAGCTGCGAGATCACCAAAAACGCCGTCTCGCAGGTGCTGAGCGACCTGCCCATCCAGTCCTGTTCCGCGCTGTATCTCGACGGCCTGCGGCGGCTGACTGATGCGGTCGGCGGCGTGACGGTCACAGTGCTCGAGGATCTCAGCTACGGCTACGCCTCCATGCAGGTCGGCGCGGAGGTGACGCTGGACGGCGCGATGGCGGAGCGCTATATCCGCGCGCGCGAACGCACCGAGGAGGGCAATCTCAAGCGCATGGAGCGCCAGAAGCAGTTCTTCACGGCGCTGATGAAAAAGGTCCTCGCCTCCGTCAAGGAGCGCCCGGCCAGCATTCTCGATCTCTACGGCAAGATCAGCAGCGACGTCGTCACCGATCTGGAGACCGGCGATATTCTCTATCTTGCGACCGAGGCGTCCGGAATGCGGATCGACACGAATATCCGGAACGTTCCCGGCACGGTCACGAGCGATGAAAACGGCTTCGTGCAGTATGATCTGGACGAAGCGGGCCTGCTGGAGCTGCTGTTGGATGTCTATTATGAAGCCGAAGAATAAAGTATGAATAAGGGGCCTCTCAAAAGAGAGGCCCTTCTTTTGCGCTGAAGGCGCGGTGCGGTTTGCAAAGCCGCTCCGCGAATCGCACCGTACCTTCGGTGCATACGAATGCGCCTTTCTCATGGCGTCAACAGGCAAAAATGATTCTTTCGGAAGCGGAGCAGTCCCTCATCCCGCATCCGGCACAGCTCGCGCGAAAGCGCGCTGCGGTCGAGGCTCAGATAATCCGCCAGCTGCTGGCGGTCGAAGGGAATCTCGAATTCCCGGCTGCCGTGAAGCGCGGCCTGTCCGGAGAGATAGGTCAGGATGCGGCTGCGGACGCTCCGGGAGGACGTGCAGAAAATTCTCCCCGAGAGCGTCAGGTTTTTCTGTGCGCAGATGCGCAGCAGATTCTGTGTCAGTGCCGGATACCACGTTTTCTCGCGGCTCTCCGCACCGAGCAGACGCGGGACGGAGAGGAACAGGATCTCCGCGTCCTCCGCCGCGACGGCGTCCACCATCATCGGCCCGGCGCACAGTGCATAGGACTCCGCAAAAATGCCGCCCGTCTCGATCAGGCTGAGGATGCTCCGTTCTCCCCAGAGCTGGCTGCACTCGATCTGCACGCTGCCCCGGCAGACAAGGCCGAACTGCGAAACGACGCCGCCTGCGCGCAGGATATATTCGCCGCGCCGGAAGCGCTTCCTCTGAAACGCGCCGCCCGCCTCCATCTGCGAAAGCTCCTCCGGCGTGATGCCGCGAAAAACCGGATGCGAAAAAATTTCCATCGAAAAGTCCTCTTTCCGTTGCTATAGCAACTGAATTTTCAAACGTATTTTATTATAATGCAGCCATAGAGTCAAGGAGGTGCTGAAAATGATTATGTCCGGTTGTCAGGGAAAGCCGCGCACACCGACGATTCTGGAGAAAAAATGCCCGCAATGCGGACACGATATCGAAATGTTCTCCATCGACACGGAGGCGCGCTGTGAAAACTGCGGCTTTGTCGCGTACAACGATACGCTCAGCTGTGTACAGTGGTGCAAATACGCGCGTCAGTGCGTCGGAGACGAGATGTACGAGCAAATGATGAAAATTGCCGCGAAGCAGAAGGAAGAAGCGGCCGCACTGCGCAAGCAGAGACGGGAGGCAAATATATGAAACGAAGGATCATTCATATCGACGAGGAACGCTGCAACGGCTGCGGGGCCTGCGCCGCCGCGTGCCATGAGGGCGCGATCGGCATGGTGGACGGAAAGGCGAAGCTCCTGCGCGACGACTACTGCGACGGGCTGGGCGACTGCCTTCCGGCGTGCCCGGCCGGCGCGATCACCTTCGTAGAGCGCGAGGCCGCCGCCTATGACGAGCAGGCCGTGCTTGCAAACAAGCAGGAGAAGGCTCAGGCGCAGCTGCACACGCACGGCGGCTGTCCGGGAAGCCGGATGCGCACCATGGCCCAGAGCGCGGAGGCTTCGGCTCCCGCCGCCTCCGGCGAGAGCGTATCCCGGCTCGCGCAGTGGCCCTGCCAGCTGAAGCTGGTCCCTGTGGGCGCGCCGTACTTTGACGGCGCAAAGCTGCTGGTCGCAGCGGACTGCACGGCCTACGCCTACGCGCGGATGCACGAGCAGTTCATGCGCGGGAAGGTGACGCTCATCGGCTGTCCGAAGCTCGACGCCGTGGACTATTCGGAAAAGCTGACGCAGATCCTCCGCACGCACGAGATCCGAAGCGTCACCGTCGTGCGGATGGAGGTGCCGTGCTGCGGCGGGCTGGAATTCGCGGTCAGAACCGCGCTTCAAAACTGCGGCAAACTGATCCCGTGGCAGACGGTCACGATCTCCGTGGACGGCAAAATTCTTGACGAGTAAACGCAAAAGCATACAGGAACGGGCCGCGCCTTGGTCTTTCAGGGCGCGGCCCTTTGTGCGCGCGGCGCAGACAGCGCGGCATTGGGCGGGCACTGTAATGCCGCTGTAGGAAAAATTCACAAAAAAGACTTCCTTTTGGCGGCAAAGTCCTGTATAATATAATTGCACACTGTCCCTGTGCAAAAAACAGCGGACGGGAGAAGGAGAAGGAATGGCAAAGCTTTATTTCAAATATGGCGCGATGGGCAGCTCCAAAACAGCGACGGCGCTCATTACCAAATACAATTATGAAGAGCGCGGAATGAAGGTCTGGCTCATCAAGCCCGCCGCCGATCAGCGCGACGGGGCCTTCACGCTCAAGAGCCGCATCGGCCTGACCGCCGAGGCGGAATCCGTTTCGCCGGAGAAGGACATCTGCGAGCTTTATAAAAACCGCGAACGGGCCGACGTCATCATCGTGGACGAGTGCCAGTTCATGACCACCTCGCAGATCGATCAGCTGCGCTGGCTGGTCGACCGGGAGGACCTTCCGGTTCTCTGCTTCGGCCTGCGGACCGACTTCCGGACGCAGCTTTTCCCCGGCAGCCGGCGGCTTTTCGAGCTGGCGGACTCCATCACCGAGATCAAGACCATCTGCGACTGCGGCCGGAAGGCCACGACCAACGCCCGCATCAGCCCGGAGGGCTACGTCCTGACGGAGGGCGATCAGGTGTTCCTCGGCGGCAACGACAGCTACATCGCCATGTGCCATAAATGCTATCAGGACTATATTTCACAGCATAGAAAGGTGGAACTACTCCATGGAAATGAAAGAGATCCTCAGTAAGGTCGATCATACGCTTCTCAGCCAGAGTGCGACCTGGGAACAGATCAGGGCCATCTGCGACGACGGCATGAAGTATCATACCGCCTCCGTCTGCATCCCCGCGTCCTATGTGAAGCAGGCGAAGGACTACGTCGGGGACAAGCTGCCCATCTGCACCGTCATCGGCTTCCCGAACGGCTACGACACCACGAAGGCCAAGTGCCTCGAAGCGCTCGACGCGGTCCAGAACGGCGCGGACGAGGTCGACATGGTCATCAACATCGGCTGGGTCAAGGACCAGCGCTGGGACGATCTGCTCGAAGAGATCAAGGCCGTCAAGCAGCACTGCGAGGGCAAGCTCCTGAAGGTCATCATCGAGACCTGCCTGCTGACGGACGACGAGAAAATCAAGATGTGCGAGATCGTCTCCGCCTCCGGCGCGGACTACATCAAGACCTCGACCGGCTTCTCCACCGCGGGCGCGACGTTCCACGACGTGGAGCTGTTTGCGGCGCATGTCACGAACGGCGTGAAGATCAAGGCCGCGGGCGGCATTTCCTCCATCGCGGATGCAGAGAAATTCATCGAGCTTGGCGCTTCGAGACTCGGCACCAGCCGCATCGTCAAGATCGTCAAGCAGCAGGAATCCGAAAACCACTGAAAGGAAAGGAACCATAGATATGGCTAATTATCCTACCCCTCACATCAACGCCAAGCCCGGCGATTTCGGTCAGACCGTCCTGATGCCCGGCGATCCGCTGCGCTCGAAATTCATCGCGGAAAATTTCCTGACCGATCCCGTGCTCGTCAACAACGTCCGGGGCGTTCAGGGCTACACCGGCACCTATGACGGCGTGCGCGTCTCCGTCATGGCCTCCGGCATGGGTATGCCGTCCATCGGCATTTACTCATGGGAGCTGTTCACGGTCTACGGCGTGGAGAACATCCTGCGCATCGGCTCCGCCGGCGCGCTGGCCGACGAGCTTCAGCTTCGTGACATCGTCATCGCGCAGGGCGCCTGCACCGACTCCAGCTGGGCGGGGCAGTATCATCTGCCCGGCACGTTCGCGCCGATCGCCGATTTCGGGATGCTCCGCACCTGCGTTGACATCGCAGAGGAAATGGGCGCGCGCTATCAGGTCGGCAACCTGCTGTCCTCCGACCGCTTCTACGGCGACGACGGCGGCGTGCCCGAGGCGCTTCAGGCAAACCTCTCGTGGAAAAAGATGGGCGTGATGGCCATCGAGATGGAGGCCGCCGCGCTGTATATGAACGCGGCCCGCTGCGGCAAGCGCGCGCTGGCCGTCTGCACGATCTCCGACCACATCCTGCGCCACGAATACTGCACCGCCGAGGAGCGGCAGAACTCCTTCACGCAGATGATGGAGCTTGCGCTCCGCACGGCCGTGAAGCTCGAAAAATAATGAAGGTGCGCCGCAATGCGGCGCACTTTGTCACCCTGAAAAAGGAGCAAACATATGAAACGTGTTTTTCTGATCGTACTCGACTCCTGCGGCATCGGCTATGAGCCGGATGCCGACAAGTTCGGCGATGTGGGCGCGAACACCCTGCGCACCTGCGCGGCCTCGCCGGAATTCCACATGGACAACCTGATCTCGATGGGCCTCGGTCATCTGGACGGCGTGGATTACCTGCCGAAGTCCCCGGAGCTGCACGGCGCGTTCGCGCGGCTTCAGGAGCGCTCGATGGGCAAGGACACCACCATCGGCCACTGGGAGCTTGCAGGCATCGTCTCTCCGGAGCCGCTGCCGACCTACCCCAACGGCTTCCCGGCGGAGGTCATGGACGCCTTCTCCGCACAGACGGGCCGCGGCTGGCTCTGCAACAAGCCGTATTCCGGCACGGACGTGATCCGGGACTACGGCGACGAGCATATCCGGACCGGCAAGCTCATCGTCTATACCTCCGCCGACTCCGTGTTCCAGATCGCCGCGCATGAGGCGGTCGTTCCGCCGGAGCAGCTTTATGAATACTGCCGTATCGCGCGGAGGATCCTGCGCGGCAAGCATGGCGTCGGCCGCGTCATTGCCCGTCCGTTCGACGGCGAATGGCCCTACCACCGCACGACGCGCCGCCACGACTTCTCGCTCGAGCCGCCGGCGCAGACGCTGCTGGACGCAGTGAAGGCAGCCGGGAAGGATGTCATCGCCGTCGGCAAGATCCACGACATTTTTGCCGGTGAGGGCATGACTGAATTTACCTACACCACCGGCAACACCGACGGTCTGGCCAAAACGCTGGCGCTCGCCGGGCGCGATTTCGAGGGTCTTTGCTTCGTAAATCTGGTAGACTTTGATATGCTCTACGGCCACCGCCGCAACCCGGACGGCTACGCCGCCGCGCTGACGGAGTTCGACCGCTGGCTGCCCGGCTTCCTCACAAAGCTCGGTGACGACGACTGCGTCATCATCACCGCCGACCACGGCTGCGACCCCGGCTATACAAAGCACACCGACCACACCCGCGAGTATATCCCCATGATCGCGCTGGGCAAAAAGGTCCGTCCGGTCGATCTGGGAACGCGCGTGGGCTTCTGCGACATCGGCGCGACCGTCGCCGAGCTTCTCGGCGCACAGCTGGACACGCCGGGCCGCAGCTTTGCAAAGGAGCTTCTCTGACATGACAATCAAAAATGGGGAGGATATCATTATGACACCGGTCAAGCTGATCCGTCGGGCAAAGGAAGCCATGCAGCACGCATATACCCCTTATTCCAACTTCAAGGTCGGCGCGGCGCTGCTCACGGCGGAGGGAAAGGTCTATCTGGGCTGCAACATCGAAAACGCGGCCTACAGCCCGTCGAACTGCGCCGAACGCACGGCGTTCTTCAAGGCGGTCTACGAGGGTGAGCGGAATTTTACGGCCATCGCCGTGGTGGGCGGAAGGAACGGCGTGATCGAGGATATCTTCCCGCCCTGCGGCGTCTGCCGTCAGGTGATGCAGGAGTTCTGCGGCCCGGATTTCATGATCTACATGGGCCGCTCGGATGACAGCTATGTGGCCGTCCGGCTGGAGGACTTCCTCCCCTACGGCTTCAGCGCCGGGAAGTATATGAAAGAAATGCAAAAAACTGAATAAATATCCAGGCTGCGTTTTTTTCCGGCAAAAGGTTGATTTTTCACGGGAAATGTGATATGTTGAAACAACAGCGAAAGCTGGACTTTACAAATTTTTTGGAGGAATAAACAATGAAGAAGATTCTTGCGCTTCTGCTTGCAGTCGTCATGGTCCTTTCTCTGGTTGCCTGCGCGACCACCGAGAAGCCCGATGATAAGGCTCCCGCAGACAACACTCCTGCCGACAATACCCCGGCAGAGCAGCCCGAAGAGACTCCGGCCGAGCAGCCTGAGGAGACCCCGGCTGAGCAGCCCGATGAGACCCCGGCTGAGTCCGATTACGCCGTCGCCATGATCACCGACTACGGCGACATCACCGACCAGTCCTTCAACCAGACCACCTATGAGGCCTGCAAGGAGTTCTGCGAGGCCAACGGCGTCAAGTTCAACTACTTCAAGCCCGCTGGTGACAACACCGCTGACCGTGTCGCCATGATTGAAAAGGCGATCGACGAAGGCTACAATGTCGTCGTTATGCCCGGCTACGCTTTCGGCGAAGCCATCAAGGAAACCGCTGAGAGCAACTCCGACACCACCTTCATCGCTCTGGACGTCGGCGCCGGCGACCTCGGCGAGGACTATGTCGTTCCTGCAAACCTCTACTGCGCGGTTTATCAGGAAGAGCTCTGCGGCTACATGGCTGGCTACGCAGCTGTCAAGCTGGGCTACACCAAGCTCGGCTTCCTCGGCGGCATGGCTGTCCCGGCAGTCGTTCGTTACGGCTACGGCTATGTGCAGGGCGTTGACGCTGCTGCAAAGGAACTCGACATCACGGTCGATCTGAAGTACGCTTACGGCAACCAGTTCTCCGGCGACGCTGACATCACCGCTGCAATGGACACCTGGTATCAGGGCGGCACCGAGATCGTCTTTGCCTGCGGCGGCGGCATCTACACCTCCGCGGCGGAAGCTGCTGCCAAGGTCGGCGGCAAGGTCATCGGCGTTGACGTTGACCAGAAGGGCATCATCGACGGCAGCTACGGCGAAGGCATGACTGTTACCTCCGCTATGAAGGGCCTTGCCCCCACCGTCAAGCATTTGCTCTCCGAAGTCCTGGCTGGCAACTTCGCCAACTACGGCGGCAAGATCGACACTCTGGGCCTCGTCTCCGCGAACCCGGAAGAGAACTATGTCCAGATCCCGACTGCCAGCACGCAGTTTGAGGACGGCAAGTTCACCGCTGACGACTACGCAGCTCTCGTCGCTGCCATGTTCGACGGCACTGTCACCGTTTCCAACGACATCACGGCTATGCCCGCTGTCACCAACGTCAATGTTGAGGACCTCGGCAACCTGAAGTAATTCTTCAAACGCTGTCCTATCGACCCCCGCAGGGCTTCGGCCCTGCGGGGGCTTTCTTTTGCAGCGGGAGTGCAGTATCGCTCCGCAGGTATGCCTTTGTCTTGTCGAAAAAAGTATGCAAAAGGGACGCCGGGAACGTGAAATCGCGCCGCTGCGCCCTTGCCAACCGGCGCAAAAGAACGTACAATAGAACAAAAATCATAGGGAGGCCCGGCTATGGCGACGGAATTGGAGATCAAATACGCGGTGAATGACTTGCAGCTGCTTGACTGCATCCTCTGCGACCCGCTCGTGCTGACGCAGATGGATCAGCCGCAGTACCGCAGCATTCAGATGGAGACGACCTATTACGACACGGAGGACGGCGCGCTTTCGGCGCGAAAATGCACCTACCGTCTGCGGAAGGAAAACGGCGTCAGCGTCATCACGCTCAAAACGCCCGGCGAGGGCTACGCCCGCGGCGAATGGGCGTGGGAGGGCGAATACCTCGACGAGGCGCCGGAAAAGCTCGCCGGACTTGGCGCGCCGGAGGAGCTGGTGCAGCTGCTGCGCGAGGCGGAGCCGGTCATCGTCTGCGGCGCAAAATTCACGCGCATCACGGCGCTGCTGCATCTGGACGGCGCGGACTGCGAGATCTGCGGCGACATTGGGAGCCTGATCGGCGGCGGACGGCAGGAGCCGCTGTGCGAGCTGGAGCTGGAGCTGAAAAGCGGCAGCGAGGCCGTCATGCTGGACTACGCGCACGCGCTGGCGGAAAAATACCGCCTTTCGGAGGAACGGAAGAGCAAATTTGCCCGCGCGCGGGCGCTTGCGGCCCCGGATGGGGATTGAGATTTCCGGCTTCCATGGTATAATAGGGATAAGGCCGCGAAATTCTCTCACGCGGCAAAACACAGTATTTACAACGATGCGGAGGTTCTTCTATGAACGCGGACAAAAAGCCGAATCTGACCATGCTCTGCGATTTTTATGAGCTGACGATGGGAAACGGTTATTTCCAGTGCGGCTATAAGGATCGGATCACCTACTTTGACGTGTTTTTCCGGACGGTGCCGGACAACGGCGGCTTCGCCATTGCGGCCGGTCTGGAGCAGGCAGTCCGGTATATCCAGCAGCTCCATTTTGACGAGGACGACATTGCCTATCTTCGCGGACGCGGCATTTTCAGCGAGGATTTCCTCAGCTATCTGCGCGATTTCCGCTTTACGGGCGATATCTGGGCGGTGCCCGAGGGCACGCCGATCTTCCCGCGCGAGCCGATCATGACCGTCCGCGCACCCGCCATCGAGGCGCAGCTCGTGGAAACGTTCCTGCTGCTGACGCTCAACCATCAGAGCCTGATCGCCACCAAGGCAAACCGCGTCGTCCGCGCGGCCAAGGGCCGGACGGTCCTGGAATTCGGCTCCCGGCGCGCACAGGGCAGCGACGGCGCGATCCTCGGCGCGCGCGCCTCGCGCGAGCTCGTGCGTACCGGCGCCGAAAAGGCGGTCGTCTGCGCGACGTTCGACCCTGACCCGTGCCGGGACTGGTGCGAGGAAAATGAGATCGAGTGCGACGATGAGCTCATCATCCGCCGCCAGATCACGGCCGAGGGCAAGACGTCCTGCCGCGTCTGCGGCGTCCCGGTCACAACGGCGCAGCTGCGCACGCTGGGCGCGCTGCTGCTCGACATCCACGGCCAGAACGACGGGCAGCACCTGCTCGATGAGCGGGAGCACCTGCGCAATCTGGACCGATTTGGCCAGTTAGAGCCGGAGCTCGCGCGCTATCGCGAGCAGTACCAGGCCTATCAGGCGCTGTGCAAGGAGCGTGACACGCTCTCGACTTATGAAAATGAAAAAGAACTGCTGACCGAAAGCCTCCGCCGCCAGATCGAAGAGCTGGAGCGCGCGGAGCTCAAGGCCGGGGAAGAGGCGGAGCTCACGGAGCGCAGCGACCTGCTGCGCAACTTTGAAAAGCTCTCGGAAGCGGTCGATCAGGCGTATGACCTGCTGGCCGGCCGGGACGATTCCGCCGCTGCGCTGGCCGGAGAAGCCCTGTCGGAGATCGAGCGGGCCGCCAACTACGCGGGCGAGCTCGCGCCTTTGCCGGAGGCCGTC
>OGYJ01000693.1_pt1 | contig 31470 bp, 26 predicted proteins | sample 1576531 | NCBI WGS metagenome assembly OGYJ01 (sample SAMEA3541574, study PRJEB24748) | human gut metagenome | biome: human gut; feature: human-associated habitat; material: faeces | place: China | collected 2012 | reverse complement strand
AATAGGTCGTGGAATCTTGCTCACGATTACGTTCGTGGTGTTCGACTTTTCACAAGAGGAGAAAAACGGCAGGCTTATTTCTCCACCTTGCTCAGCAGGATGCGGTCATTATCCAGATTTTTGCCCGCGTTCTCGCGGAACTTTTCCAGCAGATCGTCCACGGTCATCTTGCTGCGCTCTGCGCCCTTTACGTCAAACACGATGCGCCCGGCGTCCATCATCAGGGTGCGGTTGCCCAGCTCCAGCGCCTGATGCATATTGTGGGTCACCATCAGGCAGGTGATCTTTTTCTCGGCCACGATGCTCTTGGTCAGCGCCAGCACCTTTTCGGCGGTGGCGGGGTCCAGCGCGGCGGTGTGCTCGTCCAACAGCAGCAGCTTCGGGGTGACAAGGGTAGCCATGAGCAGGGTAAGCGCCTGCCGCTGCCCGCCGGAGAGCAGCCCCACCGGCTGCTTCATGCGGTCCTCCAGCCCCATGTCCAGCAACGCCAGCTTTTCGCGGAAGAGCGCCTTATCCTTGCGGGAGATGCGGGAGAAGATGGCGTTGGGCGCGGTGCCTGCCCGCAGGTAGGCCAGCGCCAGATTTTCCTCAATGGTCATGTTGGGCGCGGTGCCCTTGAGCGGGTCCTGGAACAGATGTCCGATGACCTTGCTGCGCTGGTGCTCCGGCGCAAAGGTGATGTCCTGCCCGCCCAGCAGAATGCTGCCCTCATCGGCAATAAAGCCGCCGGTGATGGCATTGAACAGGGTGGATTTGCCCGCGCCGTTGGAGCCTACGATGGTGGCAAAATCTCCGGCTTCCATCTGCAGGCTCACCCCATTTAGCGCCACTTTTTCGTTGACGGTGCCGGGGTTAAAGGTTTTGTGCAGGTCGTTCAGTTGCAGCATTTCCATGTTACTGTCCCTCCCTGTTGGTCACGGTGCGGCGGGCACGGGCAGCGTGCCGGCGCTTTTCAAAGGCGAAGTGCTCCCGGATGGCGGGCATGGAGATGGCCACTGCCACAATGATGGCAGAAACCAGCTTCATGGCGGCGGCGGGCACGTTGAACCGCAGCGCCACGGCCACGATAAAGCGGTACAGGCAGCTTCCGAACACCACGCCCAGAATGCGGCGCAGCATGGTGCGCTTGCCCACCAGCGTCTCGCCGATGATGAGGGAAGCCAGTGCAATGGTCACCATGCCGGTGCCCACGTTGATATCGCAGCTTTTCTGGTACTGTGCCAACAGCCCGCCGGACAGCGCACACAACGCACCGGATACGCACAGACCCACCGTGATGGTAAAGGCGGGGTTGATGCTGGAAGCCCGCACCATGGCGGCGTTATCGCCGGTGGCGCGGATGGAAAGCCCTAGCCGCGTGCCCAGAAAACCCAGCATCGCCGCGCAGGCGATGGCAATGATCACTGCCGCCAGCGCCAGCTTGTACCAGCTGCCCAGAAAGCCCAGCGAAGTTTTTGCCATGGAGAAGATGGTAGGGGTCTTGACCAGTGACATGGTGGAGGAGAAGCCCATCACCGCCAGATTGATGGTGTACAGGCCGGTGTTGACGATGATACCGGCCATGATGCTTTCCACCCCGAGCCTTGTCTGCAGAAAGGCGGTGACAAAGCCGGAGCACACCCCCGCAGCCATGGCAGCCGCCAGCGCAAGGATGGGGTGGCCGGTCAGTGCTACCTGACAGGCCACGGCGCAGCCCAGCGTAAAGCAGCCGTCGGTGGAAAGGTCGGCAATATTCAGGATGGAGTAGCTCAGAAACAGTGCCAACGCCACCAGTCCGTAGATGCAGCCCAGCTCCAGCGCTGTCTGCAAAACGTTGAGGGAAAAGATACTCGCCAGCATGGTGTATGCTCCTTTTATGTTATTTTGAATGCGCACCGCATTGCTCTGCGGAGTGCGACAAACGCATTTTCACGGGAGAGGGAAACCACTTTCCCCAGAACCGCCAAAAGCTCTCCCTTGCGGGAGAGCCGGAAAAGCCGTCAGGTTCTGACGGGGTGGGGCGCTCAGGAGAAGCTCTCGGCGGTGGTCACCTCGGTGATCTCGGTGCAGTAGGGCTTGAAAGCTTCCTTCAGGGAGGCAAGATCCAAGCCCAGAGCCTCGGCGGTCTCGGTGTTGATGGTGACGATGCCGTTATCAAAGGTCTGGTAGGGCAGGTCTGCGGGGGTCTTGCCGTCGCACAGCAGCTGGCTGACCATATCGGCGGTAGCTTCGCCCAGCTGGACGTAGTCCACGCCGTAGCCCACCAGTGCACCGTTCAGCGCAAAGCTGTCGGCACCGGTGTAGTGCTGCACACCGGCCTCGATGAAGCTTTCGTAGATGGACAACTCGGCGGTCATGATGGTATTGTCAGTGGGGGTGAACACGGCCTTGACCCCGGCGGCTACCAGTGCCTCGGCAGCCATCTGCACCTCGGCGGTGGTGGTGCCGTTCTTTTCCACCACCTTGATGCCGTTCTTCTCGCAGAAGGCCTTGGCGTCCGCAATGGCCTGGGTGGAGGCATCCTGACTCAGGTCATACAGCAGACCGATGGTATCGATGCCGGGGTTTGCCGCCACGATCAGGTTCATGATGGCGTCGGTGTTCAGGGCATCGGAGGTGCCGGTGATGTTCTCCTCACCGTCAAAGCCTGCGGCAGCGGGATCGGTCACAGCGGAGTAGACCACCGGGATGTCGGTGTCCTCCACGGCAGCCAGCATAGTAGCGGCGGTGGGGGTGGCCACGGCTACGATCACGTCCACGCCGTCAGCCACAAGGTCTGCGCCGATCTGGTTCAGGTTGGACTGGTCGGCCTGTGCGTTGGCGTAATAATCGGCGTAGTCAAAGGTGACGCCTTTCTCCTTACCGATGGCGTCCAGACGGCTCTCCACAGATTCCACGATCTGGTTGAGGGAGGCGTGGTCCACATAGTTGACGATGCCCACCTTGAAGGTCTCGCCAGCGGCGGCGCTGCCGGAAGCCGCTGCGGAGGAGGAGACTGCTGCACTGGAGGCGGTGCTGGAAGCAGCGCCGCCGCAGCCGGTCAGTGCCATAGCAGAAACAGCGGAAGCGGCCAGAGCGGCCTTCAGGAAGCTGCGGCGGGAGATCATGTTCAGGTTTTTCATAGTGGTAACTCCTTTCCCGGAGCGGGCGGCAAATCAAAAGACCCGCTCCCTTTGCGGGACGGGTCTTAAAACAAAACGACCCTGTCCCTGTGTGTTATCCACAAGGACAGGATCGGTAAATACGATTCTGCGGTGCCACCTTGCTTGCTCTGCATCCAATACAGCAGAGCCACTCACGGAGAGCCAACACTCCCCTGTCCTGTAACGGAGACTTCCGTCCAAAGCTACTGGGGTTTGTGCCCGTTTGCCCGGCCCTCGGCGGCCCACGAAACTCTGCCCCGCTTTCGCCCGTTTGCACTGTCCGGGCTCACTGCAAATGCGCTGTGCAGGTTCTCTTCCGCCTCATCGGTTTGATTGCATTATACACTTTATCTTCGTAAAGTCAAGAGGGAATTTTAAATTTTTATTTTTTGGCCCGGTCAAAGTCATTCTTCTGCCGGGGCACCGGTGCTGCGGCGCTTGCGGCGCACAAAGCAGGCAGCGTACACCACCCACACCGGAATGGCCACGGCGGTGACCACCCGGCTTGCGGAAAGCCCGGCGGCCTGATACACAAAGTCGATGCTGCTTGCGCCCGCCGGGCAGAGCACCGCCATCAGTCCCTCGTCCACACGCAGGATGTCGGTCTTTTCGCCGTTGACATAGGCGGTAAAGCCGTCATCGTAGGGCACAGAGAAAAAGACGAGGTTTGGCTTGTCCAGCGTGATCTCGGCATGGAAGCCCGCGTTGTTCATCTGGAACACCGAGCAGCTGTGGGCGCTGCGGTCGGCGCAGTCCTGCGTGTAGCTGTCGTAGTGCAGGTCGTCCAGCATCGCGTCCGGCAGCTCGGTCAGGTACTGACCGTATGCCTTTACGTCCTCGTCCTCCAGCACCAGCGCCCGCAGCAGCAGGTTGGAGCGCAGGGTCTTGACCGAGGCCTCATAGGTAGCCTTGGTCACATAGTAGTCGTAGGTAAAGCCCATGGGAACGTAGTTATCGTTGTGGTACAGCGTGTAGCCGTCCACGTCGGCAAGATAGGTCCAGCCCGCGTCTGCCTCGTCCTCAAAGCTTTCGCGCTTTTCCGGGGTGGTAATGAGGTACTCCACGCTCAAAAGGCCGCGCAGGGCGTAGTTTGCGATCTCCGGCTCGCTGCGCACGTCCCGCTTGACCCCCAGCCCCGGGTAGAAGCTGAGGATGCTTGGGGCTGCCGTGCTGCCGAAGTATTGCAGGCAGCTTTTATCCAGCCACATCCCGATGTTGTCGTGGATCTTGTAGGTGTCGATGCGGTAGTCGCCCTCCGGCAGGTCGTTTTTCAGCTGCAGGGCGTTGGTGTCCTGTTCCACAAGGTCGCTGTCGGTGTGCCACTGGCCGAACTTGCCAATGCCGATGTGCACCATGCTGAACACGCAGGCAAACACCAGCACCGCCGCCGTCATGCGCTGGGCAAAGCGGCTGTTCTGCCGCCATATGCCGCAGAGGTAGCGGTACAGTGCAAGCCCCAGCAGACCAAAGCCCAGCACGACAAAGAACTGTTCCGGGTTCTTCAGCACGCCGAAGGACCATGTCCCGGTGGTATCGTCCCGCACGGGCACCACCGCAAACACCAGCGTAGCCAGCATGATCCAGCCGATGCCGCGGGCGGGGGCGTCCAGATCAACATCCGGGTCCTCCAGCGCGTTCACGGTCATGGCGGCAAGGATAAGGGTGGGCATATAGTACCAGCGTGCGTAGTAGCTGGAGTTGAGCGCGTAGAAGGCACTGTTCAGCACCGGCACCAGCGCGCACACGGCGCACACTGCCACGATGCGCTTTTTGCTGTCGGCCTTGCGGCTGCGCCAGTAGGCCATGGCACCGGCCAGACTGCACAGGGGCAGGTAGGCCGTCATGCTCGTCCACTTGATCACGCCCTCCGACCAGACCGAGGTAAGGTAAGGAGAGTCTGGCGGCAGGATCCAGCTGAGCAGGATAGCCAGATACTGCTGCACCTTGGCGTAGGTCAGAAAGCCCCAGCCGGAGGAAAGGTCGATGGTGCGCGGGTTCTGCAGAAGGCTGAGCACCGCCGGGAACAGCAGCAGACAACCCATGGCAACGCCCAGCACGCTCTCCCACAAGAGATGCCCGAATTTGCGCCCGGTCAGCCGGAAGTCCTTGGCGGTCAGCTTGCACACAAAGTAGATACACAGGAAAATGACCTGTCCCACAAAGAAGAAGTAGTTGTTCAGCAGGTTCACCGCCACCCAGAAGGCGAACAGGCCGTGACGGTTTTCATAAATGGCCTCGTCCAGCGCCCAGAGCAGATAGGGGAACAGCGCCACCACATCCACAAAGTGGTTGAAGAACACGTTGTACACCGCAAAGCCGGAAAGCGCGTACAGGCAGGCACCCAGCACCGCGTAGTTCTCGTTTTTGACGTAGCGGCGCAGATACAGGAACGCGCCGCCGCCCGCCACGCCGAACTTGAGCACCAGCAGCGGCACCATCATATAGGGCAGCCAGCTCTGCGGCAGCAGCACCGACAGCCAGAAGAACGGCGAGCCGTACAGGTAGAAGGAGTAGGCGTTCATCACCCCGCTGCCAAGGTCGGTCGCCCACGAAAAGGTATTGTGCGGCGCACCGGCAAAGGCGCTGTCCGGGTAGCCCGCGCCCTTGACAAAGCCGTTCATATACCGGTAAAAGCTGATCTGCTGGCTGTTAAAATCGCCTGCATAGTGGAAAAAGCCGCCGTCAAGGATGTAGAACGGCAAAAAGAAGATGGCCGCCGTCAGGGCGCACAGCCCCACCGCCTGCCAGAATTTTTTATGGCTCTGCCCCCTTGGGGTGAGCAGCCGTGGTTTTTTGAACTTTTCCATAGCGTTCCTCTTTCTCCGCGCACCGGCGCGGAAGTGGATTTGATGTCACCTTGTAGTATAGCACGGCGGCGCGCAAGAAAAAAGGGCTTGACAAGCGCACGCGGGGCGGGTATGGTGAAGAAAAGGAGGCGTATTGCCATGCTGTATCCCTTCAGCGCCCTGCTGGCGCGCATGAAGTACATTACCCGGTGGAGCCTGATGCACTCCACCCGGGCAGAATCCCTCAGCGAGCACACCTGCGACACCGCGCTGCTGGCGCATTTGCTGTGCCTCATCGCCAAGCACTACACCGGCACGCCCTGCCGCCCGGAGGTGGTGGCAGTGGCGGCGCTGTACCATGATGCACCGGAGATCATCACTGGCGATATGCCCACGCCGGTCAAGTACCATTCCCCGGCGCTGCGGGACGCCTACAAGGCACTGGAGACTGAGAGCGTGCGCTCCATGGCGGCTCTGCTGCCCGCAGAGCTGGCCGCAGAGCTGACCCCCTGCATGGACGGCAGTGCCCTGACGGCAGAGGAGCATCGTCTGCTCAAGGCTGCCGACCGGCTGAGCGCGCTGATCAAATGCACCGAGGAGCAGCGCAGCGGCAACCACGAATTTGACGCCGCGCTCACGCAGCAGCGCGCCGCGCTGCTGGCCATGCACTGCCCGGAGGCCGACTGGTTTTTGGAGCACTGCCTGCCCTGCTACACCCAGAATCTGGACGAGTTGACGAAGGCGTAAAGGCGAGGAGCGGGCAGCCGAGGGAGGTTCTCTTTTGGTGGCAAAAGAGAACCAGAAAACCACCAGCGATTTCGACGCGCTGGAGCCACGAAAAAGGGGCTGCTCGCCCCTTTTAACCCCAAAGAAGTGGGCTACACCGGAAAAAACTGAAGATTCACGCCTGTTCGGCGTGAAGATCTTTTAACCGTTTTTTCCGGCTCCGCCGATTCAAAACCCCTCAGTCGCTGCGCGACAGCTCCCCCAAGGGGGAGCAAGCGCACGCCCGCAGCGCCGCGCTTTCGCAGAAAGCGGTGCTGCAAATGCCGTTTCCCTCTATGACTCCTCCCGTGAAAATGGGTTACAGGAAAGTCCGCAGACTTTCCTGTAACCCGAAATTTAAAATCATTCTTCCGCTGATTATGGCCAGAGCACAGCGGAGGCCATTTCAAATCGTCTCGACCTCGGAGAAATCTGGCACGCCGCAGGCGATGACGGAAGGGGTTTTACCAAGCAAAAAAGAGCCATTGCACGCAAACTTGTGCAATGGCTCTTTTGGTATGCTGTTACAGATCCACCACGCTGCCGACCTCGGCGGGGGTGGTGGGGACGGGGCCCAGATCGGCTTTATCGGCATCGCGGCGCACCGTAAAGATGGCGCTGCGTCCGGCGGCAAAGTCCGGGTGCCAAGTCAGTTCAAGGGTCTGCCAGTCCTCCGGCACAGCGCAGAAGCAGTGCAGCAGCGCACCGCGTCCGGCGGCAAGGTTCAGGGTGAACACCGAGGCGTCCGCCGCGTTCTCGTTGTACAGCGGGGCGGCAAAGCTGCCGCAGGGCACGCTCTGGCCGTTGCAGGCAGCGGTCACGCCGGTGCCCATGCTGTACAGCTGCTCCCGGGTGCGCAGACCCCGGCTTTGCAGATAGCTGGTATCCACCGGCAGGCTGGCTGCCGAGAGGTTTTCCACCGAGAGGTACACCAGCACACCGCCCAGCTCCGGTGCCGGAGCATAGCCCAGCAGCTCTACGGCGGCTTTGCCGTCCAGCAGGGCAGGCTCGCCCGCAAGACACGGCTGCTGCGCCGCAGCGCAGACCCCGGTAAGCAGGGCAGCCGCAAGGCTGACCGCACCGGAACCGGCACATTTCAGGAATGACCGGCGGGAGATGGATTGGGACATGACAGCGTTCCTCCTGTATACGATACAATACACTACCCTTTAACAATAAAGGATTCTGCGCGTTCTGTCAAGGGGCGGCGGGAAACTCATGGAAATCAATTTTCCGAATGAAGGCTTTTGCCTCCGGGACAAGCTGCAAAAGTTGATTTCTTCAGGAAACTGTAACCCTTTGTTTATTCGTAGTTCTCGTTCTCCTCGGCCTCGGCCTGTCCCTGCAGGGTGTCGGCGTAGCCGAAGGGTACGATGTCGATGGCCTCTACCAGCTTGTCCCGCATCCACAGCTGCACATCGGTCTGCACAGTGTAGCCGCAGCCCGGGTCTGCCATCCACTGCTCGGGGCGGCGGGTGGGCACGGCGCGCTGGCTGAGCATACTCATGATCACACCGCCGTGGGTCACGCAGGCGGCCTCGGTAACGTCCATGCGGATCATGTACTCAAACAGCTTCATAAGGCTGTCGGCACAGCGGGCGTGGAACTGCTCGGTGGGCTCTGCGCCCTCCGGCAGATAGCCGGAGCCCGGGGTGATCCACTTTTTGAAGTCCTCGTCGTGGACGAGATCCTTCACCGGGCGCCCCTCAAACTTGCCAAAACCGGCCTCCCGCAGATCGTGCACCGTAAACTGGTGGGCAGCCCCGGGGAACAGGATGTTGGCGGTCTCCACCGCACGCAGCAGGGGGGAGGAGAAAACAGTATCTACCTGCGGGTAGACGAACCGCTCTTTCAGCTCGGCCAGCTGGGCGCGGCCCTCGTCGCACAGGGGCAGGTCAGTGCCGCTGCCGATATACAGGCCCTGCAGGTTGCCCGCAGTCATGCCGTGGCGGATGAGATGAAGCTTGAAGGTTTTCATGGATCACACCTCTTTTGGTTCAGAATCACGGATGGGGCTTAGCCCTCGGCGTAGTTGACCTCCACGGTATCGGGGAACACATTCATGTCCAGACGGCAGTCGTCGCGGATGGTCACGCTGGTCAGGGCGGTGCAGCCCTTGAATGCGCCGGTCTTGATGTAGCCCACGCTCAGGGGGATGTTGAGCTCGGTCAGAGCGGTGCAGCCGTTGAAGGCACCGGCCTCGATGTACTCCACACCGTCGGCGATGTTCACGGTGGTCAGGGCAGTGCAGTCCTTGAAGGCGGTAGCGCCCACGCTGGTAACGGTGCCTTCCACCTCAACGGTGGTGATCTGGTCGGCCTGATCAGCCCAGGGAGCCGGAGCGTCCTTGGTGAAGTTGGTCATACGGCCGTTGCCGCTGATGGTCAGGGTGCCGTCAGCCAGTGCCCAGGTCACGCCCTCGCCGCAGCTGTTGTTGGTGGCAGCAGCGGTGGAAGCAGCCACAGAAGAAGCGGCTGCGGAAGAAGCAGTGGTCTTGGAGCCGCCGCAGCCGGTCAGGGCGATGGCGGCGATCAGGACGGCAGCGGCAGCGCTGCACAGACGGACTTTGCGCTCGAGTTTCATGATGAAGTTTCCTCTTTCTTATTCTTGGTATATTACCTTTTATAGCGTCTGGCTTGTCCTTTGCAGATTTGTGCGCCGGTCAAGAACAGTCGCCAAAAAGAGATTATAGCACAAACTGCAGAAAGATGGAACCACCTCTTTGAAAAAATTTTGTTTCGAAAAAGACCTGCTTTCACTACGCCTGTCGTTTTTTTGCCGCAGCGGAAACACAAAATCTATGTGTTAATACCCATAGTTTAGCATAGATGTGGGGTCTCCGGCAAGACTTTTGACAATAATGACGAAAAAAGACGAAAAATATCGGCATTTTTCTTGCTTTACAAGTCGTTTTCCAATGTGTATAATCAACCTGTTGTAAACCAAAAACAAGGATGTTACCAAAAAGCAGATCCTGCGGACATTGAGGAGAGCACACCATGGAGTTCAATCGTATCATCAAGCTGCTGCGCAAGGAGCGCGGCATTACCCAAAAGCAGGCGGCAGAGGATCTGGGGGTCTCTCAGGCGTTGCTGTCTCACTACGAAAAAGGCATCCGCGAGTGCGGATTGGACTTTGTGGTGCGGGTGGCAGATTACTATAATGTTTCCTGCGATTATCTGCTGGGGCGCAGCGCCGAGCGCAACGGCATGATGCTCTCTGCCGAGGATCTGCCCAACCCCGAAAAGATGAAGGACAACGTCTACCACGGCAGCGTGCTGCCCACCATGAACAAAAAACTTATCTCTAACAGCCTGAACGTGCTCTACGCCAAGATCGGCCAGTGCCACAGCAAGGCTCTGACCACCGAGGTGAGTGCCTACCTGATGATGGCGGTGGCCAAGATGTTCCGGCTGCTCTACTCTGCGGAGCCGCACAACGCCTCCAGCATGTTCAGCATTGAGCCCCACCGCTGGCACGGCTATTCCGATGCGGTGATGCGAATGGCGGAAGCCAACGTGGAGGCGCTGCTGGACGGGCAGGATGTGAACGGCGGTGAGGGCGTCAAGGACCCCGCCTGCCTTGCCATGACCACCGAGAGCCTGACGCGGGAATTTCCGCTGTACACGCCCAGTCTGTTAAATCTGGTCAAGACCAGTGAGACCCATGTCAAGGGGCTTTCGCCGCAGGAGTGACCGGCTTGTGAAATTGTTGTAAAGAATCGGCCCGGACTCTTGCATCTGTGCGCCGGAAACGGTATAACCAGAGAAAGAAGAAAAAGAAACTGACCCTTCAAGGAGGATATATCTTATGTCTACTGTCATTTCCCGCCGCAGCTTCCTCAAGTGCACCGGTGCATCTGCCGCCGTACTGGGCGCAGCCAGCCTGCTGGGCGGCTGCAAGTCCAACGGCAACGATACTGTGGTGGAGGTCAAGGTCGGCGACACCGTCCGCAACTGGAACGGCTTGGGCGTGCAGCTGACCAGCGTGTTCCACCTGACGCAGGACCCTGTACAGCCGGCAGGCTACGAGTATCTGGGCGTGCGGGTGACCACCGTCAACCGCAGCAAGACCGAGAGCTACGCCATCGGCGCACAGGGCATTGACGCCATCAACGAGGCCTACCCCGTGCCCCCGCTGGAGAACGTGGACGCAAACTTTCAGGCCATGGCCGCCGCTACCCCGGACTTTACCGCCGTCTGCGATGGCCAGCCCGCAGCCTGCTGCGCCAATATCTCGCTGTACAACGCCAATTCCCAGAGCTTTTCCGATGTGGAGAGCCTGCCCCCGCAGGGCAGCGCCTACATCGTGCTGATGCTCATGGTGCCCAAGGACTGGAAGCAGCTGAAGGTCACTTATGTGCCCACCTTCCTGGAGGGCAAGAGCCTGACCTTCGTCATGAATGCCTCTGACGTGATCCGCAGCTGACGGAATCACCAGAAAAATTACTTAAACTTCGTCTAAAATGCGCGATGTTGCCACAAAATCTTCACATTTGTTTTGTGAAAAATCATTGACATTTTTCTCTGTTTCGCCTATTGTATAGGTAGTGCCTTATGGCAGAATCTGTATTGATGTGTCCCAAAGGAGGAACGAATATGACTGGGGAATTTTCCCGCCGCTCTTTCCTGAAATATACCGCCCTCACCGCTGTGGCTGTGGCGGGCGGTAGCCTGCTGACCGGCTGCTCCGGGTATGCCCCGGTGCAGCACGCTCCCGGCACCAGCAACGTTGTGCTGAAGGTCGTCTCCACGCTGGACATGGTGGAATGCCATGCCGATGACGATGGCAGTAACGCCACCACCATCTTCAAGCTGGTGGTGACCAACGGCCGCAATAATGCGCTGGAAGTGACCAAGGCAAACTTTGCCGTGAAGGCAGAGAAGTATCTGGCCGACCAGAACGATAAGCTGCAGGTGACCAGCCCGGATGCACTGAGCTATCAGGTCAAGAAGGGCGAGACCGCCACCTATTATGTGCAAGCAAAGGGCCTGAACCCGCGGGAGAACGGCCCGGTGACCCTTACCTTCTATCCTGACTTGCAGTACAGCGAGTTCAGCGCAAACTGGGAGCTGACCGCGGACGTTCTGGCACCGGAGGAATCCGGCCCTTCTACGACCTGACCCCTTCAGCCGGAAGAACATACTGGTAAAAAACGGAGGAATAAGCCATGTCTTATACATTTTCCCGCCGCGCATTCCTGAAGTATTCGGCAACCACCGCAGTGGCTATGGCCGGTGCCGGTCTGCTGGGCGGCTGTGAATTTAAGGACCCCAACAACCCGGTCAGCAAGGAGCTGCCCAGCACGATCACCAGCAAACTGCAGGTCATTGCCAGCCTGAATACCATGAAGATCGCAGACGAAACCTGTACTTTGGAGGTGGAGATCCAGTCTGCTCGTGTAAACCCGATCCGGCTGACAGCAGATTGTTTTTCCGTTGCTGTTAAAGATGCCGCGGGCAAGCAGCGTTATTTGAGCTTGACGAACGGCGGTGTGCAGATCAAGTCCGCTGAGAACCTTCAGCTCCAGAAGAAAAAGTCCACCAAGGTCCAGCTTGCTGCCATTGGTTTCCCTAAGGAACTGGAAGAGGGCGACACCGTGATCTTCAAGTTCATTCCTGTCCGCGAGAACTCTGAGATGTCCCTGACTTGGGAGATCTCCAAAGAAGAGTACGAGAATGCCATCACCGAGGAAGGCTGACGGCTCCGGCGAGGCACCGGAGCCCGGTGCAAGTACTACCGCCTGACCTTTGAAGCACGACCGCAGGCCGTTGCACAAGACCTTGTGCAGCGGCCTGTTTTTTGTGTAAAGCTGCTTTAAACTGCGTGCTGACGATTCGGGCCGCAGCACCGCGCCTTTGTACGGCACATGGAGAAAAGTGTTGACGACAACCGGCTTTTTTGCTATACTGTATAAGGTTTATTTTGGAGATGTATCGAAGCGGTCGTAACGAGAACGACTCGAAATCCAAGTGGATGCTTCGCTGAATGTCTCCATATCACACGGGAGAACGTCAATTTTGATGTCCTGACAGGCTTCAAAGCCTGTCTGAACGATGCGTTTTCTAACAATATTCTAACAGCAACTGTTCCAAGTTTCAAGGCCGATTTACGATATACAAATCGTAAATTCGCCATGAAAATATACCTGGAGATGTATCGAAGCGGTCGTAACGAGAACGACTCGAAATCGTTTTGTCCTTAATCGGGCACGTGGGTTCGAATCCCACCATCTCCGCCAGCAGTCGCAGATTTAAACGAATCTGCGACTTTTTCTTTTACATCAAGCAGAGAAAGACCGCTTTTGCTTCATCACAGTATGCTTTATACACGAACGATAAATCCATAATTATTTGGGGAACTTGGATTCTCCCAAAAGGTTCGCAATGACCCCAGCAGACCCCTGTTTGCTTTTGTAATCGAGATGTGCGTAGATGTCAGCGGTGGTAGAAAAGGTACTGTGCCCCAGCCACTCCTGAACTTGCTTCATGGATACGCCGTTCATCACCATCAGGCTGGCGCAGCTGTGGCGCAGATCGTGGAAACGGATGTGCTTCAGCCCGTACTTGGTCAGCAGCCAATCAAAGTGCTCCGTCACGAAGTTCGGGCGGATCAGCTTGCCTTCCTGATCGGTGCAGACGAAATCCAGATACTCGGTGCTGTAGCTCTTCTTGAACAGCTTGCGGTAAAGCTGCTGTTTTTCCTTCTGCTTCAGAAGTTCTTCTTCCACAGCCGGGATCAGCGGCAGGGTGCGGCAGCTGGTCTTGTTCTTCATCACATCGCTGACCACAGGAACGTACTTGCCGTTCACCAACTGCTCCGTCACCTTGTGGTTGATGGTGATGGACTTTCGCTCAAAGTCGATAGACGACCACTTCAACCCCAACACCTCGCTGCGGCGCAGGCCATAGTAGGCCGTAATGAGGATGCACAGGTGCAGGGGGTCATCCTGCGATACTTCCAGCAGCTGCTGGACTTCATCCTTGGAGTAGAAGTTGGGCCGGAAGCTGTTCTTCTTCGGGCGGTCAACTTTCAGCATCGGGTTGGTTTCCAGATAGTCCTTGCGGACGGCATCCTTGAACGCTTTACCGAAGATGGCGTGGTAGTGAATGACCGTGTTGGTGGTGTAGCCCTCTAGCAAGATCTTCTCCTGAAACTCATCCAGCACCTGCGGCGTGACCTCGCACAGCTTTAAGCCCAGCGGCTCAAAATACTGCGTGATACGACCGGTGATCATCCGATTGTAGCTGATAAAGGTTGCAGGCTGGATGGATGCTTTATGGACTTGCACCCACTCGTTGAGATAGTCCAGAAACAGCATCTCCGACTTGCTGACGGGTTGGAGGGGTTGCGGCAGAGGCTTGGTGGTTTTAGCATCTACTTTTTCGTAGGCTCCGCCCCGCCCTGTGGGCAGCTCCCCGGTCTCATCATAGTGGAGCAATACTTCCCGGAGCATGGATTCTGCCTTGCGCTTGTTGCCCCGGACGGTCAGACCTGTGGAGATCCACTTGATCTTCCGCTTGCCGTTGGCATCATAAAGATTGATCACGAAATAGAAACGTCCATTTTTCTCTTGGACAGACCCTGTAGTTTTCATCATAAACCTCCTTTGGGTCAACAGGCGTGCTGTCCGTTGCTGCACCCACAGCATACCACATCCAGCGGCGGATTTCCAGCCGGGAAGGTGCTCTGCCCGGTAAGCAGGAACTCGATCACACTCAGCTTCGGGATACGGTAGGTGCGGCCGATTTTAAGCGCAAACAGGCGGCGGGAACGGATCAGTTCCCCAACTGTATGGCGGTTCAGACCAAGCATCTCCGCAGCCTGCTGAAGGCTGACGGCATCGGGGTAGCCGGGAAACATCTGGGAATAGGCATCGTTAAACTTCATAGGCACTCCTTCTGTATAAGTAGTTTAAGGCCGAAAAGTGTGTTACCTGCGGTTATATCCTTTGCAGCAAGGCTGCGGTCAGGCGGCAATGTAAAGAGAGCTGACAGTAGTTTCAACTCTCGCATCGCAGATAGACTTGCAGCCCATCTGCGTCAATATGATATAGGTCTCCCATATTCGCCCTCGGCACCCTAGGAGTGGGGAATCGTCCAGCAGCGGATTCACACCGCACCATTGGCATTTCAGCCACCCCGTCTTCGTTATGGCCGGGCTGCGAGTTACAGAAGTACCTTTTGTGAAGTACCGGACGATTGAACTATTCTGTTTTCAAAGAACGAAGTTATATAGAAAATCCTCGGAATTTAAGGTTTCCGAAAAATTGTCCCTCTAATTGGTAGCCGACGAAAAAGGCCAAAATATAACCCGAAAAAGAAATTTGTTGAAAAGTTCTTGAAAAATATAGTTGATGTGGCTACTCGGTTAAAATAACGTCGGTCCATGGGGCGACCGATGGAGGGTGGAATTTTGCAATAATGGCAGTGCCTGAAGTTGAAGGTGGTCTTGAAAAAAGATGCCTCTATATACGAGCCCTTGAAATAGGTCGTTCCATAGCATCCAAGACGATTCTGTAACCGAATTGTAATAGGCAGACAAAAGTGAACTCCTAAAAGAAGCCTTCATAATGTCAAAAAGTGTGTCACCTGCGGATAGGTGGCAATGTAAAGAGAACTGGCAGCAATTCCAGCTCTCGCATCGCAGATAGGGTTACAATCCCGTCTGCGCCAATATGATATGGGTCTCCCATATTCGCCCTCGGCACCCTAGGAGTGGGGAATCATCCGGCGGCGGGCTTGCACCGCACCATTGGCATTTCAGCCACCCCGTCTTCGTTATGACCGGGCTGCGAGTTACAGAAGTACCTTTTGTGAAGTACCGGACGATTGAACTATTCTGTTTTCAAAGAACGAAGTTATATAGAAAATCTTCAGAATTTAGGGCTTCCGAAAAATTATCCCTCTAATTGGTAGGCGACGAAAAAGTGCTTTTTGTTACCCGAAAAAGAAATTTGTTGAAAAGTTCTTGGAAAATATAGCCGAAGTAGCCTCTTGGTTAAAATAACGTCGGTCTACGGGGCGACCGATGGAGGGCGGAACTTGGCAACAATGGCAGTGCCTGAAGTTGAAAGTGGTCTTGAAAAAAGATGCCCTCAATAGGTAGCCGACGGGAAAGGCCATTCTGCACCCACAACTTATAACCTGTAACCAAGATGTAATCATTCAAATCGATATTCGCCAAAAAAGAAGGCTGGATTTCTCCAGCCTTCAAAAAGTATGTATCAATAATTTTTGCTCAGAATCTTCTCAAGTGTATCCGCAAACTTGGCATCCTGCTCCTTCGTCCGCTTTGGGCTCCCCTTGGGGTGCTTTCCGGCACGGAGGAGCTTTTTGCTTTCATACCGTCGCAGCATGAGAGCGTCTATGTTGTCGGCGGTGTATTCTAAACCGTTCTGATTCAGCACCCGGACGCGCTTGGCAAGGCACATACTGGCCAGCCCGTAGTCCTGTGTTACGACCACATCCCCCGGTTTTACCCGGTTCACCAGCGCAAAGTCCACGCTGTCAGAACCTTTATCGAATACCAACGTCTGCGCACCTTCTCGCTCGATTTGGTGAGAGGTGTCGCACAGGATGATGACCGAGATGCCGAACCGCTTTGCAATCTGCAACGTCAGATCGACGACCGGGCAGCCGTCTGCATCGATCAAAATATTCATCGGCTTTCCTCCATCACCCACCGAAATGCTCTTGCGGTACGCAAATCGGCGTCTTTGAAATGCCCGCCGCTGTTCCATTCAAAGGTGCAGTCTGCACCGCGCTATAAGCTGACTGTGCAGAGTGCGGATATTATCCCCCACCACAGCCATGACAGCGTTTTTCGTGTGTTCTTCCTTGTCGCCAAGGCTCAGATAAATGTGCTGCGTCTGTATCGGGCGCTGCTGTTCAAACTCCATCCAGTCCGGAAACCACACCGAGGGCGAGGCGGCGACATCGTAGAACAGATCAGTCTGGGTGGATGCCCACAAAGCAAACAGTCCGGCCAGTGAGTAGCCACCCAGAATGATTTTGACGTTTTCCGGCAGTGCAAACCGCTGCTTCAGCGTGGGGATCACCTGCTCTGTCAGAAAGCGCAGCGTGTCCGCCGCATTGCAGCCAAAACTTTCTTTGCCCCATACCGCAGGAGCTTCCCATGGGGAAAGTGCATCGTTCCAGCTTTCCACCGGGATGGCCGCAAACAGAAAGCGGTGCGCACTCTGTGCAATAGCGGTAGCCTCGCTTTCCATGCTTTGCAGCTCGTGCTCGCCTGTAATTTGGAGCAGCAGATATTCCGCATGGGCTTCGCCGTAAATGCGGCAAGGTCTGTTCCCGATTTGCATTGTCTGTGCAGTCACTGCGGCATCCTCCCGAAAAAACTTTGATAAGCTCAGTATATCAACTGAAAAATCATTTTACAATTCAAAAGCGTTCATAGCCGTAGCAAGCAGTGTCTTCGTATATACAAAGACCATTTTGCGTTGCAAAATGCTTGTTGGGAAATCCCAAACCCTTGAACTGCATCGTGCCGATGCAGGCTGCGCGTTTTACAAAACGCTCTTTCAGCACACCGCAGGAATGCGCAGCCATCACGGAATTGTGATGATTACAGGGATTGGGATTGCATCCCAACAAGCGAATGAACACAGCAGAATTTTAATTCTGCGTGCGAATTTAGCCTTTGTGCGCACAAAGGCTCTGCTTGCCACGGTTATGGTTCTGCGAATGCGATTGAGAAACTTTTCATTCGCATTGCAAACCGGGTGGCACTTTTGTATAATTGGTTCAATGAACATACGCATAAAATCGGAGGGGCTGTCCGATTAAAAAATCTAAAAATGCGCTATTGCAGGCCACTGGGAGGAATAGCATGAACAAGCAGCAACTCGCATCGAAAATCTGGGAATCTGCCAACAAGATGCGCTCTAAAATCGAAGCCAACGAGTACAAGGATTACATTCTGGGCTTCATGTTTTATAAATTTCTGTCGGACAAAGAAGTCAAATGGCTGAAAGAGAATGACTGGACAGACGAATATCTGCCGGATTTGACCGAAGACGATGCCGAAACGCTGGATACCGTTCGGAAGAATGTCGGCTATTTTATCGCCTATGAAAATCTGTTTTCCACATGGATCAGCAAAGGCAGCGACTTCAAGGCTGACGACGTAACGGTGGCATTGCAGGCATTCAGTCGATTGATCGACCCGCACCACAAAAAGGTGTTTGACGGTGTCTTTGCTACGCTGCAAACCGGCCTGTCCAAACTGGGTGAAAGCTCCGGTGCGCGGACAAAGGCCATTCGCGACCTGATCTATCTCATCAAAGATATTCCCATGGACGGCAAGCAGGATTATGATGTTCTCGGCTTTATCTACGAATATCTGATCAGCAACTTTGCAGCAAACGCAGGCAAGAAGGCCGGCGAGTTCTACACGCCGCACGAAGTTTCGCTGCTCATGTCTGAAATCGTGGCGTACCACCTGAAAGACCGGGAAGAGATCAAAATTTACGACCCCACCAGCGGTTCCGGCTCACTGCTGATCAACATTGGTCAGTGTGCCGCACGGTATATGGGCAATGGCAACAACATCAAATACTACGCACAGGAGTTGAAGGAAAACACCTACAACCTGACCCGCATGAACCTTGTCATGCGCGGCATTCTGCCCGACAACATTGTAACGCGCAACGGCGATACGCTGGAGGAAGATTGGCCGTACTTTGAAGAAAACGACCCGGTCAACACCTACGACCCGCTGTTTGTGGATGCGGTGGTATCAAATCCCCCATATTCGCAGGCGTGGAATCCGAACGACAAAGAGAACAACCCGCGCTTTTCGGATTACGGCCTTGCCCCCAAAGGCAAGGCAGACTACGCCTTTTTGCTGCACGACCTGTATCACATCCGCAATGATGGCATTGTGACCATCGTTCTGCCCCACGGTGTTCTATTCCGTGGCGGTGAAGAAGGTACAATTCGCAAAAATCTGATTGACCACAACAACATTGATGCAATCATCGGTCTGCCCGCCAATATTTTCTTCGGCACAGGCATTCCCACCATCATCATGGTGCTGCGGAAGAATAAAAAGGATTCGGACGTTCTGATTATTGATGCGTCTAAGGGCTTTGAGAAGGACGGCAAAAACAATAAGCTGCGTGCCTGCGACATCAAACGCATTGTGGATGCTTACAAGGAACGCCCGGATAAAATCGAAAAGTTCGCACGCAGAGTATCCCGTGCGGAGATTGTTCAGAACGATTACAACCTGAACATTCCCCGCTATGTGGACTCTTCCGAAAAGGCTGAGAGCTGGGACATTTACGCTTCTATGTTTGGCGGTATTCCCGAGGCCGAACTGCAAGACCTGTCTGCCTACTGGACAGCATTCCCGCACCTGAAAGCGACTCTGTTCAGCCCGGACAACGAAGCCTATTGCCGTCTGAATGTGGCCAATTTGAAGAACGCTGTTCTGTCCCACCCGGATGTGGTGGCGTTCAAGACCGCTTTCCAGAATGCTTTCGGTGACTTTGATGCCTATTTGAAGTCCGCACTCATCGACGGCATAACGCAGCTGAATGCTGCCGGCGAGGAAGAACGCCTGAGCCGGGAGATCTTTGCACGGCTGGCAGGAATTCCGCTGGTTGACCGCTATGCAGCATACCAGCTTTTGGACGATGACTGGAAGAAAATCGCCATTGACCTTGAAATCATCCAGACCGAGGGTTTTGCCGCAACCAAGCAGGTAGACCCCAACATGGTGCTGAAAAAGGATGCCGAAGTACAGGACGGCTGGGTGGGTCATGTGCTGCCCTTTGAGTTGGTGCAGAACGTTAAAATGCACGAGGAAGTAGCAGCGCTGCGGGCAAAGGAAACCAGACTCTCCGAAATCGCCGGAGAATATGAAAGCCATCTGGACGAACTGAGCGAGGAGGACAAGGAGCAGAACTTTGTGAATGACGCAAAGGACGCCTTTGTTGCCGCTGAGGTCAAAAAGGCCATCAAGGCGCGGGAAGTAGAGCCTGCCACTTTGAGCATCCTGAAAGATGTGGACGCGCTGTTTGCCGAGGAAAAGACCCTGAAAAAGAAAGTCAAGGACGACAGTGCGGCACTCCATCAGCGCACCAAGAGCGTGATCGAGCACCTGACCGATGAAGAAGTGTGTGACCTGCTGCACCGCAAGTGGATCTTGCCCCTGATGGAAAATCTGAACAGCCTGCCGGATGCCGTTCTGGACGATTTTGTGAAGCAGTTGGATGCCGTCTGCAAGAAATACGAAACCACCTTTGAGGACGTAGAGAGCCAGATTGCCGATACCGAGCACGAATTGCTGGGGCTGCTGGACGATTTGCAGGGAAATGAATTTGACATGAAGGGCATTGCAGAACTCAAAAAGTTGCTGGGAGGTGAATGATTATGCAGGATAACGAGAAGAAACCTGCCCTCCGGTTCAAGGGCTTCACTGACCCTTGGGAACAGCGTAAGCTGGGTGAAATTGCAGTTTTTTCTAAAGGTGTAGGCTACTCCAAAAACGATTTATGCGAAGAAGGCACTCCGATAATCCTGTATGGTCGCCTTTACACAAAATATGAAACCTGTATTTTTGATGTAGATACCTTTGTTAAAGAAAAAGCTGGAGGCGTATATAGCAAGGGCGGAGAAGTCATTGTGCCTGCTTCTGGTGAAACGGCGGAAGATATTTCGATCGCATCTGTTGTGGTTAAGCCCGGCATTCTACTGGGCGGCGACCTAAATATAGTATCGCCGACAGCTGAATATGATTCTGCCTTTCTCGCACTAACTATTTCGAGTGGAGCAACACACAAGTATTTATCGTCTCTTGCACAGGGAAAATCTGTTGTTCATCTTCACAACGCCGATATTCAAAGTGTGTCAGCTAAATTCCCGACAAAAAGGGAACAAGAAAAGATTCATTTGCTTTTTGGAAAAATTGATACCCTTATCACCCTTCATCAGCGTAAGTATGAGAAGCTGGTGAATATCAAAAAATCCATGTTGGACAAGATGTTCCCGAAAAATGGGGCATCTGTGCCGGAAATTCGCTTCAAGGGCTTTACTGACCCTTGGGAACAGCGTAAGGTAGGAGACCATCTTATTCCAAGTAAGCTTCCGGGACATACAGGAGTTGATGCTAGAAAACTAACAGTAAAACTCTGGGGAAAAGGCGTTGTCGAGAAAACAGATTCGTACGGTGGGAGTGAACACACACAATACTATGTTCGTCATGCAGGCCAGTTTATGTATGGCAAATTGGATTTTCTCCATGCAGCATTTGGAATTGTTCCAGCAGAACTGGACAATTACGAATCTACGCTTGATTCACCCGCATTCGATTTGAGCGAAATCAATGGAAAGTTCTTGGTTAGCAGAGTTTGTAAGGAGGACTTCTACCTCAAATACGGAACGATAGCAAACGGCAGTAGAAAAGCAAAGCGTATTCATGAAGATACGTTTATGGATATGCCGATACTTGTACCTGAACTCGAGGAACAAGAAAGAGTGGCAGCTTTATTAGAAGCATTAGATACCCTTATCACCCTTCATCAGCGTAAGTTGGAAAAGCTGCAAAACATCAAGAAATCCTGTCTGGAAAAGATGTTTGTATAAAAATAAATGGTGGCTTCTGCTTGTTGGAGAAGGAAGAACGTAGAAAAGAACTTTTTTGGCAAGCAGAACCGATTTATTTGTGGTCGCTGTTAAAAATATGCAGCACGGAAAATTGCGACAGATGGAAAGCAATGTCCGCTGATGCAAGGGCGGTGAACTGGCGGCTATGAAGGGGCTGAAAGTGTAAATCAGGCTGAAAATAGGGATGAATGTGCCGGTTTTTCAACAACTCTCCGGCAGAAAGTTGAAAGGTGCGGCAAAAAGCAGAAAAACCCTCCTACTTGGGAACAGCGTAAGCTGGATGACGCATTCGAGTTTACGGTTCCTAATAATACGTTGTCTCGTGCCAAATTGAATCAGGAAAACGGCTCAGTGATGGATGTCCACTATGGTGATGTGTTGATAAAATACGGTGCTGTATTAGACGCCCAGTATGATGAGCTGCCATTTATAACAGGAAAGACAAAAGAGGATTTCAAAGGGGCATTACTGCAAGATGGAGATATCATCATTGCAGATACTGCCGAAGATGAAACGACCGGAAAAGCGTGTGAAATCATCAATATTCAGGACAAAAATGTTGTGGCAGGACTTCACACAATGGTTTGTCGGCCTAGAGACAAAACGGCTGAGGGATATTTTGGATACTATTTGAATTCAGACTCATATCATCATCAGCTTTTGCCGTTGATGCAGGGCATTAAGGTCTTGTCTTTGAGTAGAACTAATGTTCAAAAGACAACGGTAAAATATCCACAAGATACAGCGGAACAAGAAAAGATTGCGGAATGCCTTAAAAGCATAGACACCCTTATCACCCTTCATCAGCGTAAGCTGGAAAAGCTCGTGCAAATCCGAAAAGCCTTTGCGGAAAAGTGCTTTTTACAGAATCGAAAGGAGTTCGTTATGGCGTTTACAAAAGAAGCGGATTTTGAAGAAGCTGTGGTAAAGCTTCTGATTGAACGCGGCTGGAAAGACGGTGTACTGAAAAACTACACCGAACAGCAGCTGATCCAGAACTGGGCGAACATCCTTTTTGAAAACAACCGTGGCATTGACCGACTGAACGATTATCCGCTGACGGATGGCGAGATGCAGCAGATCATGGAACAGGTCATGAACGCGAAAACGCCGATGAAGCTGAATAAATTTATCAACGGCAAAAGTGTGCTTATCAAGCGTGACAATCCTGACGATAAGCTGAATTTCGGCAAAGAAGTGTCCCTGAAAATCTATGACCGTCTGGAAATTGCAGCCGGACTCAGCCGCTACCAGATCGCAGAGCAGCCAAAGTTTCCCACCAAGTCCAAAATTTTGAATGACCGCCGCGGCGATTTGATGCTGCTCATCAATGGTATGCCGGTCATTCACATGGAACTGAAAAAGAGCGGTGTTTCCATCAAACGAGCTTGCAACCAGATTGAAAAATACGCGGCAGAGGGCATTTTTACGGGACTGTTCTCGCTGGTGCAGATTTTTGTGGCCATGAACCCGGAAGAAACGGTCTACTTTGCCAATCCCGGCCCGGAAGGACAATTCAACCCCAGCTACTATTTCCATTGGGCGGACTTCTACAACGAGCCGATGAACGACTGGAAAGACGTTACAACGGCACTTTTGTCTATCCCGATGGCGCATATGTTGGTGGGCTTTTATACCGTTGCCGATGGTTCCGATGGCATTTTGAAGGTGATGCGCAGCTATCAGTACTACGCTGCCAGCAAAATTTCGGATGCTGTTTCCAAGGCGAAATGGGAGAATGACCAGCAGCGCGGCGGCTACATCTGGCACACCACAGGTTCCGGCAAGACCATGACTTCTTTCAAGTCCGCTCAACTGATTGCATCTTCCAAGGATGCGGACAAAGTGATTTTTCTGATGGACCGAATCGAGTTGGGCACCCAGAGCCTGAAAGAATACCGCAACTTTGCAGGGGAAAACGAGGAGGTGCAGGCTACCGAGAACACGGATGTTCTTGTGGACAAGCTGAAAAGCACTTCGCCGTCCGATACGCTCATCGTGACTTCCATCCAGAAGATGAGCAACATCAAGGATGATGCACAAAACAAGCTGAACCCCAACGACATTGTGCTGATCAACGCAAAGCGGTTGGTTTTTATCGTGGACGAGTGCCACCGTTCCACCTTTGGCGATATGATGCAGACCATCAAGCATACATTCCCGAAAGCACTGTTCTTTGGTTTTACCGGTACGCCGATCCAAGGCGAAAACCAGAAGAAAATGAGCACCACCGCCACCGTTTTCGGCAACGAACTGCATCGGTACAGCATTGCAGACGGCATCCGGGATCACAACGTGCTGGGCTTTGACCCTTACAAGGTGCTGACCTTCAAGGACAGCGACTTGCGGAAAGCGGTTGCACTGGAAAAAGCTAAGGCCGCTTCTGTGGGTGAGGCTCTGGCAGACCCGCAGAAGAGCAAGGTTTTCTATAAGTATCTGAATCTGCCGATGGAAGGCGGAAAAGATACGCTCGGTGAGGAGATAAAGGGCATCGAAGATTATATTCCCAACACCCAGTATGAGGGCGAAGAACACCAGAAAGCCGTGGTGGAGGACATTTGCGAGAACTGGCAGACCCAGAGCCGCAACAGCAAATTTCATGCCATTTTTGCAACCTCCAGCATCCCGGAAGCCATCCAATATTACAAGAGGTTCAGAGAAGCCGCACCATGGCTGAAAGTCACCGCACTATTTGACCCCAACATTGATAACAACGGCAAAGGCATCACCAAAGAAGAAGGGCTGAAAGAGATCGTAGAAGACTATAACGCCCGCTATGGACAGGACTTCAGCATTCCGACCTTTGCCAAGATGAAAAAGGACATTGCGGCACGTCTGGCGCACAAATCACCCTACCAGCGCATCGAGCGTACCCCGGAAAAACAGCTTGATCTGCTGATCGTGGTGGATCAGATGCTGACAGGCTTTGACTCCAAGTGGATCAACACCCTGTATCTGGATAAAATGCTGCAATACGAAAATCTGATTCAGGCGTTCTCCCGCACCAACCGACTGTTTGGCGATGACAAACAGTTTGGCACCATCAAGTATTACCGCCGTCCGCACACGATGGAGAAAAACATCGCAGATGCGGTAAAAGAGTATTCCGGCGATAAACCGTTTGGCCTGTTTGTAGATAAACTGGACAAGAACGTGGAAAAACTGAATGACCTCTATGCGGAGATCAAAGATCTGTTTGTGTCGGCGGGCATTGAAGAGTTTTCGCAGATCCCTGCGGATATGGCAGAGCGCAAAAAGTTTGCCGACCTGTTCCAGTCCTTCAACGAAAATCTGGAAGCAGCCAAGGTGCAGGGCTTCGAGTGGGATAAGCCTATTGTGATCGTCAACGAGGATACAGATGAGAAAACAGAACTTCATGCAGACTTTGACGAGAGAGCGTTCAAAGTTTTGGCACTCCGCTATAAAGAGCTGTTCACGCCGAATCCAGATGGCGGTGAAAATGACCCGGACGATGACGTTCCCTATGCGGTGAACGGCTATCTGACCACCATTGATACTGCTGACATCGACACGGATTACATGAACTCCCGCTTTGAAAAGTACCTGAAAATTTTCTATCAGGAGGGTGCAGAAGCAGAAGCCATCCATCAGGCCGAAACGGAGCTGCACAAGACCTTTGCCACCCTCTCGCAGGAAGAACAGAAATATGCGAATATTTTCCTGCACGACATTCAAAGCGGCGCAGTGGTTCCGCAGCCGGGAAAGACCTTGCGGGAGTACATTGCCGAGTACATCGCCCAAAAGCAGAACGACCAGATCCACAAAGTAGCTGAAGTTTTCGGCTTGGACGAAAAGAAGCTGCGGGCATTCATGCGTGCAAACATCACCGAAGCCAACATTAACGAATTTGGCCGTTTTGATGACCTGAAAGCTACCGTAGATAAGGCAAAAGCAAAGGCATATTTTGAAGCAATCGAGGGCACAAAGCTTATTCCGCCCAAGGTGCCTGTCAAGTATGATAAACTCTTGCGCGAGTTCATCGTAAGTGGCGGATTTGATTTGAAAATGCCAAAAGAATCATAAAATGGGTGCAAAATCACCCTGCTGACCAAGAGCCGAGGCGCGTCCTCGGCTCTTTTTTCGCGCCAAAATCCCAAAACACACCTACTTGGGAACAGCGTAAGATTTCTGAATTGGCTGAGAAAACCTATGGTGGGGGAACGCCTACAACATCCAATGAAGCATTCTGGAACGGTAATATTCCGTGGATACAATCTTCGGATATCGTTGACGGCAAGCTGATGGGTGTGGAGCCACGAAAGTATATAACACAGACCGGTTTGAATAGTTCTGCAACACAACTTGTACCAAAAGATTCAATCGCAATTATCACGCGCGTCGGTGTTGGAAAACTCGCATATATGCCGTTTTCCTATTCCACAAGTCAGGATTTCTTGTCGTTGAGCAAGTTGAATACGGAGCCGTTTTTTACAGTTTATGCTTGTTATAAGAAATTGCAGTCGGAACTTAACACGGTACAAGGCACATCAATTAAAGGCATAACCAAAGATGAACTTTTAGCAAAGACAATATCGGTGCCTGTATATTCAGAGCAAAAACAAATCGGTTCTTTCTTCACTCAGCTTGATACCCTTATCACCCTTCATCAGCGTGAGCATATAAAACCGATTTTGGAGGTAAAACGTGTTAAACGAAATGAATGAAAACAACCTGTTCTGCGATTATTATGAGCAGTGGGTTGCTGTATACAAAGAGGGTGCAGTTCGCCCGGTTACATTGGATAAGTACAAAATGACCCTTTCTTGGGTAAAAAAACTCGCTCCTACTTTGAAACTCTGTGAGGTTTCCAGAGTGACCTATCAGCAGCTTTTGAACGATTATGCCGTAGGCCACGAGCGTCAGACCACGATGGACTTCCACCATCAACTGAAAGGCGCCATCATGGATGCTGTGGATGATGGACTGATCGTGAAAGACCCAACCCGAAAAGCGATCATCAAAGGCAAGCCCCCGGTGCCTAAAAAGGTGAAATACCTGAACCAGTTTGAACTGCATCTTTTGTTGAGCGACTTGGATCTACAGGGAAAACTCAACTGGGACTGGATGATTTTGCTGATTGCCAAAACCGGCATCCGCTTTTCCGAAGCATTGGCGATCACTCCTGCGGATTTTGATTTTGCCCATCAGATGCTTTCCATCAATAAAACATGGGATTATAAGGGGAACGGCGGATTTCTGCCGACAAAAAATAAATCGTCTGTCCGCAAAATTCAGATCGACTGGCAGACGGTGATCCAGTTCGCAGCACTGGTAAAAGACGTTCCTGAAGATAAGCCGATTTTCGTGTTCAAGGAACACGCCTACAATTCCACTGTTAACGATGTTCTGGAACGGCACTGCGACCGGGCCAAGATCCCGGTCATCTCGGTACATGGTCTGCGGCATACCCACGCTTCGGTGCTTTTGTTTGCAGGGGTATCCATTGCAAGCGTAGCAAGGAGGCTGGGGCATTCCAGCATGACAACCACGCAGAAAACCTACCTGCATATCATTCAGGAACTTGAAAATCAGGACATCGACCTTGTAATGCGGTCACTCTCTGGATTAAGCTGATAAAATAATCAACCATCGCTCGCGCTGGTGAAGGATGATAAGAGAAAAGCCAAACCTCAAGCTGTACAGGATGTACGGTGAGGTTTGGCTTTTTGGTATCAGCTGCTCTTTTGATTTTCGTTCATAATTCTTCTGGCTCGTCCGCGCGTGGTGTCCTCAAAGGTTTCGTCCTCGCTGAATCGCAGCCAATAGGGGTCTTCCATCAGGCAGGCGTTGGTGCGCTTGACGATTTCCCAAGCGTTGTAGTCGGGCAGCCCCATCAATTTCAAAATCTCTTTGCAGTCCATCCGATTTTTCGGAAAGATTCGTTTCTTTGCCCAAACTACCACATCGACCAATGGAACTTCACGTTTGTCACCGATGAAAAGGTTCAGTGGGAGGTCATACTGCGGCACACCCTCATTTGCGCAAAGAGACTGCCCATCTTCGCTTAGGTGTGCGATTTCTTTTTCATCCATCATCAATTTCAGATAGGCCATTTTATCACCCCATAGCGACTTTCAGGTAGTGCAGACGGTATTTCAGGTATTGACGGATCGCAGATGCTCTTTTTTCGCTCAACAATGCAAGAATAGGCGAAATAGCCTGAATGATTTCTGTATACAGCGTATCCAGATCACACACCGGCAGCACAGGCTCGTCGACCAGTTTGATCTGCTGGGCGTGATGGCTGCGGAATGGCTTCGATTTATCGAACTGATAACGGAGCTTCGTGTCAGTCAATTCTTCATCCATCGCCCATGCAAGCAGACTGCCGCCATTGTCGTAAATAGGCGGAGCATAATTTTTTCCATCCCGGACGATTACATCAAAATTGTTCTCGTGGCGGTCTTCGTTGCCAATAAAGGCGTCGAACGCCAGCATTTGATAGAGCCACTTCTTGCCATACAATTCTACCGCATACTGAAACAGTACCTCCGGTGAAGCGGCCCGACCGCTGGCAAGGAAATGGGCATCAGCCAAGTCTGCAAAATGATACAGTTGTTCATCGTCCGTTGTGAACTTGGGGCAGACGCTGACCACATCGCAGGAATAGGTCTGAATATCGGGAAAGAGTTTGGCAGGCATCAGGGCGTATGCCACATGAGGCAGACCCAGTACCTGTGCAATCAGCGAGGCCATCACCTCAGAATACGGCTCATACCCAGCGGTTCCGGCCTCTGTGATGGAGTTGCCCTTGACCATGACAAGCTGGTCGTCTACCTGATACCAGCCCTTTGAGAGCATTCCACGGCTCGTCCGTGTTTCACGCTTTTCGACCAACTGGATTTGTGCAGGGACTTCAATTGGGCTCATGGTATCACGCTCCTTTGCTCCATTATACCATGTTTGGATGGATAGACAAGGTAAACTATGGTCAATAGCAAAAATCAAAACATCAAATTGTTTTTTGAAATTTGAAGTAGAAAAGTCAAATCAAATATGAAATTTCGATAGAAACATTAAATTTTTCGCTCAATAAGTGAAATAAACGCTCAAAAACATGAAATCGAACCCCCAAAAAGTGAAATTTAATGACTGAATACTGAAAAAGTGTTAAAAAGATTTTGATATTCTAAATTCGACTTGAAGTGTTTTTTGTATATCGTCCTTGCAGATACCCTTTGGAGATATTCTCACCTTTCCGGGGAGAAAACTCGGTCAGGGCGTAAATATCGGTCTGCATAGTCTTTTCGTTCTTCTCTGCAAACCAAATCTGATCGCGCCGCAGCAATGTCAGGTCGAGAAGTCCGGTATCGTGTGTTGTGAAGATGAGTTGTGCATGGTTTGTATTGATAGCGGCATCCTGCACCATCTCGATCAGATGCCTTGTCAGCAGCGGGTGCATACTGGATTCTATCTCGTCTACTACCAAAACAGAGCCGGATTCCAAAGCCGCAAGCCACATACCGATGCGAGAGAAGAAACGCTGTGTCCCAACAGATTCCTGACCCAACGGGAGCCAGAACCCCTCAGAAGCGCCATCTTCGGCATCGAGAATGTGCAGTGCGGAGATGATAGGCTCTTCCTTGGAGCCTGTAATGCGGATGTCCTTGATACCGAGGTCTGCATACAGCATTTCATGCAGGATACGGCTCTTTTCAGAGCCGCCCTGCCGGATGGCAGACAATGTAGCATCCAGCCGCATTTCGGTTCCCATAAAGCCTGTCAGTTTTTCAAAGAACCACAGATACGCCTTTTCAGTCTGGGGGCAGTTCCACTCGTTGGAGCTGGACAGGTAAAGCCGGTTTTCTGCGGTGCGTCCGGCAAGGGTAAGCTGTTCCTGAACATTCTCGCGGAACTGATAACCATTGCCTTCTCTGGAAAAAACCAGAGCCTCCCGGCCGTTGGGCCAGTGATAGAGATATTCGGTCAGGACTTTGGACTTGTCAAACGAGAACCCATAGGCATACTTGATGCCGCCATAAAAATAGATGGCTTCAAAGCTGGTCGGCTGTGTGGGCTGGTCAGTGAAAGCAAACGGCTCCTGCGGAAGGGACTCGCCTTTCAGCAGCTTGGCATATCGGCCACAGACCATTTCCCGCATGAGCAGGAGGGCATGGAGAACATTGCTCTTTCCAGCTGCATTTGCGCCGTACAGTGCAAGCACTGGCACAAGCTGTTTCTTCTCGTCCGGCGAAATCAGGCAGTCGGACAGACTTTTATCTGTGGATGCCTTCATGCTGATGATGGCAGTATCCCTGATGGAACGGTGGTTCGTGACAGAAAATTGAAGCAGCATCGCGATTCCTCCCAGATGATTTTCTGAATCTAGTGTACTCTATTCTGGGCAGAAAGTCAAATTTTGATTTTGAAATTTGCAAATATTCCGCAAAAATCAAGAATAAAATCTAAAATATCGGCTTTTGATACCGTTCAGATGCTATCAGGAATCATTCTGCATACACGATCTCCCTCACCATCACTTCCTCGGCCTGCGCTTTCAGCCCGTTCATGTGCGCCACCCAGAGAAGCTGTGCGCGCTCTTTGTCCGGCGCGGGGTACTTGTCTAACAGAGTGTTCATCGTGTGCTCCAGCCACGCACAGGCCGTTTTCTGGACATCCTGCAAATGCGGCCAGAGCGTGCCGTTCAGCAGCATCTGGTTGTACAGCACAGGGCGCAGATTTTTGAGATAGGCCAGCCGCATCCGACTGTACTTGCCCAGCGGTTCGGTATCATCGGTCTGCGACAGGATGAGCAGGGGCAGCTGATACTCCCCGACCTGTGCGTAATGGATCTCGGTGCGGACAGCGTTCGTGTTCTTCATGGAAATTCTCCTTTGCATTTTCAACGTGTGTTATGGCCTTTGTGGAAAACAGCACTTACTTCTTCCGATTCTGTGCGGTCAGCCAGTTGCCCTGCGCCTGATAGTAGTGCTCCATCGTGGTGGGGGCGTTCAGGATGGTGGTGCGCAGATAGGCCATGATGTTCTTGATGGGCTGGGTGGTGTTGGACATCACATCGAAGATGTACTCAACGTGCTGGCTGGTCAGCTTGTCCAGCCGCAGTCGGATGGCTTTGGTGGTCTGCGGCTGCTTGCCGACGTACTGGGTCTGCCGAGGACAGCAGTACATCTCCACAATGTTGTCCAGCAACTCCTCCAGCTTGTCGGGATCGTATCGCTGTGCAAGGGTGTCGATCTCTAGCCTTTCCCGAAACTCCTCCCGCACCTGTGCTTCCATCTGGTCAAAATCTGCGGATTCGTCTGTCTGCCCTGATAGATTAGTACTTTGTCTTTTAGTATTTTGTTTATTAGTATTTTGTTGCGTTGCCTTTTCCAAATTGGGCTCAGCCAAATTTGGAAAATCCCAAAATGGTAAAGAACAAGGTTTCATGCGGCTTTTCGGGCTTTTGGTTGCGGACGGGTTCGATGGCCCGCCTTCCTTGCCGGGAACGGCAGGATCGTCCTCAACAGGCGATTCATAAACCTGATAATCGTAGTCGATGATCTGCCCTTTGGCATTGCGGACTTTCTGACGGCGGACGTAGCCGTGTTCTTCCAGTTCCAGAACAGCGGTGCGTACACTGTCCAGACCATCCTTGCAACCAACGGTCAGCCCTTTCAGGCTGTAATCCCAATCGTCCGGCAGGGAGAGCATATAGGACAGCAGTCCCTTGGCCTTCAGGGACAGCCTCTTATCCTGCAGGTGGTGGTTGCTCATGACGGTGTAGTTGACATTTTTATTGACGCGGAATGTTGACATGGCGGCTTCCCTTTCAGCCCAATGCGGGCAAGAGAAAACGCAGCATTTCCCGGCTTTCGGGAAACGCTGCGTTCAGACAGGGAAGCCTGCTGTGAGCTGGCACAGCAACGGCAGCACTGCATAATTCTAACGGACATCTAACACAACTACACCTGAAATGCAGCCGCTGACGACCTGCGTGAAAAAGGCTTTTTCTAACGTCATTTCGCAAAAAGTGGTTGATTTTTGCTTGTAAATTGCGATGATGTGCGGCTTTTGCGAGGCGCAGAAAATGCCGACAACTGCCAATGGCAGCCGGATGAAACCAGCTTCATCCAACCGATTCAAAGACTCGAAATGCGATAGGCCGGGAGACCGGTGCCAGGGTTCGACTCCCTGATGCTC
>OGYJ01000690.1_pt1 | contig 31531 bp, 17 predicted proteins | sample 1576531 | NCBI WGS metagenome assembly OGYJ01 (sample SAMEA3541574, study PRJEB24748) | human gut metagenome | biome: human gut; feature: human-associated habitat; material: faeces | place: China | collected 2012 | reverse complement strand
CGGCCAGCACGATCAGCACGATGAGAATGTAGAACAGCGGGCCGTGGTGCGCCTTGACAACGGCGAACTGCAGGTCGCGGTCCATGGTCTTAAAGACGAGGTAGCTGCCGTCGCGGCTGCTGGACGTGCTCGCCCACGTGCCGTTCTGGTAAGTATAGACCGTGTAGCTCGCGCCGGTATCCGGTGCGTAGACGCGCAGGGAGACGGTGTTGTCCGTGTCGTCCTCGACCGTGTCGTTGAGGATCTCGACGTTGTACTTCATGTACAGCTTCTGGTTGCCGCGCAGCGTCGGGCCGTCGGCCTCGGCCGATGTGATGTGCACATCCGTCGCCGGGTCAAAGGCGCCCTCGGCCAGCACGATCGGCGTGCGGCTGTTGTCGGCATACAGGTCGCCGGCCACGACCGTCGAGACGGCGGTGTACTCTGCCTTGACCTCGAGGTCGAAGGTCAGGTGGCTGTAGTCATATTCCGGCCACGTGCCGTAGTTGCCCTCCACCGTCGGGCAGTCGGGAATCTGAGATTCGTCGATCGAACCGCCGTAGGCAAACGTGATCGTCTTGACAACCTCGCCATTGGCCGTGAAGGTAACGGCAAAGCTGGAGAACTCCGCCGGGATGCCGTCGCGCGCCATGAATGCCTCATAGCTCATGCCCTCGGCCTTGCCCGCGTAGCTGATGCCGTCGATGCCGGCCTCCGTCTCGTGGACGAAGTAGTTATCGGACGCGCTGCCGTCGGGGTCAATCTCGCCGGCGATGGTGCCGACACAGTTGCCGGAGCCGTTGAGGTTCACGAGCGTGTTGCAGCCGCTGACGTTCATGCCGTAACCGGCGATGCCGCCGATGTAGTTGCGGCCGGTCAGCTCGCTCTTGGCAAAGCTGTTGCGCACGGAGCCCTTCGACTGGCCGACGACGCCGCCGACGTAATCGCCCGCCGTGCTCTCGGCCGTGCCATAGCCCTCGCAGCCGCTGATGACGCCCAGATCCGCGTAGCCGCAGATCGCGCCGGCGCAGTCCTTGCGCGAGGTGGCGTCGCCGTAGTTCTTGCTGTCGAGCAGCACGCACTTGGTGAAGTACTTGGCCGTCAGCGTGGAGTCTTTGATGACGTTGGAGTCGCTCTCCGGGTCGAAATCGTATTCGATGTCCATCGTGCCGGCAACGCCGCCGACATTGACGTCGCCGTCGACCTTGCCGTAGTTGTCGCAGTTATAGACCTTGCCGTCCGTCGTGCTCGAGAGCTCTTCCTCCGAGACGTCCTCAATGATGTCCTTCTTGTCCTTGCTCAGGGCAAGCTCGAGGATATCACACAGGCGCATCATGACGACGTTGAACTGGTCGTTGACCGCTTTCATGTCGCTGACGATCTGGTTGCTGTAGGTGGCCGTCTCCACGCTCAGGCGGGACAGGCCGGCCGAAATGCTGCCGAGATCGTCGAACATCTGCTCCATCGCGGTGCGGTAATCGCTGCTGATATCGGGCAGATCCAGCGGATCGTTGCTGGCAAGGTATTTCGTGACCTGGTCGAGGTAGCTCATGCCAGTCGAGAAGTTGCCGCTCGAAGCTTTGAGCGCGTCGAACGCATTTTTGAACGCGGCGCTCATGTAATCCAGGCGGGTGTGGCCGGTGGAGTCCTCAGTGAGGTAGTACAGATTGATGATCTTTGTCATCGTGGAGATATCGCCGGAGATCGCGCCGATCGCCTTGGCGGCGTCGCCCATGCCCTTGAGCAGGGCGTCACGCTGCGACTCATAGGTGCCGAGGTTGTCGGGGTTGTACTCATAGCCGTACTTATCGGACATCTGCTGCCAGTTGTCCGGACGGCTGGCGATCAGGTCGTAAGAGCCGGTGCCGTAGGCGTTGTCCATGACCTTCATGAGCCAGGCGCAGTAGTCCATGGCCGCGTTGAGCTGGTCGGACGAGACGCTCAGGTCCTTGGCCGCGTCCTTGAACGCCGTCTTGTCGGTCTCGGTCATTTCATCGACGATGTCGAGATAATCAAAGCCCTTGTTGAAGTAGTCGATCGCCTTGTCGAGCGACACGGCCGCCGTGGAAAACTCCGTGATCGCGGGAGCGAGCATTTTCTCCGCCGTGTTGATGCGGATGAACACTTCGTTGACGGTCGAGACCGTGTTGTCCACGTAGTCCGTGGTGCGCTCGGCCACATAGCGCGCGCTCTCCGTGGCGCGGGCCGCGCTGTCGCTGAGCACGCCGACCGTGGCGGCCAGGGACGACGCTGCAGCGCCCGTGTGGTTGAGCAGGGTATCCATCAGATCATGGAGCGTATTGAGCTCCTTGGCCATCGCACCGATCGAACCGGACTCCACATCGAGCGTGATGAACGGCTCCATCTGGCCGCAGATGCCGCCGACGTCCTTGCGGCCGGAGGCCGTGCCCCAGTTCGTGCAGCCGGAGACCAGGCCGCTCTGGCGGCCGACGATGCCGCCGATGTTGTAACCGACGTGCTCAAAGCCGACGCCGCCCCAGTTCGTGCAGCCGATGATGACGCCGGACGAGAAGCCGCAGATGCCGCCGACGTCCGTGGACGTGTTGGCCTTCTTCGGCGCATCGTCGTCCTCGTCGTCGGAGGCAGTCGGGAGCGTCAGAGAGTCGAGATCCTCCGCGCTGTCAACGGCCTCGCTGGCGTTGATGTTCACGCCCGTGGTGTTCGAGCAGTAGGAGATCGTGCCGATGTTCTGCCCGACGATGCCGCCGACGTAATGGTCGCCCTCGACAAAGCCTTCGGTCTTGCAGTTATAAATCATGCCGCTGCTTTCGTTCGTGCCCGCGATGCCGCCGACGTTGTTCTCGCCGGAGATCGTGCCGTTGAACGAGCAGCCGGAGATCGTGCCGTAGTTCGTGCCGACGACAGCGCCGATCTCATTGAGGGTACCGGCAGCGTCGATGTTGCCGGTGATCTTCAGATCACGGACCGTACTGACCGCCTGCACATAGCGAAACAGGCCCATATGGGACGCATCGCCCGAGAGCTCCAGCCCGCTGACCGTGTGGCCCTGCCCCTCGAACATGCCGCCGAAGGTCGGGATCGGCACAAAGTCCGACCCGCTCAGGTCCACATCATTGTCCAGATAGACCGTCTTGCCCTGCGAGTATGTATCGAGCTTGCAGCTTTTGCTCAGCTGCACGAGATCGTCCGCAGAGTAGATGTGGATCTCCGTGGCGTTCGGCTGGGCAGCCGCGCCGCAGAGCAGGCACAGAGCCGCCACGAGCACCAGCGCAAGCAGACGGCGCACATTATGTCTTTTCATCGGAACCCTCCTCACCGTGCAGATCCGCCGCCGGCACAGTCTGCGCCGGAGCCTCCTCCATCTGCACATTTCCGATATCGATCGAAGCGCTGACCGTGCCGTTCACGCGGCCGTGGATCTCCGCATCGACGTAACCGTTGATATAGCCGCGCACGTGTCCATTGACACGCATGGCCCCCTGCAGATGCTGCGGCGCGGCGTGGTGGCCAATCGTAAAGGATGTTTTTTCAACCAGAGAATCGCCCAGCAGCAGGATCTGCGGCAGGACGCACATGACCAGCACCATCGAGATCAGCGTGCCGCGGCCCAGGCAGATGCCGATGGACGCGACCGTGTTCTCCGAGGACAAAAAGCCGATGGACATGCCGGCTGCGGCGAGGATCGTGCCGGAGGTCACGACCGTGGGGAATGCCTGGTTGAGCGCCTCGATCATGGCTTCCTTATAGGGCATCTCCTCTTTGAGCCGGAGGTAGCGGCTCGAGATGACAATGGCGTAGTCAATGTTGGCGCCCATCATGATGGCGCTGACGATCAGATACGCCAGGAAATACAGGTTGTTGTGCAGGAGCGCCGGGAACGAGAAGTTGATCCACACACTGCCCTGGATCACGAGAATGAGCAGCAGCGGCAGTGCGACCGACTTGAACGTCACCAGCAGCACGAGGATGACGAACACGACCGTGAGGATGCTGATGAGCGTGTTGTCCGTGCTGAAGGCGTCGGAAAAGTCCTTGTCCTTGGCCGTCTCGCCGACGAAATAGGACTCGTCGTAGTATTTGCCGACGGCGCCCTTGATGACCGTCAGGTAATCGTAGGTCTCCTCGCTCTCGACCGGGAGGTTGAGATAGAGGATCATGCGCGAGTAATGCTCGGAATGCAGCTGCTTTTCGCCGTCGATGAGGCGGTCATACATCTCCTCGAGGTCGTTCATGGTCTCAGCATCGATCTTCGAGCGGTAGATGTCGCGCTGTTCATACAGGAACTTGAACATGTCGATGAGCGGCACGGAGCAGTTGTCAATATTGCTCAGATCCACGAGCTGGCCGAGGGCCTTCGTATAATCATCGTTTGCCGTGCAGTAGGCCGTGTAGAGCGCGCGCGACACGCCGATGTCGATATCCGTGAGCTCGGCGAACTTGCGCGGCGTGAGCGAATCGGTGACCATGTAGCCGTCCTTGGCCTCCTCGCCCGCGAGCGCCTGAATGTGATCGACGCCCTTGAGCTCGTTGAGATCGTCGAGCAGGCTCGCCTCGCTCTCAAAGTCCGTGAACGGGAAGATGAGCACGACCTGGTTCGTCTCGCCGAAGGTGGCGTTGATCTTCTTCTCGGCGATCTTATAGTCGTTTTGCTTAATGGTGTCGAGCGTGCTGTAGCCGAACACGTACGGGCACTTGCTGCTCAGCAGGAAGCCCGCAACAATGATGACCAGAAAGATCGGCGGCACGACATAACGGCTGCGGATGGCAAAGCGGCCGAGCGCGTCGATGCGCGGCAGGAACTTGCGGTGGTGCGTCTTGTCGATCCACGGGCTCATGTACATGATGAGCGCCGGCATCAGGAAAAACACCGTCAGCATCAGAAACAGGATCGACTTGATGAGCACAAGGCTCATGTCCTCGCCGATCTTAATCTTCATGAACGAGAGCGCAAGCAGGCCCGAGATCGTCGTCAGGCTCGAGGCCGAGATCTCCGGAATGGCCAGCGTCAGCGCACGGATGGTCGCCTCACGGGGCGCGAAAAGCTCGCGCTCCTCCGTGTAGTGGTGGCACATGATGATCGCGTAGTCGATGCCGAGACCGAGCTGCAGCACCGCCGCGATGGAGTTGGTGATAAACGAGACCTCATGGAACCAGTAGTTCGTGCCCTTGTTGACCCAGACGGCCACGCCAAAGGTGATGATGAGCACCGGGACCTCCGCGTAAGTACGGCTCGTGAGCAGGAGCACCACGAAGATCGAGCACATGAGGATGATGAGCACGATGCGCATCTCATGCTCGAGGATCTCGCCGGTCGGGTTGCCGATCTCGGTTGTGATATAGGTATCATAGCCGCTGAGCGCCGCGCGGACGTTCTTCACGCCCTGAATGCTGATCTCATCGAGCTTCTCGCCGTCAAACGTGACCTCAAAGAGCGCCGAGGCACTATTATAATGGTGTGTGTCCTTTTCAAATTCCACGTCCTTGACGCCGTCCACACCGCGCAGCATCTCGGCAAGCTCCTCCGCCTGCGCGAGCGTCACGTTGGACACCATGACCTTCGCATCCCCGTAAGTAATGAACTCACGGTTCATGATCTCCAGCCCCTGGCGCGTCTGCGTGGAGTCCGGCAGATAATCGGTCAGCTCATTGTTGACGTCCGTCTTGCTCGCCGAGAAGATCGACAGCGAGCACAAAAAGATACTCGCGCGGGCGAAAGACATCGGAAGATCGCGGCTTCTCAGCTCGTACATCATGGCGAGCTACTTCATCGCGATGAACCGCGGCACGGGGCTTTCGGCGGAGGAGAATTACGAGATATACCGCGACGGACTGTGCGCCTCGAAACTTTTTCACAAGGTGCTGGGCGACGCCGAAAGCTACCTCGACCCCAAAAAGATGGAAGGCAGACTGCAATGGTCGGCCGAAAGCCACAAGCGCGAGTATGAAAACGACTGGGTGGTAGACATTCTCCCCGGCAACGGCGAATACGATCTGGGTTACGATTATCACGAATGCGGGGCGTGCAAGCTTTGCAATGACGAGGGCTGTCCCGAGCTGGCGGCGTACATCTGCCGCATGGATTTCGTGCTGGCGGACATCATGAACATGAAGCTTGTGAGGACGGGAACTATCGCCGAGGGCGCGCCGTACTGCGATTTCAGATACAGCAGGATAAGGAGCAGTGAAGAGAAGTGAGCTTGGGTGATAAACAAGGTCGCGGGCAGGTGACCGCTTCACACCGCCGTCCCTTTCTTCGGCATGAAAAATCCGCTCATGTCGATGTGCTCAAGCTCCAGCAGCTTGATCTTTTTGTCGATGCCGCCCGCGTAGCCTGTCAAATTCCCGCCCGCGCCGACTACGCGGTGGCAGGGGATTATTATCGAGATCTCGTTGTGGCCCACCGCCCCGCCGACCGCCTGCGCCGACATTTTCGCCAGCCCGCGCTTTTCGGCAAGCCGCCGCGCAAGGTCGCCGTAGGTAACGGTCTGCCCGTATGGTATCTGCAAAAGCAGCTCCCACACCGCCATGCGAAAATCAGTGCCAACGGGGTGCAGCGGCGGCGTGAAATTCGGCTCAGCGCCCGCGAAATAAATATCCAGCCAGCGTTTTGCCTGCGAGAGCGTGTGCGTTTCCCGCTCGGTATGTTCGACGGGCAGGTTATCGGCAAAGTATTTTTCGCCGTCGAACCACACCCCCGTAAGCCCCTGCCCGTCCGCCGCGAGCAAAATATCGCCCAGCGGCGAATCGTAATGCTGAATGTACGTCATGTTTTACACCTCGAATATCAATTTTTTCAATTATAGCATAGTTTGACTGAAAAGTCTATTCCGACTGCCGTATCTCTGCCGATACGGCAGTTTTTCATGCCCTATATGCAACTTACCCCGCACTGTATATGAAATATTCATATGAAACCGTATTGAAATTTCACACCGATGGTGATATACTATATATAAAGGAGCGATAACTGATGAATATTACCGAATTTGCAAAGGTGGCGGGGGTGTCAAAATCCGCCGTAAGCAGATATTTTAACGACGGCTATGTGAGCGAGGAAAAACGCAGGCTCATCGAGGCCGCAATAGAGGCTACGGGCTACGCGCCCAGCGTTCAGGCGCAGAACGTGCGCACGAAAGTGACAAAGCTCGTCGGCGTGATAATACCTAAACTTTCCAGCGAGAGCTGCGCGCGCGAGGTCGAGGGGATAAGCCAGGTGCTGAGCGAGCAGGGCTACCAGCTTTTGCTCGTCAACTCCGCCAACGACCCCAAAAAAGAGGTGGAGTACCTGGAGCTTTTTCGCAGCAACCGCGTTGACGGCGTTATCTTCCTCGCTTCGATATTCACGCCGCTGCACGACGCCGTGCTGAAAAAAATGCGCGTGCCCGTCGTCATCATGGGGCAGGAATACAAAGGCGCGAACTGCGTTTGCCACGACGACTGCAAAGCCGCCTATTCCGCCGAGATGCTGATGCTCGAAAAAGGCGGCAAAAAGCCTGCTTTCATAGGCGTTACCGAAAGCGACAAGGCAGCGGGGCTGGCTCGAAAAGAAGGCTTTCTCCACGCACTCGCCGACAGCGGTATCTCGATCAGCCGCGGCGATATGCTCACGGCTAAATTCAAAATGGATTCGGGCTGCGAAAAGGCGCTGGCGCTGCTGAAAAGCGGAAAAAAGTACGACCACATATTCTGCGCGACCGACAGCATAGCGGCAGGCGCGCTGCTTGCCTGCCGCGAACTGGGGCTGAGAGTGCCCGAGGACGTAATGCTCGCAGGCATCGGCGATTCGCAGCTTTGCAAGGTGACCTCCACCACGCTGACCTCCGTGCACTTACACTACCGCACCGCGGGCATTGAAGCGGCGCAGATGCTGCTAAACTCGCTGAAGCGCGAAAGCCCTATCCCCCGCACTCTAACGCTTGATTTTGAGCTGATAGAGCGCGGCTCTACGGATAAGGATCATGAAACTGTATGAAACCTTGTAAATCCCCAACATAAGTTTATAGTATTTGTCAATAGACAAAACGCGCAGCATGAGCTATAATATAGTTAATGAAATCGGTATCACACATAAGAGTGAAACCGAAAATGAATAGTCCGGACAAAAAATAAAAATTTATGTAAAGGACGGTACGTTTTATGGATCACAGAAGCTCAGCTCGTGAGATACTTTCCGCTATCGGCGGCAAAGACAACCTAATAAGCGCGGCGCACTGCTCTACAAGACTGCGCCTGATAATCGCAGACAATTCAAAAGTACAGAAAGAAACGCTCGAAAACATCGACGTGGTAAAAGGCGTTTTCGAGGCAGCGGGACAGCTGCAGATAATCATCGGCACCGGTACAGTCAATAAGGTATACGATGAATTTATCGCAGAGTCGGGCATTGAGGCGGCTTCAAAAGACGAGCTGAAAACGCAGGCGGCTCAGAAGCAGAACTGGTTCAAAAGGCTGATAAAGACCCTCGGCGACGTTTTCGTACCCATAATCCCCGCGATAGTTGCAGGCGGCCTTATAATGGGCATAATGGAAGCGCTGAACTTCATGGCGGCGAACGGCTTTATCTCGCTGGATACTAACGGCTACGTTTTCACGATATTCAAGCTGCTCTCAAACGCGGCGTTCACATTCCTGCCGATACTTATAGGCTACTCGGCTACTAAGGTCTTCGGCGGCAACCCCTACCTCGGCGCAGTCATCGGAATGTTCCTCATACACCCCGACCTGCAAAACGCATGGACAGTTTCCGCCAACGGCTACGAACAGACCTTCTCGATATTCGGTCTTTTCAACGTGCACATGGTGGGCTATCAGGGTCACGTTATCCCGATAATCATAGCTTCGTTCATTCTTGCTAAGATAGAAAAGAAACTGCACAAGGTAGTGCCCGATATAATCGACCTTTTCGTAACGCCCCTCGTCAGCCTTACGGTAACGGCGTTCCTTGTTTACACCTTCATAGGCCCCGTATTCGTAGCGCTTGAAAACGGCATCATCACAGGCGTTCAGAAGCTGATACTTCTCCCCTTCGGCGTCGGCTCTTTCATAATGGGCGGCTTCTACTCCACCACAGTAGTGGGCGGCATACACCATATGTACACAGTTATCGACATCGGTCAGCTCGCAAAATACGGCGCTACCTACTGGCTGCCGCTCGCCTCCGCCGCGAACATGGCTCAGGGTGCTGCCTGCCTTGCAGTTGCGGTAAGAAGCAAGAACAATAAGATACGCTCTATGGCTTACCCCTCTGCGCTTTCATGTATGCTCGGAATTACTGAGCCTGCTATCTTCGGCGTGAACCTCAGATTTGTAAAGCCTTTCATCTTCGGCTCTATCGGCGGAGCTTGCGGCGCAATGGCGGCTTCAATACTCCACCTCGGCGCTACTGCTACGGGCGTTACCGGCATATTTGCGATACTCCTCACACTCAACCACCCCGTAAAGTATATCATCTCTATGCTCATCGCGATGGGCGTAGCTTTCACGCTGACATGGTTCTTCGGCACCAACAATGAGCAGATAAAAAACGAGAGCAAGCCTGCTGAGAAGTCTGAAAAGACCGAGCAGACCGAGCAGACCGAAAAGATTGCTGAGATCACCGACACTGCAAACACTGCCGATACTTCGGACAACGACGTTATCACCTCTCCGCTCAGCGGCAAGGCTGTAAAGCTCGAGAACGTTCCCGACCCGACATTTGCGCAGGGCATACTTGGTCTTGGCGCAGCTATCGAGCCGACCGAGGGCAAGGTAGTAGCCCCCGCTGACGGCAAAGTTGAAACGCTTTTCGACACCCTCCACGCCGTAGGCCTTACGCTGGATAACGGAAAAGAACTGCTGATACACGTCGGCATAAACACCGTGGCGCTGAACGGCGAAGGCTTCGTGCCCCACGTTTCAGAGGGCGACAGAGTTACAAAGGGCCAAACGCTGATGACTTTCGACATCGACTTTATAAAAAGCAAGGGATACCAGACCGTTACTCCCGTGCTGGTGGGCAATTCGGACGATTTTTCCGCCGTGGAACAGCTTGCAGCCGAGGGCGCGCAGGTATCCATAGGCGACGAGCTTATAAAAGTTACGGACTGAAACTTAGAGAGGTAAAGTATGGATAATAAAGAGATAATGGAAAACAGAGAGCGCATCAAAAACGCGAAATGGCGTCAGAGATTTCATATCGAGCCGCCCGACGGCTGGCTAAACGACCCGAACGGCCTTAGCTTTTACAAAGGCGAATACCACGTTTATTTTCAGTACAGCCCCATAGCCGCCGACGGCCACACGCCCCGCGGCTGGGGACATTACCACGGCGCAGACCTCATGCACATGGCCTACGACAAAGCGGTAATGATGCCCGATATTCCCGAGGACAGCCACGGCGTTTACTCAGGAAGCGCCATTGAAAATGACGGCGTTCTGCACATATTCTACACCGGAAATGTGAAGATGGAGGGCGACTACGACTACGTTACGGCGGGCAGGGGCGCGAACGTGATACACGTCACCACCGCCGACGGCAGCGAGGTCAGCGAAAAGCAGGTGCTCCTGCGAAACAGCGATTACCCCGACTTCTGCTCCTGCCATGTCAGAGATCCTAAGGTATGGAAAGAGGGCGAGGTCTGGAAGATGGTGCTGGGCGCGAGAACTCTCGGCAACGAGGGCTGCGTGCTGGTGTACGAATCCGCAGACCTTATAAACTGGAAGTATACGGGCAAAGTATACAAAGAGGGCTATGGCTATATGTGGGAGTGCCCCGATTATTTCGAGCTGGGCGGCAAGGGCTTCCTCAGCACCTGCCCGCAGGGTCTGCCGCACTACGAAACTAAGTGGCAAAACCTCAATGAGTCGGGCTATTTCCCCGCAGAGGGCAGGTTGGAAGACAGCCGCTTGGGCGAATTTGCCGAGTGGGACATGGGCTTCGACTTCTACGCACCGCAGACTTTTCTCGACCCGCAGGGCAGGCGCATACTGATAGGCTGGCTGGGCATGGACAACCGCGTTTATGGCAACGCCACTACCGAGCTTGGCTGGCAGCACTGCCTTACCATACCGCGCGAGGTCACTCTCGGCGAAAACGGCAGACTGCGGCAGTACCCCATTGCCGAATTTGACGCGCTGAGAAAGAGCGAGCACCGCCACGCCGACGGCTGTACCGCGAAATACGCTCTGCCGCTTGAGATATGCGGCGAACCGACCGCGGACTTCACCATAACGCTTGACGGCAAACTGGAGCTGCGCTTCGACAAGGCGAAGCAGCTTTTCACCATGGAATTCAGCGACGAAAAGTACGGCTGCGGCAGAGGCACGAGAAACGCCGTTGTCGCAAACGTGAGAAGCATACGCCTTATCGCGGATATGTCAAGCATAGAGGTGTATTTGAACGGCGGCGAAACGGTAATGTCAACAAGATTTTATCCTGATGGCGACTGCGCCGAGCTTGAAATAAAGGGCTTTGAAGCGCAGGTCTGGAACTTCTAAATCTGAAATATCTGAACTATCTGAGAGGAGAATTGCAATGGGAAACACACTTTTTGCCATAGGCGAAGCTTTGATAGACTTTATCCCCGCGCAGGCAGGCTGCGCATTTGAGGACGTGACGGCTTTCAGCCCGAAAAGCGGCGGAGCGCCGGCAAACGTGTGCGGAGCTTTTACAGTGCTGGGCGGCTGCGCGAAATTCATCACCCAGCTCGGCGACGACCCATTCGGCAAAAAGATAGCCGGCGACCTTGAGCGCGCGGGGATAGACACCTCGCTTATCGGCTTTACCGACAAGGCGAACACCGCGCTGGCTTTTGTAAGCCTTGAAACTGATGGAAACCGCACGTTCTCGTTTTACAGAAACCCCTCGGCGGATATGCTTTTTTCAGCCGAGCAGGTGAAAGCGGAGTGGTTCGCCGACGCATATGCGCTGCACTTTTGCAGCGTTTCGCTGGGCGATTTCCCGATGAAAGAAGCACACAGAAAAGCGATAGCCTGCGCGCGTGAAAGCGGCGCTATGATAAGCTTCGACCCAAATCTGCGTTTCCCGCTTTGGAAAGACAAGCAGGCTCTGCACAGCACGGTGAATGAATTTATACCGATGGCGGACATCGTGAAAATTTCGGACGAAGAGCTTGAATTTATCACGGGCGAGAGCGAGATAAGCGCCGCCCTGCCGAAGCTTTTCGCGGGCAACGTAAAGCTTGTCATATACACCTGCGGCGCGGAGGGCGCGTATGCTTTCACCAAAAACACGCAGGCGCACGCCGCGAGCGAGCGTGTAAAAGCCATCGACACAACGGGCGCTGGCGACGGCTTCATAGGCTCATTCCTCTACGCGCTGAAAACGCTCGGCGTCACGGCGGATAGCATTTCAGACCTCAGCGTTGAACAGCTGGAGCGCTGCATAGCTTTCTCAAACAAATTCTGCGGCGAGAGCGTACAGCACGAGGGGGCTATCGACTCATACAGAAAGATAGCTTTTGAATAACGCGGCTGCTAATATGCAAGTCACAAATAAAATACCACCGATACAGTCGCAAAGCCGTATCGGTGGTATTTTGTTCTTATTCAAATGTATTGTTCGCAAAAAGAGCTTTACAAAGCCTTGTCGATAAATTTCGGGTCGATATGGGCGTTGGTGTAAATGATGTAATCATCAGCTGCTGAGCCGTCGATCATTGCCGAACCCTCATAAAGCGAAGCAGTAAGCACTATCTTATAATTAGAATAGAATGCATTTTCAACCGCTTCAAGATCCGCACCCGTCTTTACATCAAAGTCGATATATACATCAAACAGCCCTGCATTGTCGAGTTCTTCAAAATTATCCCTCGCAGCTGAGTATTCCAGCTTTGTTTTGCCTAGTTCACCGCTATTAAAAGTTTCAAGCGTCTGCTCGTCTACACCTTTGATAGTAACGCTGTTCAGATAATCTGAAAGCTTCAGATCGTCAGTATAGCCGTCCTGCTTGCATTGCAGTTCGATCGTCCAGCGTATTTTAAGATTCTTTTTATCTAAAGCAGAAAGCTGCGAGGCATCGTAGATGCCGTTTGTATGGATCAGCGAATTCGTTTCTGTTTCTTCATCAAATGTATTGATGCCCAGCTGGTCGTTCGCTTTTGTCTGTCCATCGCCTCTGTCCTCATCGGGAGTGCCCGAAGATATAGGGTGGTAAGCGTTGAATTTCAGACTTGCGTCAGTCATCGCGTTGCGGTAGTACAAGCATTTTTTGGAGTCCTCCACGGTGTCAGATACGCTGCTGCTGTATGTAGTATCGGCAGCATCATATGCAAGACTTGATCTGGCGCTGACATATGTTCCTACATCAGTATTCTCAGCCGAATTCTGCCGTTCGGGGAACTGTGTGACTATACCGCTGTGAGTATAAATTATCTTAAAAGATGTTTTGATCTTAACTTCCGGAGCAACTCCCGTTTCTCCTGCTGTCAGCCATGGTCTTAGGTCGATCGCTTTTTCGTTATTTTGCTCAGATATTTCAAAAAAGTTCGCTGACGCTTTTCCGCAGACCGTATTGTATTCAAGCTTTGGAGGGTCTGTGAGTTCCACACCTGTACTATCATACGCAGCTATCGTATCAGCACCTTTTATCATCTCTATACCGTCAATATCGCCGATCATCTTTTCCGCCACTCCGCCATTAGTGTTTCTTTTGTTCATAAATATATGGCTGCTGTGGTAAATGGAAATATTATTGTTTTTTAAGAGTGCTTTCAGATCACTTATAAGACCTTTGTCAGTTGTATTGAACGTTATAGTTGAAACAGTTGTGATATTTACATCATTATTCTCGTCATCCATTACAACGTTTGTATTGTCCTCAAGCGTTTCGACCTCTATAGTATTGCTGAAAAGGTCGGCAAAATTTAGCTGTACTGAGTGTTTATTTTGCACTGCACCATTTATCTTGCCGCTTACATTCGGATAAAGACTTGAAGGCGTAGTTAGCTGAAACTGATGAAACAGGACTTTTTCCGCTTTAGCCGTAGTCATTGTAAGATAGTAGTCCTCTGTCAGATTTTCTGTATAGGTCGAGAGGTCAAAGCGGTCTGTGTCGCCATCATTAGCAGTGCGGATAGTGGTTTTCTTTCCGCCTATCATTACCGTCATATTTCCTTTTTCGTCCTCAACGAAAGACCCGTCAGCTTTAGTTGTTTTAGTAAATTCCAGCTGACTGCTTACCATATCTGAAAAATCTGCTTCGCTAAAGGCTTTGCCGCTGCTGTCTGTAAAATCAGAAAACGGAAGCTGAAGTATTTCACCATTGTACTTTTCGTTGCCCGTCACCGTATAATAATACTCTTTGTTCTTATTGTTTTTGTCTATAAGCACAAACTGCGTTCCTTTAGGTATAGTTTTCTCAGTTCCGCCGATGTGGACATTCAGGTTCAGGACCTTATTATAGTTCCAGTCAAGTCCCGAAGAGCCGCCCATTATGTCTTTTATGAAAGTATCAGCAGGGTAAGCCCAGCGCAGATAAGCGGTAACAGGGGTATCGTAGTTTTCGACAAGTACCTTAGGATTGCTGCCGTTAAAGCCGTTATCGCCCTTTTCATCTGTATATTTGCTCGGGTAATACTGCGTACCGCTGAATGCCGTAGTGTAGAAATCATACTGATATATCTTTCGCGTCATCACCGGCACATAGACGTGGTAGACTACAGTAGGGGATTTGCTGACCGTAGGGTCGGTATACTGCACATCAATGAGAGTAAACTGTCCTCTGGTATCGCTATCAAATTTATCCGGCTTGGCTTTGAATTTATTGAAGAATTGCTTCTTATCATCAAGTCCATATTCTACTGTCAACTCGTTGGTTAATTCTGACAGTGTAACATCATCACCGTTGATATTTGCCTTATAGACTTTAACAGCACTTGCTTTTGACACCTGATTATTTGTAAGAATACTCAGATACGAATTTATTTGGTCGCTTATATTATCTGTGTTATCGATCAAGATCACGGGAATATCCTTTAAAATATCCTGCTCTGTGCTGAAATTCAGATTTTTATAATTCGATATATCATCTTTTATATTGGTATAGTGTTTTAGGTTGGTTTTATCTTCGCACTCTGCAATTATGCTTTCCACCGCCTCTGCGCTCGTTCCGTCGCCAGTGAGGAATTTTGTGCCTGTGCCGACATTCTTGGCAGGGCTGCTGGTCGCATATGGGAAATTGTCGTCGCTTGTATCGACGCGGCTGATGTTAGCCGCCTCTGTAATGTCCGACAAATTCTCTCCCCTTGTGCTTTCGTCAAGGCACGCGCCGTTGTAGTCGGCGGGGATAACGGTAGCGGTATTGCCTGTACCACCAAAATTTTTATCAATAGTTTTGTCCGAAACCTTATTAGTTCCCTGAACGCTCCAGCCAACGATCTTGAATGTTTTACTGCTGCTGAATCCGCTGAACAGACCATAGTATGAAGAAGTAGTTTCAAGGTTTACGTTATTTACTACAATGTTATATGCAGATATGTTACCGTTGGTATTATTGCCAATGATACCTCCGATTCTTGATAATCTGTTTTCTCCTTTTATGGTACAGTTTTCAACTTTACTGTTGCAGATCTTTCTCTCAGCATTATTCGTTCCTATCAGACCGCCTGCACCATTAGAAGCATTAGTTTGACTGATCGTATATCCCGAAACGCTGCAGCCGTCAATGTGATTGGTATATTTTATTTCGCCAAATTTAACTTCTCCTGTTCCAGTGGCAGGGAAATATCCAAACAGACCGCCTACATGTTCAATACCGCTAAGTTTACTATTGCCATTTCCCTCAACATTACAGTTATAGGCTTTTACGTTCAATCCGGTATTTGCATTTCCTATCAGACCGGCGACATTTTTACCATACATATCAACATTCTTCAGATTAAAATTTATAAGCAGAACGTTGCTTTTATATGCTAATCCTATCGCGCCGCCAACTCCGTTGAGCGCAGAATTGGTAGTTTCCGTGTTATTTCCCATATGTTTATTTTCGGGCGCTGTAACAGTAACATTTCTTATTATTACTGTACTTAAAGTACTATTACTTTCACACAGCTGACCGATAATGCCGCCGCAGTTGGTATTTACTTTGGTAGTGTCAGACGTAACAGATTCGTTAAATTCGCTTGTTTTCTCGGTAAGGGTATTTACATACAGATTTGCCTTTCCCTGAATATAGCCTATAACTCCGCCTGCCGCTGCCAGCGTTCCTTTTACGGAAAGATCATTGGCTGAACATTCATTGATGTAAATAGACAGCGATTTGTCGGGCACATAGCCGATAAATCCGCCGGTCGCCCTTTCGCCGCTAATAGTCAAAACATTAAGAGATACATTCCAGAAATTGTATTCGCGTGTATCAGACGCTGTGTATCTTAGCGAACCGATAATGCCGCCTGTATTCGCCGCCTTGTTTGTGTCAGACGTCATTTTGATCTTTTTATTATCACCCCATTGCTCTTGCGTTAATTCACCCGACAAAGTAAGGTCATGAATGGAATTTGATTTTTCTTTGCGATCATCATCAGTTTTAGCTTTCACATCAAAATACAGGTCATTAAAAAGACCAAGACCTATTTTGTCTGCGTTATTGTCGGGGGTATCTGTATTTCTGTAATAGCAATCCCACTCACTGCTGTGGTTTTTAAGGCTAGTATTCAGATTTATCGTACTGCCCTTTCCGTCAAGGCCGTAAAGCGCAAGGATATTATTGCAGATGTCATTATCCTCCATTTCCTGCGGATAAAGCTGACCTATACCTCTGAAACAGTTCGGCAGGTCGTATTTTGCATTTTCAGCAAGCTCCATATAGTGATAATTGCCGCTGCCGGTTATCGCCCTTGCAGGGTAGCTGCCGTCTGTGTCAGCCTTAGTATACTGCATTATGATGTACGGAACAGCGTCAGCCTTGCCAGTACTGTCCTCTTTCGCAAGCGTGAAATCACTGGGCTGTGTTGTATCATCTGTACCCACCGCCGAATATTTTGCAAGGTGCGTGGTCTTATTCTCACCGCCGTATGACTTTTTCACAGTATAGCTGCCGTCAGTTCCAGCGTTGCCGCACATCGACTGCGTTATCTCAGACAGAATGAAAAGCGACTGAGAGTCGGGAACGACCATTGTTTTGACATCTTTGCCATTTTCCTGCTTGAAGCTTATCTTGCTGTCAGGATCAGGGTTCAGGTCAGGGATAGGATAATTCTTATCGCTGTTGGTAAGAATCGTGCTCTCTTTACTGTAACTGCCAGCTTCATTAAAGCAGTAGGCGTTTACAACTCTGCCGACTATCTGATTTACATAGAGATAGTTATTCAGTACATCAACATTTTGTTTGCTTGTATTCTTGTAAACTTCAAAATTATCTTTGCCGAACGGCGAGATCTTCTCACTGCCCATATTTCTGAACACAAGTCCGCCGTTTACGACCGCACCGACATATCCGCCTACCGGGATAACTGTGGTGTACTTATAATAATTATTAGTACTGTCAATTGTCTTAAGCTGTATCGTTGTATTTAAAAACGCAACGGAAACCCCGTCAATAATATTGTCGCCTCCCAGTATTCTTCCAATTACTGCGCCGTATACCGGCGTACCGTTATCGTAAGTCAACTGACCATCTGCACCATTTTTATCGTTTGTTAAAGTGATAGTTTTCGCCGTTACTTTTATATCCAGATCTTTCACAACACAGCCATTTGAAACAGATACAAAAGGCTTATCAGAGGGGTTTACAATGACCATTTTATTGCCATTATATTTTTTTCCCACAACAACTCCTCTGAATGCGTAATCTGAGCCTGCTTGTCCAAGTCCTGCAAATTTTTCAGACAGGGTTATAGTACCGCCATTCTCAGCATTTCCCTCAACAAGGTAATACGCCCCCGCAAGGTATGAACAAACATCTGCTTTTGTTATGCTTATGCTTTTGCTGGTATCCTCTACCCATTTATCGCCTGTTTTTTTCACAGCAACGAATTTTGAGCCATTATATTCGATTCGTGTATGACCTTTGCCGCCGGCTTTGTCGGAATCCCACTTTTCAAAGTTTTTGTCTTTAGTTGCAGCATTAAGATGATCGTTATCTATATACATCGAAAAGCCTTTGCTGACGTTGCCGCTGCTGAGAATTTCTGCGACCAGCGAAAGCGTTGCGCCGTCGTATATGATAAACGGGTCGTTGTATGTGCCGCAGCCCTTGCCCATTTCCTTGCTGACGTGGTTTACAGCTATTTCGTGAGCATTAGTTACTGAACCACCGTATTCGGTTGCTACATAAGGCAGGAAACTTGAGAAATCAAAACCGCCCTTAACACCGGAAGTTGAAGAAGTAGCCGCAGTTGCCTTTGCCTCTGCACTTTCTGGTGAAGTAAAGTGGTTCGTATCATCAGCGGCGTGCTTATCCAAATAACGTCTTTGGTCGTTATCCCCTGCGTCGGGAGCAAACTCCGCTGAGTGAGAGATCTCTCTGCCGTAGGTAACGTTATGCTTTGCGCTGCCGTCAGCAGCCCAGTCTTCATCATAGTTATAGTTGTATATCGCAGAAGAACCGCCCTCAGAAGTGTACTGCAATGTATGTATCAGCGTAGCCTTAGTGAATATAGAACTTTTGGTTTTATAACTTTTTTCAAAAGCGGTCTGTGCAGCCATTTTGACATCGCTAGTCGATTTTCTGCCGTCAAGACGCATATCGCTGAACTGTATAGTCATCTGCAATACTTTGTCGCTGCCTGCCGTGCCTATCAGCGCACTTGCTGCTTTTTCGTTATCAGCATAGCCGCTTGTTGAAACTCCGCTGATCTTTGTTTCAGTATAGCTGCCGATATTGCGTACCAAGAGCGCCATATTTGCAGTATTGTAGTCAGCTTTATTGAGGTTATTGATAGTAAGACCATCAAGAGCAAGTCCGGATATTGTAAGGCTCGCCTTTTGAGTTGAAGAACCTTCCAAATTGCCGCAGATCAATGCGCCCGAACCCCGCACGTTGAGTTTTTCTGTCGCCGAAGCAAGGCTGTTGCGGTATGCCGCCGCCGTTCCGGAGATAGTGCAGTTTGTAAGCGTTATATTTTTTGTGACATTTCTAAACAGACCACACTGCATAAGATAGTGCTGGCTGTAAGCCCGTGTAGAATATTTCGTTCCGTGCGCATTCTGTATCTGCTCATTGTATAATTTGAAGGTGACTCTATTGCGCGCTATGGTATTAGAAACATCAACAGGGTAGTAGGAAAGCCCTGTAAGATCTATAACTGTTTCTTCTTTCGGGAATGTGCTGTACTTACTGAAATAATCATCGCGGATATTCTTTGCCGCATAGGTATAAGCGCTCCAAAGAGTTGCCTTTTCTCCGCCCGTCTGTGAAGCCTTTTCACGCAGGTAGTCAAGATCATAATAGTAGCGTGTGTACTGGTTCGGCTGTGTCTTTCCGAGATCAGTTTTCGGCTTATACTCGTTGGAATTGCTGCTATCCATATTAAGTTTATTGCCGCTTGTACGGATAGAAACAAAGCCCTCGCCGGAAGCGCCTATGTCGTCGCCCTTCATAGTTCTGCCGACTATCTCATCATAAGTGCCGGCAGTGCCTTTATAGGTCATGCTTGCGCATTCATAAGCGCTGGGGTCAGTTATCTCAAGATAAAGGCGCTTTGGTTCAACTGCGTTGTTTATTGGTGTATTATCCGCACTACTTTGTAACGTTCTGTCTTCATAACCCTTGCCAACAATAAGTCCGACAACTGAAGCTTTTGCATTTTCACTGTTGATACTAGAATTGGTATATTTTAATGAATTTACCTGCCAGTAGCCATAGGAGCTTGTAACAAGTCCGCCTATTGTTTTTTCAACGTCTTGTTTATTTACGATTATTTTAGAGCCGTCAACCGTAACGCCGTTACTATGAGAAGAATTGTCGCCGATCGTGACGTTCACGTTGTTCCAAGAACCGCCAAGCAGACCGCCTGTGCCGTTGTTGTCTGAGCTATCTGTAATGCTAAAATTGCTGACCTTGACATTATTCAATTTGATCTTGTGTTTGGTAGTTTGATGTTCAACAACGCCGATAAGTCCGCCGTAGCCGTAGAAATGGTATACTTTTTTGCCGTCTTTTTTTAAGTTTATCGAGTTTTTCATCTCTCCTCTTACGGTAATGCCGTTTACTGTAACATTTGAGCCGGAGTTTTTCACATGACCGATAGTGCCTGCCGAAACGCCATTATATGAGCTGTTTGCATTGCCAGCAAGCGTCATTTTAAAGTTAGATGTGCAGTTATTTAAGGTAACATTCGCAGTATCACTGTCCACTCCGAAAATTGTACCTACGTCTATTCTGTGCGCATCTTTTCTCATTATTATATTGACATTTGACTTCACATTTTCCGCTGTTGTATTTCCGCTAAACTGCGCGGCAGCCGCGCCGCAGTAAATATCGTCAGCGTTTGCGTCGATACAGATACTGCCGTCAAGAGTTAGATCTTTAATAGTCGCTTTGGAAATTTCGGCAAAAAGCCCCTGAAATTTGTGGTCGTATACTGCGCCGGTGTTGCCGTTGTCTTTTCCTGCTTCATTTTTGGCTTCATCGGCACCCCTGTATCCGTAAGCCTCGCCTATCGCCAAAGTTATCTTATGGTTTCCGCCGTCAAGAGTACCGGTAAAATCAGTGTTTCCGCCGTCATCACGGGTAAGACCGCGCAGACCTGTACCGCTCAGATCAACATCGCCCGTAAGCGTGATATTCTTTTTCAAGATACTTGCTGAAGTTTCACAGCCGCTAGTAGTAAATGCACCCGACTTTGTTGCAGTATTATGCTGTATACAAAGCGCAAGCTTCATAAAATCAACAGTATTTGCAATTTTATATTCGTTATTTTCGGCATTAAAACCTTTCAGCGTGACTGTATGTGCAGTTTTGTCATACTCTACAACGCCCGCTTCTTCAATCGTTTTGTCGCCTATAAGCCTTATGACCTGTCCCCACGGAGAAACATCTTCTACTTTTTTGGTTTCTTCCTTAGGTCTTATATAAGTCCAGCCTTTTTTGGTATCAGGGTCATAGTTTGAGCCGCTTCCCAAAGCATATATCAGACCATCGTCTTTGCCGCCGTCGGTCTGCAAGTTTACAAGAAGGGCAGTTTTGACATCTTCTACTCCGCTTATATCTGTTTTGCCCGAAAAGCGAACAACGCTGCCGTAGTTGCCGTAATCGACTACTTTATCCACAACGCCGGATTCTACATTTCCGGAAATGGTGTTTTCACCGCAAATATCCAGAAAGCTAGAATAAACAGAATAAGCGATACCGCCGGAGTTGCCTTTTGCTTCAGTTTCGTTTACAACAATTTTGTTAGTTCCGTCGATTTTAAGATAGGTTCTGCCTTTGCTTTCTTTATACCAGCCTAAGTCGCCGACAATTCCGCCGCCGTTCTGGGAATTGTCGCCGTTAAGAGTTAACTCTGTCTTGACGTTTTTAATAGTGAAAGTATTTTTAAGATTACCATTTACATTCAGAATTTTTCCGATAATTCCTCCGACAGTACCCTTGTTAGATTTAACTTTAAAGTCAACATCACTATTTGCATCTTTTGCTGTTTCATTGTATATTGTAATTTTTGCCGCACTACTTTCGGTGTCATTTCCTTTTAATTCAAATCTTCCTGCAAATCCGCCGCCCGCATTAGCGGATACGTTTATCGTCCCAGTAAGTTTATAATCGCTCAGATCAATGTCGAATTCAGCGCCCTCGGCGGCAGAGTAAACACCGAAAACTCCGCCCGCACCGCTCTCCGATGGAGCACCCGTAACCGTGACAGTAAGCGTTCCGCTGTTTGTATATGATACGCCATTAGCAAACGCGATCTTTGCACCGTCCGCCTCGCCTACCAGGCCTCCTGCGGCGTTTCCCTTGCTTTTGTCCGCTGCCGTTATCGTCCGCGCAGCGGTTATTTTAGGCATTTCATTTATCGTCAGAACAGCCCCTGTGTTCATCTGCCCGATAACGCCGCCCGCAAATTTATTTGCTGAAACACTGCCTAAAGACTTGCTTGGCTTTTCGGCTCCTTTTGTATCCTTGATTTTTCCGGTTACGGAAAGAGAAAGCGCTGAATTATCCTGCATAGTGCCGCATATGCCGCCTGCGGTATCTCCGCCGACAACGTCTGCATTATTAAGGTATCCCACATGAATATCAGCTTTAGCGTCCTTGCCAAGATCACCGATAACGCCGCCGTATCGGGCTGACGCGTCTGCAACGATATGCCAAGTCTGGGTTTTCTCGCCTTTTACAACGTGCTTTGCAAAAAGCGGCTCAGTGCCTGTTCCGCCGGCTTTTAAGTAAACAGGTTTATCTTTATCACTACTATTTTGGTTTGTTACAACAGCGTCAGTTGTGACATAGTTGAAAAGTGAAGAGTCTTCCCACGTCAATCCGGTAAAAACGCCATAAGGGTTACTTTCAGTCGCCAAAACGATGGTGACCTTGCCCGCAAAGGGGTGGTCAGCCGTACCTATGCCGACAAAATTTTTAAAATTACAAGCGCTTTCGTTTAATGTTATGGTGAGCGTATCCTTTTCATTATAGCCGACAAGCTCGCCGCTGTCCTTTAATTTTAATGTTCCGTTTACATAATCTTCCAGGTCTTGACCGCTAGCTATACTTACTTCTTTTGCGTACCCTCTGTATTGAGGCTCTGCCGCTGCCGCTTTCATAGCTGCGTCCGGGATAAGACCGCTTATCTTGCTTATAATGTCAAGATCAGGCATATTATCCGCTATCTGCTGCATTGGCATACCGGTAGTCATGACCGCCGCCGCTATCACAAAAGCAGAAATACGGCGCAGCAAGCCTTTATGTTCTCTTCTGAAACTGCTTTCAGGCTGAGTATTTTTTCCTTTCCTTTTAAGTATTTTATGCTCCATCTGTTTTTCTCCTTATGAGGGCGTAAATTCTGTTTTAACATATTTCACGCTGAATTCGTCAAGGGCTGTGCCGTTTTTTTGATAGAAATGCACAGCATAACGGCTGACAGCATTTTCAACGGTCGTATCTACTGAAAATGTAATTATCGTTTTGCCGTCGTTTTTAGTGAAAGTATATCCCTGCAATTTGCTGAATATTTCAAGATCATTTTTATCCAATTCTAATATAGCATTATCATACGTCAGCGTAATGGTACCTTTTCCCGCTCCGCTGATAACGTAATTGTATGCGTCGAAATCTGTCGGCTTTGTACCCGTAATAAGATTGTCGGTAAATTCTCCGCTCCATTCAAGGCTTTGGCTGCTTCGTGAAACGGCTCTGAGTTTACCGCTTATCGCCTTTATATCCTCGTATTTTCCGACAGGCGCTGCAGTTATTTCTACCGCATACTTCGGCGTTGACAATGTATCGGGGTCGCAGTGCAAAATAAATTTCATCTTAGTCTTTGTATTGGCAGGCAGCTTAAACAAGCCGCTATACTCGCCATTCAACTCCGGCCCGTTTATAGCAGTTTCTGTATTTGTGATAGGACTAAGTGTATACTGCGTACTTTCAGTATCTCCGTCAAGATAAGCAAGCTTATATTTATCGCTTGTTGTTTCAGATGTGATGTCTGTACCATCGTAATTCACAAGTTTTGCCGTTATGCGGAAATAAATATCTGAGCCGTATACGCCCATGCCCTTTTTATCATAATTGCATACGTCAATTGTCACAGCAGGATCTGTGGAGTTTTCCGCAAAACCTATACGCTGCACTTCTGAGCCGCTCACATACAAATATCGTGACGAAAAAAGCATCTCGTCGCTTTCGGAAAGAGAGATAACTCTTTTAGAATGTGTAGTACCCATATACGCCGCATATGTAGCCGCCCCGCTTAAAAGTACGGCGACTATTATCAGCCATACGGTTATCCACGAATTTCTCAGTATTTTGAGTTTCTTTTTTATTCTGTCGATAATTTCGTTATTCAAAATAACAGCCGCCCCCTTTCCTAAAAATATTGCAGTGCCGTTTTAATCTCCGCTCTTTCTTGCGGTGATATAAAGCATATCGGTCTCTTTATTATTAGTGAGGTTTTTATTTTCCCATTTTATTTTGAGCACATAGTAATCTACAAAGCCTACGTCACCGACTTGTCCCGTTACCGGCAGTCCTGTTACCTGCCAGTATAGCGGCTCGGCATATTCGTTGACTTTATCATAGCTGCTATAATTATGCGTATGAAACGTTGTTCCGCCGCCGATATTTTCTTCGCCTTTGCCAATGGTATGGCTATTTTCGCCAGCCTTAGCGTTCAGGAAGCCGCCTTTAACAGTTACGTTGCCCTGCGTCTTATCATCAGTTGAATTAGATGTCTGATACGGATAATAATAAGTATTTCCGTCAAGCCCAGACTTATATTCTGCTATCTCATAGCCGCTTCCTACTGTCGGCTTTTCGGTTATGCCCTTTGAAATAACGTCTTCATATGTTTTGCTGTCTACACGGTACAGCTCGTAATCAAAATCTATATTAGTCGTTCGTGCTATTTGAAGATCATATTTTGAAAGATATTTACCTGTAACGCAAAACACATATGTGCCCTCTGTTATGCGCGTTTTGTTTTCGTCATCAAGACGCTCCTCAACGTTTATATTTGAGAGGTCTATCATCTCAACAGGCTCTTCGTTGCCCGCGCCTATCTTGATAGTAGTCGGGGCGTTTATCTTTATTACCGTCGCTGTTTTGCGCTCGCTCGTGAACCATGCAAATACCGGCAGACCTATCACCAGCACCAGTGTTACAACGGCTGCTGCGGAAGCCTGTATCTTCTTTGAGCGTGAAAGTCCTTTCCATTTCAGCTGTATCGTTTTCATTAGTTCTTTGAATTTTACCACTCGGCTGCCGCACCTCCAATGCGAATCAGTTTACTGAATTTATCGGGCTGACTGTCATTTCTGCCATGAGAAACATTATATAGTCGCCGATGTCCTCGTCAGCATTATTGTACTGAATACTAAGTCTTGAATAATTCTTTGTTATATCATCTTGAGTAAGTTTGCTTTCGCCATAATAGCCTTTTAAAAAGCCGCCGGGGTCTTTATTGAGCTTTTTAAGCACCTCGTTTGTGCCGTTTATCGTTTGGCATATTACACCCTTGCTGGAATTTTCCAAGACCGCCTCTCCAAGCGTTTCGGGCCACACCCAGTAAACGGTCACTTCGCAAGGCTGAAGCTCGCCGTCGTTATTTTCGGCGAATTTTATCTCTTCTTCAAGATCATCATCTATCATATCGGAATAATATTTACCGTCATGATGCCTGAAAAAAAGTATGTGGCTGTCAACGTAGGCCGCCAGCGTTTTATCGCTCTCGCCAAGTGCGACCGGCGACGGCTTTGCGTCATAATCAGTTTTTCCGTTTGTAGTAGTAGGGTACTGTTTTTTATATGGTGTGATCTTCAAATTATAGTTGACTTTTATAGTCTGCTGTTCTTTCGGAACTATCCAAAAGCGGAGAGTGCCATGGCTTCCCGGGTGGATACCTGTATCATCTTCATTAGTATCGCTGTCTTTATAGTTATTCGCATTATTGTCCTTAGTCACAAGCCACTGTATGCTCTGCCCATCGGCAGTAGTAAGCACGCCGCTGTCAGCGCCCAGTCTTTTATATGATGAGTCAAGGCAGCTGTCTAAAAAGCCCTCCGTGCCCTCAGTTTTTAGTTCAAAAGGCAGTGATGCCGACTTCATATCGCCGCCCGCAACGTCAGCGTTCTTATTCATAGTGAACCATGCAAATGTATAGACAAAAATAATCAAGCACAGCAGCACGGCAGAAGATGCAAATTTTATAAAAGCAGTTCTGCGTTTGTTTTTATTAGCGTCAATATTTGAGATATGCCCCTCTGCATTTCTAATTTTCACAATAATTTCCACCTCGCCGAATGCATACACTTATACATTATGTATTATAAAATAAAGTAGAAAAAAAATCAAGCACTAAGATGTTAATATGACAAATAAAAAAAGAAATTTTATCAAAAAATGTTTGGCCGCGATAATCATCTGGCGCCGCCGGCAACAGCAAAAAACTTTTTCGATGCGTTTAGAATAGGCTGAAACTATAAGCTGAAAAGTTTGACTTTATGTTTATTATATGGTATAATGAATATTGAATATAGATCAGCAAAAATTTGATCATGTGGGGGATAAAGTGAAAAAAGTATTGGGCAGATCATTGAAAATTCTATTTTTGATCTTTGGTATCATTATAATATTTATAATAATATCTTTTGTTCGGCATAAAATATGCAGTTCAAAAGAAAAAGACCTGATTGCTCCTCTTGGCGAACTTGTAGAAGTGAACGGCCACAATATGAGCATATACACAGAGGGCGAGGGCGATAAAACGCTTGTATTTATGTCAGGCGGCGGAACTTGCTCACCAATATTGGACTTCAAATCGCTTTATTCACTTTTAAGCAGCGAATATAAGATCGCAGTGGTAGAAAAATTCGGCTACGGTTTTAGCGATATTGTAGATGAAAAAAGAGATATAGATACTATGTTGAGCGAAACGAGAATGGCACTCGATAAAGCTGGGATACATGGGCCGTATGTGCTCTGTCCGCATTCATTATCCGGACTTGAAGCTTTATACTGGGCGCAGAAATATCCCGACGAGGTCGAAGCGATCGTCGGCTTAGATATGGCAGTACCTGATATACGATACAAAGAATAATAATGTTGAAAATGTGTATAATTGGTATCCTTCAGAAGACCAATGGTGGATAACTGGTTTTAATCCTAATTTCAAAGATCCGGATTATGAATATTTAGTTTTGTTGGGTAGTGTAAATTTTTCAGGTCTTGGAAACGCTTATTCTTCATTAAAACAAAATGTTAGTAAGGATAGCGATTTGAGCAAGTATGTCATATTCGATGATGAGGATCAAACCGCATGGATAATATGGTGGTGGTAATATGCATTCTAAAATCAAAATAATCAATAAGCGTGATAAAATAATGTTCATAATAATTATGCTTTTGATTATTATAGGCATTCTTTTTAGAGTATTTTTTTATAATGGATCTGCATATGAAGTTTCTAATAATAGAGAAGATGTTGCAAAATCTTATTTAGAACAAATATTAAATTGTTTAAGTGATAACGATGAGCAAGGACTAAAAGAATTATTTTCAAAAAGTTCACAATCACGAGAAGGCTTTGATGATGAAATATCTTCAGCAATGGACTTTTTTGAAGGAAAAGTTGTATCATATTCTGATAAAATACCAACTAAGCAGGAATCAACTAAAAACGGTAAAATTATTCTCAGTACGGTAACGTTACGCTCAGACGTTACAACGGATAAGAATAAAAATTACTTTATTATTTTTAATGTATATCTTGTTTCAAATGGCAAAACAGAGGGTGAAAAAATTGGTATATCATGGTTAAATATATGTGATATGGATAGTGATACTACAATTTATATTGCTGATACCTATCAGTAATTAATGGATAATGAATATGAGAATTAACATATTACTTTTTAGCAAATGATTATTATTATGAATTAGAGAAACAGGTGTAAAATCATGAATGATAAAAAACCTTTTACATTCCTTTCAATCTCGATTGCATTGGTGCATTGCTTAGTTATCTATTATTTTGCTTTTGGGCAATACGGTTCACAAAGAACATTTAAAGCCCCTGTCATGTATACAACAATTTGTGGTGCGGTTTTGGGGTTAATAATTGCGATTATTTCAGTGATCTTACTTGTTAAAACTAAAACAAATATCACTGTAAGTATCAAAAAAATTCTTATTTGTGCGTTAGTGGGATTGGCTGTTCCTATGTCTTCAATTATTAGTTCAGTCTACTTTTGTTCGTTGACTTCCGAGCATTCTGAAAAAGTTTTATTACTGATGATAAATCCTCTTAATCATATTGCTGTTTTAGTTTGTTCATTTTTAATTGATACAGCTGTTAACTGGTCGTTCGGGTTCTAACTTTCAAAAGGAATTTTGACTGAAATATAATGCATCGGTTTATCATAGATTTGGTGGAATGGTAAATGGTCATATGCCGGGAACATATTACTTTTTAGCTAATGATTACGATAATAAATTAACCTAGGTGAATGCTAAATGAAAAAAGACAAACTTAAAGAGCCTCTGAAAAAAAGTCTGTAAAAAGTCAGCAAACTGTGATAAACACGCCTTTGCGATGACGACATTATTATTCAAAATTTTCTTTATCTTCACCGCAGACCCCCCCTATACAAAAAAAGCAACACCTACACTCTGCCATACAGATATACTGTAAATCCCGATAGTGTGGTATTGCCTGCTTATCCAGTAACAAACCAGAAATATTAAGTTTTTTGCTCTGTAAACATAATACCACATATCGGCTTTAATTTCAATGCACATTTTTTCGATTTTTGCGGATTATTTTTGTGCGGACTTTCGCGCTCAAGTTCAAAATGAAGATCCCCGATAAGCCAACAAGCAGAAATCGCAGAATTGACAATTAAAATAAGCTATGTTATAATAAACAAGACAAAAAAGCATTTAAATATTGAATTGATCCAGTAAAAATGAAGGTCTATTCATTTGACTAAAAAAGGTAAAACTACTTTTCCCGATTTTTCAGTGTGCGTATAATAAGTAAAGGAGTCCATATATATGTCAACAAAGAAAGTAAATAAATCTGCTGTATTAAGCGTTTCAAGTGGAAAAGGCTGCTATCGTCACATTCAAGTGTCTTTGAATGAGTCACTGGAAGAATTGGCAGATATCATCCTTTGGGCATTCGATTTTTGTAATGACCATGCTCATGCTTTTTTTATGGACAATAAAGCATGGAGCAAGTACGACTGCTACTATATGGCGGAAGTGGACGAGGAAAATGAATACCGTCACACCTGCGACGTTAAATTGAGCAAACTCGGGCTACAGAAGAATGATAAGTTCAAGTTCGTCTTTGATTTTGGCGATGACTGGGAATTTCAATGCAGAGTTTTGCGGATCATCGACGAAGATACAGACGCAGCAACAATGATCCGAGCGGTCGGAGAGTCTCCCGAGCAATATCCGGATCATGAATAAAAAATGGGCAGCCCCATTCGGAGTTGCCCATTTTGTTTTTAGCTTATCGTTTTACAACTTCTTTTATAAACTGAGTTTAGCGGTCTTTTTCTATATTATCCAAAGTTTTCGTTTTTATAGTTTACAAATACAGCCAACAGCAAGCCCCGCCTCCTGCTTGCCTTAAGTATTTATTTTAACTTTAAAATAATAATTTTAAATTTCATTAACAACAAAAAACAAAAAATTTTACATTTCTTATGATAAGATAGGAAAAGAATACAAAAAACGTTGAAAGTATGCTTTTAGCACTGGAAAAACGATTTTGATATTCGATATGACTTATAAAAAGCGACGAAAAGCGTCGTAGAAAAATTGCAGAAAATTTTGAGGAGGTTATTCAGATGAAATCAAAGAAAATTGCTGCTTCTACTATGGCAATGCTGATGGGCATAAGCACTGTTGCTCCATCTACATCTATGATATTTGCCAATAGCATAGTAGCTTCTGCAGACGATTCTGTAACAAGCGATGCAAATGATGTCGCTAAGCTTAACAAAGTTGCCGAAGTTATCGGCTACGAAGTTCAGAAGTATCAGGATAAGGCTGACGCCGCTCATACTATCAGCGCCGGCAATACCGAAACTCTTGCTCAGGTAATCAAGACCGTATTCGCAAGGGCAAACAACATCACCAATGGCATGAGATTCTACGGTGAAAACGTTGACGGTACCACACTTGGTTATGAAGGAAGCGGAAACGGCACCGTGGCTGTTAAATCCTTCAGCTCGAGCGATGCCAACGTTCAGGCTGTACTCGTATTCACTTCCCCTGACGGAAAGACCACTAAGGAAGTTTCGGTAACTGTACCTGTTACTAAGGCTGAAGAAACAGTTACTGTGTCAACTATCTCGAATAAGGTTTACGAAGCTCTTAATAAGCTTGAGAAAGACGGCAAATACACAGCGTCTACAAGCAAGAGCGACCTTGAAGCTGTTATCAAGGGCGTAGTTTCCGCTTACTCGGGCGCTTCTTACGATATTACCAGCTACAGCAAAGATCCTTCCGATATTTTTAAAACCACAAATATCGAGTGGAAAGTGACCTACAATAACTCCACTTGGACAGACAGCACTTGGCTCTCTGTCAGCAACAAGGAAGCGTTTGAAGAAGTAAAGGCAAATGCACTCAAGGCGATCAAGGAAACCAAAATATACAGCAGTTCCGCAAACGTTACCGCTGTTAAGGAAGCTGTTTCCGAAAGCCTTAACAAGGTTTACGGCATAGACAGCTACGAGATCACTTCTATAAAGAGCTACACTCCCGCTCAGCTCGGCAAAGAGGGCAATTTTGCTGGAAGCGTAAAGATAGTTTGCCTTTTCGATGAGTCGCTCTCCGCAACGCTTGATTTCGACGTTACCATCCCCGCTATTACTCAGACCGCTGACGAGCAGCTCGTTCAGATCAATGAGGCTGTAAAGAAGGCTGTTGCAGATTACAAGTACAAGACTTCTTCCGCTACAACTGTTGAAGAGCTTCAGAAGATCGCTCAGGACGAGGCTACTAAGAAGGGTGCTACCCTTACTCCTAACGGAAACTTCACCAAGGAAGACAACACTATCAGATTTGAATACACCATTACATATCCCGGTGCAAAAGAATCCATCACTGACGAGGCAAGCGTTACTATCGTAAACCTTGAGGACAAGGTATCTGCTGCTATCACTGATGTAAAGAAAGCTATAAATGATTACAAGGCAACAAATGCCACCACCGCTGAGGACTTCCTCAAGATCGCAAATACTGCCGCTGCTAAATACGGCGTTTCCCTCGTTTGGAACGACAGCGATCCTTTCGTAAAGAAGCTTGCGGTAGATACCGCTGACGGCGCTATATCCGGTTCGATCAAATTTGCAGGAACCAACACCACCGTTAGCTGCAACAAGGTGATCTCTGCTTCCGGCATTACTGTAAGCGACAAGCTCGCTGCCGCTAAGGCTGCCGCTGAAAAGCGCATCAAGGAATGGGTAGAAAACGGCAAGTATACTCCTACTGAACTTACCGGCTGGCAGTCGGCTGTTTATGTAGCTATGCAAGATGCTTTGGGTAATGCTTACTTTCCTATCAACGGTCAGGACGCTTCCCTTTCTTCCTACAAGCTCGAAGAGCCTACATACACCGCAGGCGGCAAGGTAGAAGGTACTGTTGTTCTGAAATATGACGATGGCAGCACCAAGGCAAGCATCGAAGTTCCTTTCTCGCACGATATTGAAAAGCTTTACACCGCTGATGAAAACGTAGTAAGAGCAAAGGACGCTCTTGAAAAGTACTTCAGCGAGTACAAGGGCGCTACCGCAGCTACCACTTCCGACGACATTCTTCAGATCGCTAAGAACGAAGTAGAGAACAAGTACGGCGTAAAGGTGATATAGTATAATAAAACTTGACACTCCAACCTCAAAGAAGTAAAATAAAAAGAGAAAAAATGGAGGTAAAGAAATGTCAGAAAATAAACAATATGAAAATGAG